>OCPQ01000769.1_pt1 | contig 17685 bp, 9 predicted proteins | sample 1538251 | NCBI WGS metagenome assembly OCPQ01 (sample SAMEA2580249, study PRJEB22360) | human gut metagenome | biome: human gut; feature: human-associated habitat; material: faeces | place: Denmark | collected 2008/2010 | reverse complement strand
GGTATCCACACCACTGGAAATTGCTCCGATCGCACTTTCCACTGCGCTGTTTACAGCCGCTGCTGTTACATCATCCATAGAAGAAGTATCAATGCTGCTCAGAATATCAATTGCAGATTCTGCACTTGCAAGACCGCCGGCGATCGTTCCTGCATCACCCTGAATTGCTGCTCCTGCACCCGCTGCTTCGCTGATTGCATCTGCTGCTTCACTCACCTGATCCGCTACGGAATCATCTGTAGATGCCTCAATGGAATCTGCTGCCTCCATTGCCTGTGCAAGACCGCTTGTGATCTGCTCTGTTTTGGAGTCTTCACTTTCGCTGCTTCCTGTCATGCTTCCAAGAAGCTGTGCAAGCTGTTCAGCAACCGGCTGTGCCTGTGCAACGCCTGCCGCATATGTTTTTACGCTGTCTGCAAACTGTGCTGTTCCCTGTGCATAAGCACTTACACTGTCTGCATATGTGTTGATCTTTGTAACTGTATCGGAAAGTTCTCCTACCATTGAACCTGCTTTTTCTGCAAAAGCACTGATTCCTGCTGCCGCTTCCTTGACACCCTTTGCGCTCTTTCCAACACCCTCTACCAGTGTTCCGATTCCATCAACATACGTAGTAATTCCGTTTCCAAGCTGTGTAGCGCCCTGTACATAAGCCTTTACACCACTTCCAAGAGTGTTTGTTCCGCTGACGTAAGCTTTTGCACCGGCTGCAAGAGTATTTACACCCTGATTATATTCTGTGAGGGAACTGGTCAGCTTACTTACACCGGATGCATACTGATTTACACCGGACGCAAGGGTATCTGCACCGGAAGTATAAGATGCAACACCACTCTTCAGGCTTGCGGCACCGCTGTTTAATGTACTTACGCCGCTTTTCAGTGAAGCAATACCGTCATCCAGTTCTTTGTATTTCGTATTCAATGTGGTAGTACCATCAGAAAGTTCCTTGGCTCCATCCACCAGCTTAGTTGCAGAATCTGTAAGTTCTTTCATGGAATCCTTGAGATCATCCAGACCGTCAATATCATCTGTATCAATGGAATCCAGAAGGTCTGTCATTCCGAAAGTAAAGGTAGAACTCATGCTGAAATCTGTCACATCTGCTTCCATTGTGAAGCCTTCCGGAATGTCAATGTCGATATCCTTATCGATGCTCTTGAGATCCAGGCTGTCTGCCAGTCCCGGGAGACCTACGCCGACTGCAATGTTTCTCTGTCCGTCAGAAAGGACTTTACCATTGTCGATCGTTACATTTGTGAAATTATCGACCGGAAGGATCATTGCTGTCACCATGACGAATGGTGAATACATGTCTGTCTTTTTCTTGCCGACTTTTACTTTGTTCTTGGCATTGTTTGTGTATTTTACTTCGACCTTGAGATGACCGCTCTTGCCTGCCAGATCATCCGGACTTACCTGAACACCGTCCAGGTAATAGGTAAGTTCTACAGATGCCGGAAGTTCCTTGGTAGTAGTTCCCTGATAATAAATATCCTTATCCTCTGTATTCCAGGTCAGGTCATCGCCGTCCTGGTCAAAGGTCTCATCACCTTTGACATTCTTGATATCTTTAAGATCGGACACATCGCTTAAATTTCCTGAGGAAGCTGAGTTTTTCAGCCATTCAGATACAGTGATTTCCTGCGGAGTACCACTTGCTGAAGCGTTTACATATACAGTTTCCTGTTTTGAAACACTGCTGTCCGCAGCCAGTACCGGCACTGTTCCCATAACAACTGCCATTCCTGTTGCCAGAGAAGCTACCACTACTTTCTTTCTGTTTCTGTTCATATCTTGACTCCTTTTCCAGCCCGGGGGCTTCATTCATTTATGTGTTGATTTTATTTTTTGTCCGGCAAAAAGCCTTTTGATGTACGAACAATGATCGGGTCAAATACCATAAACATCGCCGGAAGTACAAGCAGTACAACGACCGTACTGATCACCGCACCTCTCGCAAGCAGAGTGCAGATCGAACCGATCATATCTACCTGTGAGTAAAGAGCTACACCGAAGGTTGCTGCAAAGAAGCTGCATCCGCTTACGATGATAGACTTCATGGAGAATTTATGTGCAATAGAAATAGATTCCTTCTTGGTCTTGCCAAGATGACGCTGTTTCTGGTAATTGCTTGTCATCAGAATCGCATAGTCTACGGTTGCTCCAAGCTGGATCGCACCGATGACGATACTTGCAACGAACGGAAGGGTTACACCCTGATAATACGGGATTGCCATATTTACATAAATCGCAAACTCGATAACCGCCAGAAGTACAAACGGCAGGGAGATGGATTTGAATACAAACAGGATGATCACGAAGATTGCTGCCATGGAAAGGATATTTACTCGCTGAAGGTCGACATCTGTCGTATCCTGAAGGTCCTTCATCAGAGGTGCCTCACCGATGACCATGGAGTCCGGACTGTATTCCTTAACGATCTCCTGAATGGAAGCAAGCTGTGCGTTACATTCATCTGTTGCAGATGAATATTCAGAGCAGACAAACTGCACTTCGTAGTTGTCTGATTCCAGCATTTCCCTGACATTGGAAGGGATCATGGATTCCGGGAAACTTGGTCCGATCAGGGAGTTCATACCCAGAGACCATTTTACTCCGTCTATTTCATCGATCTTGTCGAGCATCTGTGTTTTCTGTTTGCTGTCCAGACCATTCCTGAGCAGGATCATATGCATCGTGCTCATATCAAAATCCTCTTTCAGTTTATCATTTGCAACATTACTTGCCAGGGTTGCCGGAAGAGATTTATCAATATTGTAGTAGATCTGTGTATGGTTGTTTCCATAGATTGCCGGGTACAGAAGTACGAGGAATACGATCAGCCATACTTTGTAATGTTTGGTGATAAAACCGGAAGCTTTGTCCATGTTCGGAAGCAGAGCCTTGTGTTTTGTCTTCTCGATTGCCTTGTCGAATACGAGGATCATTGCCGGAAGAACAGTTACACAGCAGACAACTCCGATCACAACACCCTTCGCCATAACGATACCCATATCACGTCCCAGGGCAAAGGTCATAACACACAGTGCAAGGAAACCGGCGATCGTAGTAACGGAACTTCCCGCTACGGATTTGAAGGTATCTGCGATCGCATGTGCCATCGCACGTTCTTTCTCATCATATTTCTTCTTATATGCTTCAAACGAGTTCAGCAGGAAAATGGAATAGTCCATTGTAACACCAAGCTGAAGTACCGCCGTCAGTGATTTGGTAATGTAGCAGACCTGACCGAGAAAAATATTACTTCCAAGGTTATACAGGACCGCCAGACCTACACTCAAAAGGAACAGAATTGGAACCACGAGTGAATCCATTGCAAGAAGCAGTACCAGAAGGGAAAGTCCTGCTGCGATCACAACATAGATCGGCATCTCCTCCAGGGCAATGTTCTTGATATCTGTTACAACACCTGACATACCACTGATAAAGCACTGTTCATTTGCGATCTTACGCATGTCTGTAACTGCTTCCATCGCAGCATCAGAGGAAGTTGTATTGTCAAACAGTGCGATCATCATGGTCGCATCGCCATTAAAAAATGCATCTTTGAATTTATCAGGGATCATGCTTACCGGGATGCTTAAGTCAGCCACACTGTCATACCACAGAACATCCTTTACATGCTCTACATCCTGAAACTTTTCTTTTAATGCTGCTACGTCCTTGAGGTCCATATCTTCCACAACGACCATGGAAAACGCACCCATTCCGAACTCATCTACCATGATATCCTGGCCTTCTACAGTTTCCAGGGAATCCGGCAGATAACTAAGGATATCGTAATTGACTCTTGTTGCCGCCATACCGATCACTGACGGTATCAGCAGAATCATACTGATCAGTACGATCAGCACTTTATGCTTCGCTATCCATTTACCGACCTTAATCATCATGTCCTCCTTGTTGACTATCTTTTTCATTTATGACTATCAGTCATTTTCTTTTCATCATTAAGAGTTATATACCAAAACTGACTGTTAGTCAATATACGATTATGCGAAAGTGTCCAAAAAACAACTTATTTTTTTCATTGTGTTGATTGGTCCGTAATTAATATTGACTTCTGGTCATTTTTGATTATAATAAAGCACAAAAGGTATGGTCAGAAGGAGAGATTTTATGGGAAAAGTAGAAGTAAAAAAGCAGAAAAAGAAAGATGCGCTGTTCAATACTGCATTCGAGCTTTTTACCACCAAAGGCACCAACCAGACGACCATCTCTGATATCGTAAACAAAGCAGGCGTCGCCAAGGGGACCTTTTATCTTTATTTTAAAGACAAATATGATATTCGAAATAAACTGGTATCACACAAGACCTCGGAGCTTTTTTACCAGGCTTACCGTGCCGTGATCGACCAGGAGATCACAGGCTTTAGGAATCAGCTTCACTTTATGATCGATTTTATTCTGGATGCCCTGGAAAGTGACTCTCCTCTTCTGATGTTTATTTCCCGCAATCTTTCCTGGGGTGTCTTTCAGGCAGCTCTGGATGACAAAGTTCCAGACGAAGATCTTGTATTTTATGATGCGTATCTCGGACTTCTTGAGAAGGATGAACATACGTATGAACATCCGGATATGATGTTGTTTTCGGTGATCGAGCTGGCAAGCTCCACCTGTTACAGCTGTATTCTTTATCAGCAGCCGGTTTCACTCAGTGAATATAGGCCGTATCTGCATCGGTCGATCGATGGGATACTGGATAGTTATACCCATGACGAACCACGGGGACGGAGTTAATGACCCTGAAGTGCCATATAACTCCGTCCCCGTGATTCTGTCATCTTTTTTCAAGTTTTTTATCATTCTTTGCTTTTTCGATCAACTCTGCGATTCTGCTGTTCGTTTTCCCCACTGTTACTCCGGCATCAATGACTTTTTCACAGGAATCCACCAATTTCATGGCTTCTGCAAATGTCTCATCACTGATCTCCTCAAACGGCTTCTCTGTCACAGTCCGTACAGCGAGAAGGCGTGCCAGCTGATAGTCGATGTCATTGGTATAGAGAATCCCGGCTGCAAATGGGATATTTTTTCTCTGCAGTTCTCTGTAGATCGGGATTCCGGTTCCGCCGCTGGAGATGACCAGGGTCTTTGGTTCTCCTTCTGGTCTTGGAAGTTCCAGGCTTCCGAAGACCGGGTCAAAATATCCATTGTCAATTCCATAAAGATCACGGATCGCTTCTTCCTTAAAGATCGTTTCCGGTTTTCCGTAATGTGCAATGCGGTCGCCTTTTACGCAGATGATCTTGTCGGCCACTTTTTCAGCCAGATCGATCTCATGGAGCGACATGATCACGGTGATTCCTTTTTTCTTTGCCATATTTCTGAGGATTGAAAGCAGTTCCAGTTTGTAACGCACATCCAGGAATGAAGTAGGTTCATCCAGAACGATGATCTCCGGTTCCTGACAGATTGCCCTTGCCAGGAGAACTCGCTGCCGCTGTCCGTCACTGATCGCGTTAAAATCACGGTCGCCAAGTTCCTGTGCATGGACTGCTTCCATCGCTTCATCAACCTTCTGCTCATCTTCCCTGCTCAGGATTCCAAGCTTGCCGGTATATGGATAACGTCCGGTAGCCACAATATCATGGCAGGTCATAAGTTCCGGTTTCATACGGTCCGTCAGGACTACCGCCATCTTGGTAGACAGGTCACGGAAAGACAGCTTAGAGAGATCTGCATCTGCGATCTTTACATTTCCGGAAATGATCTTGAGCTGGCGTGTGATACTTTTGAGGATCGTGGATTTGCCGGCACCATTCGGTCCGATCAGTGTCACGATCTCTCCTTTTTCGATTCCGATACAGATGTCATGGATCAGGGCTTTTCCGTTATAGCCAACTGCCAGATTATCCATATTTATATATTGCTCTGCCATATCACTGTTTTCCTTTCTGACGTTTCAGCATCATTGCGATGACAACCGGCGCGCCAAAGATTGAAGTTACGGTACTGATGTTCAGTTCCAGCGGTGCAAATGCTGTTCTTGCGATCAGGTCACTGAGCATACAGAAGACTGCTCCTCCCAGAAAGGTTCCCGGAATGACGACCAGTGGCCTGGAAGTATTCAGTGCCTGTTTTACCAGATGTGGAACTGCGATTCCCACGAAAGAGATCGGACCCGCAAAAGCAGTTACTGTAGCCGAAAGGATACTGGACAGAAGGATCAGTGTCACACGAAAGACCTTGATATCAACGCCCATGCTCTGTGCATAAGCTTCGCCCAGCTGATAGGCACCAATCGGTTTGGAGAGCATAAATGTCAGTGCGACTGCAACAGCTACGATCACTGCTGCAATATGTACATTACTCCAGCTCATACCGGAGAAACTTCCCTGGGACCAGCCATGAAGGTTTACGATATCGGAATCCTCTGCAAACGTAACCATAAAATCCGTGATCGCAGAGCAGATATAACCGATCATAGTTCCGGCAATCAGAAGTGTCGCCATATGTTTGATGCGTCTGGATACCAGAAGGATAAATCCTGTTGCTATCAGAGATCCGATAAAAGCGGCAATTACTAATGTATAGGAAGAAACTTTGTTGAATTTCTCCAGGAAATAGATCATTGCCAGTGCTACGACCATTTTGGCTCCGGAAGAAATACCCAACAGGTATGGTCCGGCGATAGGGTTTTCAAAAAAGGTCTGTAACAGAAATCCGGAAAGGGACAGTGCACCGCCCAGGATCGCCGCCATCAGAAGACGCGGCATTCGGATCTTCCAGATAATATTGTATTCTGTCTGTGCACCTTCCCGCAGGAAAATGATCTTCAGGATACGTGAGACCGGAATGTTTGTCGTTCCGGTATTGATGTTTAATATCAGAATTGCAAAAAGTGCCGCTGCAAGTACTGCAAATACTGCTGCGTAACGTGAACGCCGCCGGAAGTTTTCCATGTGGAAGGTTCCGGTGCCCTCACCTGTCTGTGCTTTCATCATGTTTTCTCCTGTATTTAATCAATTTTTGTCATAAAGGTCATCTGGCTCGCATCTCCGCCGGTGAGCATCAGATGAATGTCTGTGATCATATTTCCTACAATGTCGGTTGCCTGGTAGAGATATTTGCCGGCACACCATACATTGCCTTCTTTGACAGCCTTGAAGTCTGCAAAAAGTTCGCTCTTCTGCAGAAGGTCATCCACGCTGTTAATCGGATCATCAATCGTTCCATTGTATACCAGATAATCCGCATCGATCGCCTGTGTATAAAATTCTTCCATCGTCATCGGCACGGAAGAACGCTTTGTTTCTTCCTCAGAGTCCACCTGTGTCGGAACGTAACGACCGCCTGCGATCTCGATCATCTTCGGCACATAGTCGGATGGTTTTCTTACGACTACGGAGCCATCTGTATTAATATAGAAGAAAGCGACTGTTTTTTCTGTATTTTTGAAATCTTTCAGATCAGAGATGATCTTTGCCTGTTCGTCAAAGAATTCTTTCGCCTCATCTCTCTTATCAACCATTTCTGCATAAACTTTGATCCATTCGGTACGTCCAAGCGGATGGTTTTCGTAACTGGAACGGTCTGTGAATACAGGGATTCCCATCTGCTCAATCATCTCCTGTACCTTCGGGGTGTGAAGGATCATCGTTGATTCAATTGCCAGATTACATCCGGAATTTACGAGAAGTTCATAATCCGGCTCACTGTATTTGCCGGCAAAAACGATGTCGCCGTTTTCCATTGCCTGTTTTGCCGCATCAACATACCATCCAGATGCCTGGAGGGAAGAAAACTTGATGTCATCCAGTGCGTCCAGGGAAGAAAAAAGAGACATTGCAGATGTCGCTGCCAGGTAAATATTATCCAGCGGCTTCTGAAGCACCACGATATCCTCATCCAGTCCGTCAGGGGCACTCTTTCCTTCCGGTACCAGAAGGAACTGGCCGCTGTCCGGCACATCGATCAGAGTATAGTCATCGTTGTAATAGTATATATGGAAGCATTCTGCAAACTCATTCTGCATTTCTGACTGAAAAGTCAGGCCGGGGATCTCCGGTGCAGAGGAATCGTTATCTGCTGCTTTTGTGCTCACGGACAGGCTGAAAATCCCCATCATGAGAAGGCATGCTGCCATAAGCGGCAGCCACAGTTTTCCTGTACTTCTTTCTTTCATATTCTTATTTTATCCTCCGATTTTTATATACGGGCGATCCGAAGACCGCCCGCTCCCATGATTACTGTGTTACTGTTCTGTATCTGTATTTTCTGTTGTATCTGTACTTTCCGATGTGTCTGAGCTTTCTGAGTTATCTCCGCTATGTCCGCTTACAGCAGCTTCATAAAGTTTGGACGCTTCCTTCTCACATCCGAACAGAGCCCCATATACTTTGCTCCACTCATATTTTGCAAGGACATCCTTCTCATCTTTGGAACGATCCAGGATCATCGGGATCTTGAGGATTGCAAGTTTTTCTGCAAAAGCAGTCATTTCCGGATATTTCGCTGCGATCTGGTTTTCATCGCTCTGTGCATCATCCGTCTGTTCTGCATCAGCAGTATCTTCCGTACTGTCGTCCCCTGTATCCTCTGCTTTCGCTGTCAGGATATCGGACGGTACAATCGCCAGTTTGCATTTATTTTTTACAAGTTCTTTCAGGTCTGCTTTATCATAAGTGCCTGCTGAAATGATATCGCCTTTTCCAAGGGATTCTTTGATTGCAGCGATCTTGCAGTCGTCTGCTGTCGCAGAAACCGCAGATACATTTTTGTCTGCACCGATCTTATCGATCATTTCCAGTGCCACGTCAGAAGCAACATATGTCTTGTCCATCGGAAGCTGGATCACAATAATGGATTTGTCGATTCCTGCCGGAATCTGATCGGCTTTGTCCTCAGGAACAAGAAGGTAGCGGATGACTTCCTGCTTATAAAGTTTTGCGTAATCCTGTTCTGTCGCTGCGTTCTCCTCTCCATCCGCACTGGAAGTCTTTGCTGTACTTTCTTCATTCGTGCCGTCTGCGGAAGTCTGTGCCGCGTTATTCTGTGTAAGATCCACACTGTCCTTGCCAAACTCATCATTCAGAGTGATCTCAAGCACGGTCATATCGTTGTTGTAATAATGGATCTTGAACATTTTGGAATGTTCCAGTTTCAGGGAGCTCATATATTCCAGACCTGTGATCTTTGGCGCCGCATCATCCTTGTATACGGTGCCAGCATCTGTCTCGGCTTCCTGACCGTCTGCAAGCTTTGTGGAATTTCCTGCTGCCTTTGCAGTCACACTGCTGCCACCGGAACTCTTACTGCCGGAACTGCTGTCCGGGATATCCATGCCGAAATACAGAGTATATTCAATCTCGTACGGCTTGGACATCGCTGTTGTACAGCCTACGACTTTATTGTTGGCATTCAGCTGGATCGGGATCTTGAAGGTACTGTATTTGTCCCCCTGATCTACCGGATCATACTGGTTTCCACTTGCTTTCACATAGATCCATTTGCCACTGTTGAATGTCACATACGCCCATGCCTGTCCATCTTCGACGCTGATCTTGTCGCAGGTAATATTAAGACCATGCGTACCTGTTCCACCTGACCAGGAGAAAGAGAACTGATCAGAGCCATATTCCCCATCCTTTAAGCCGCCGGCAGAAGAATCTACCTGGCTTGTCTTGCCATCTGTATTTGATTTGTAGTTATTTGTACTCGAGCTGCTTCCACCGGATCCACTGCTTCCGCCGGAACCAGTTGAACTGCCGCCAGAACTGCTTCCATGAGAACCACTTCCACCGGTGCTGCCTCCATTGGAACTGTTGCTGCCGCTGGAACTGCTTCCATTGGAGTTACTTCCATTGGAACTGTTATTTCCATTAGAGTTATTCCCTGAATTATTTCCGTTCGAATTATCATCTTTGGAACCATCTCCGCCAGTTCCGGAATTGCTGGTATCTACGTTGAATTTCAGCGTATGGTCATACCACATTTTATCCTTATCACCAGCCTCATAGTAACGATGAGAGCGCGCAGCCAGTTTCGTATTTTTGTTCAGACCTTCCAATGCAAATTCATAGGTATATTTACCCTCTGCATCAACTTTGTAGGAAATCAGCTTGCTGTCTGCCGCCTTCAAAGCCTCTTCTTTGGTTCCAAGAAACAGCCTGTCGTATCCTGTTCCACTCAATGTGATTTTTGCAGTAACCTTACCATTCTTGACCGTAATCTCACATGCATTGATCTTGAACATCGTAGCCGTACCAGATACATGTGTCACCGTGCCTGTATAGGTTCCATCCTTCGGAATATCACTGGATGGTGCAGAAGTCGGCTTCGGTATGGCTGTCGGCTGTGGTGTGACTGTCGGAGTGGCATCCGGTGTGTCTGCACCGCTCTTTGTGATATGGATAACGTATTCAATATCATGCGGCTCTGTCATGGCGATCGTCGTTCCGGTGATCGTCATATCTGTATTTAAAGTCACCGGAATCTCAAAGTAAGAACCGCCTTCGTTACTTGCAGGCTGATATTCTTTGCCGTCCACAACCAGTTTCGTAAAACTGCTGCTGCTGAATTTGATCGTTGCATAGGTCTGACCGTCTTTTACAGTAATCCCTTCACAGGTGATCTTTGTTTTTCCTGTACCGCCGCTGAATGAGAAATCATCTGCTTTATACGTACCATCTGCCATGGAAACGGCATCTGCTTCTGTCTCAGCAATACTGTCTTCTGTCGTATTGTCTTTTTCCAGACTTTCAATACGATAGTCCTCGGCTGCTGTAGTCTGCTCTGCACCAGTCTCTTCCAGTGCTCCGATCTGCCAGAGAGAAGCAGAATCGCTGTCTGAACTGTCTGAGCTCTTTGAAATCATTCCTTCGCCGGAATTATCTGCAGAAGTATTTTCTTCTGCTGTCGGTACTGTTTCAGAAGGTTCTGCTGTATCCGTTGTTTCCTGTACAGGTGTTTCTGATACTTCAGACGGAAGCATAAAATACAGTTCTTCCTCTGTATACCAGCTGTCATCCTCTGTATTTCCCGGGACATAAGCCGCTTTTTCACCAAGGTACTTCGGGTCGATATAAAACAGATAATGATATCTGCCCGCTTCATCCAGAGAGCCCTCAATTACCGGTGTGCGGTCTTCGTCTGTTCTGTTTCCGATATATACTCTGTTATAAGTTGTATTGGCAGAGACAATCTCGATCAGAATGGAATCATCCTCTGCATACGCTTTTTTGTCTGTTATCTGAAGGAATTCTTCTCCTGATGATACATCGTCTGTGTTCTGCTCTGTTTCGCCCGCATCAGTTTCTTCTGTTTCCTGAGCTGTATTTTCATCAGATTCTCCTGATGAGTCTTCACTGCTTTCCTGCGCCGATGCATTTTCTGCTGATGCCATGACCGATGCCTGTGGTGCAGCTGTTATACTCAATGCAAGGAATGCAGCGAGAAATTTTTTCGAATGCATATGCCTCTCTCCTCTTATAAAACGCATTTCTGTAAGTATCTCATATAGGATTTTTCCTCTTACACTGCAAAATATAAAGCCTACTCTCCGATCCAGATGAGTAGACTTCAGTCGCACAAATAAAACATCCTTCTTTGCATAACCGGATGTTTCGTTTCTGTGAAATTCTGCTTTCTTCGGAAGCTTTTCACTGATTCTCCAGCAGGTTTCCTGACTTGCAGAGTATTCTAAGATCACGCCTTCTCACACAACTTCACATGCAATGGCTTCTGCAATCCTCTCTTACGCTTACAGTGACCGGATCGTTCAGGATTCGCACCTGATTCCCTATTATCTGTCAGTGACAGCACTGGAGTTCCTATATTCTGCTTTATTATAGCAATATATGCGTCCTAGTGCAATAGTCTGAGCCTGATTTGTACTGCCAAAAATGTGCCAATATGCACAGAAAAAGCAGTTTTTTTTCTTGTTAGCATTTGTTATTTTTAACAAGAAGTGATATGATTAATAACAGAATGTAATTCGCGGGACATTCCAGTTGCACAGGGCATCCTTCATGATGCCTCAATTTTATTCAATAATAAGGAGATTATGAAAATGAAACAAAGAAGTAAAATTCTGACAGCATTGTTTCTCAGTGCATCACTGGCAGTTACTCCGGCAGCTTCAGTCTCAGTTCTTGCGGAGGATCTGGATTTTGCAGCAGTCGAAGAAATTGACGTAGTACCCGAAGAAGAAATTTCTGATTCAGAAGAAGTTTCCACTTCCACAGAGGATTCTGTTTTAGCGGCCGACATTACGACAGAGGATTCTGACCTGACAACTGATGAATTTACAGCAGATACATCTACCTTCAGTGCGGATGAAGCAGATGTATTTACATCTGGTGAGACATCTGAACAGGATGTCTCAGAAGCCAGAACTCATTCTATCAAAGTTTCTGTTATCAACAGTTCAGGGGTTGCTTCCGGCATGTACGCTATGGACAGCGCTGTTGTCACCAGACAGGACGATGGCACTTATCTGGTAAGAATGCACCAGACAAGCGTAAACAGAAACTACATGGCTCTCACAGATGATAAAAACAAAGCAACCAATCATGAGGTTGACTGGTATGTTGCTGGTGGAGACGACGGCTACTGGTATACCATTCCTGTTGCCAGTCTGACAGATCCCCTCTATGCAAGTTTCAGCTATACCAAAAATGTAAATGCAGGCAAAGCCTGGGGAAATGTTCAGACAATCACCTTTGATGTCAGTTCCATGGCAGAAACCGAAGAAAGAGATGCAGTTGCATCCGATATCAACAAACTTCCGGCTACAAACGGTCCTGCTGATTACACATCTGTAGATGCAGCTCTGGCCACTGTTCCGGAAGACCTCTCCATCTACACTGATGAAACAGCTGATGCTGTAAGAGCTGCCGTTGCAGCAGTTAAAAGAGATTATACTATGGCACAGCAGGCTGATGTTGACAAGATGGCACAGGCCATCACCGATGCGGTCAATGCTCTGGTCAAAAAAGCTGTAGAAGAAGCCAAGACTCATTCCATCAAAGTTTCTGTTACCAACAGTGAAGGTGTTGCTTCCGGCATGTATGCCATGGATGATGCTATCGTTACCAAGCAGGACGACGGCACTTATCTCGTAAAAATGCATCAGGCAAGCGAGAACAGAAACTACATGGCTCTCGTAAATGGTACAACGGCAGACGACATAGCTGCTGCTACTCAGCACAAGGTTGACTGGTATGTTGCGGATTCTTCCTACTATTATACCATTCCTGTTGCAAGCCTCAGTGATACTGTTTATGCAAGCTTCAGTAAGACCACAAACGTCAACAAAGGCTCAAAATGGAGCAATGTCCAGACCATCACTTTTGACACCACCTCCATGGCAGATACTGACAAGAGCGATGTTGATGCTTCCGGCATGAACAAACAGGCTGCCCTGGATTATTCTTCTGTAGATGCTGCTCTGGCAAATGTTCCTGAAGACCTCTCCATCTATACAGACGAAACAGCCAATGCTGTTACTTCTGCTGTGAAAGCACTTAGCGGTACATACAAAGCTGCAACACAGGATGACGTTGACAAACTGGCCACCGCTATCACCGATGCGGTCAACGCTCTGGTTGAAAGAGGACTTCTCACTGTTACAAACGAAACATTAATGTTTAACGTTGAAAAAGCTATTCTCAGAGACGGCAATCTCATCCTTACCCTTCACGGAACAGGTTATCATTATCTGTACAAAGGTACTTATGAAGAAGCTGTTGCAAATGGTGATAACAGAGACAATTGGATCGCCGGTGAAGAAGTTAACGGTAAATGGCAGTTTACTGTCCCTGTAGCAGAAGGCGAGACATACCTTCCGATCGTAGCTATCTCCAACAGCTACCTTACCAAATATGAAGAAGGCAAGAACTCTCTGGAAAGAGCTTTCTATCCTCGCCAGGCTGTGATCGATCAAGACGCTGCTACTTTAGTTACCGGTGATTACGATCATACAAAAGATCTGACCGTTGACAACAGCGTTAAGATGTTCAACGTTGCCGCTGCTTCTCTTGAAACCATCGGCGGACCAAATTCTAACAATTATAAGGAAATCCTTCACCTGACCATGGGCAGCGACAGCTTTGACAAAGTATTTATCGGTTTTGCCAAAGATGCAGCAAAAGCTGAAACAACGGCTGACATCACAGACCGCAAAGTTTCTTTCGATATGAAGGCAAACGCTATGGGTGGAGAAGCTACTACAGATTATCTTGACAAAGAAGTAATCTTCTCTTTCCATTCTGTAAAAAATGGTACCTGGTATGAGCGTGTCTTCAATGTAAGCAAGACAAATGGCACACTTACCATTACACCGGTTGCTGCTGCTGATTACACCGCTGTAGATGCGGCTCTGGCTGCTGTTCCAAAGGATCTCTCCATCTACACTGACGAAACGGTTGCTGCTGTAAGAGCTGCTGTAGACGCAGTTAACAAAAACTGTACCGTATACCAGCAGGCCGATGTTGACAAGATGGCTTCTGATATTACAGCAGCTGTAAAAGCACTGGTTAAGAAACCTGTAGCCGCTGCCAAAGTTACGCTGAATGCTACAAGCAAAAAAATCACTACCGGTAAGTCCTTTACATTAAAGGCCACTGTTGCACCTTCCAATACAACAGACAAAGTTGTATGGAAATCCAGCAATACCAAAGTTGCAACTGTATCCGCTAACGGTACTGTAAAAGCAGTGAAAGCAGGTACTGCTGTGATCACCGCTACGGCAGGAAAAGTAAAAGCAACATGCAAAGTTACTGTTGCCAACCCAGTTTACAAAGTAACCAGCATCAAACTTGCAGCTGCTCCTTCCCGCTACATCACAGCAGGCAAAAGAGTACAGCTCAGAGCTACAATCACTCCTTCCAATGCAACAAACAAAGCAGTAACCTGGAAATCCAGCAATACCAGAATCGCAACTGTCAGCTCTACCGGTATTGTAACCTTCAACAAAAATGCAGGCGGCAAAAAAGTCACCATCACAGCTACTGCAAAAGATGGCAGCAAGAAATATGCAAGAATCACCCTTGCCTGCATGAAAGGTTCTGTAAAGAGCATCAGGCTTTCCGGAAAAACTACCGTTACCAACGGTCAGTCCACAAAAGTAACCGCAGCCGTTACTTCTCAGGGCGGAAGCGCAAACAGATCACTTGCATGGTCTTCCAGCAATACAAAACTTGCTACCGTTGACAAATACGGTAAAGTCAAAACCATCAAAGGCAAAAAAGGTACAGTTACCATCACTGCCAAAGCAACAGACGGATCTGGAAAGAAAGCAACATTCAAGATCCGCATCAAATAATATCCCTCAGTTTCACTGATCGATATTACTACATAAAAAAATATCCTGGCGGGTTCAGTTATGACACTGGATCCGTACAGGATATTTTTATTGTACTGCATATTTGGTTATCGTTTTGTCCAAAGACAATTTTATTTCTCTGACGCTTCTTTTGTATCGTCTGTTGAAGTGTCCTTCGTCTCTTCTGTTGCTGCTGTCTCATCAGATTCTTTCTGAGGATTGGTGACTTTTACCTTATGGTCGTACCATTTGTTTTTCTTTCCGATCAGGGCAAGGTCAAATTCTTCGTCAATAGCTTCAACCGGAATATCAAAACCATAAACCTCTTCTGTCATTCCATCACTGTATGTAACAGTATCTGTTGTCGGCTGGAGAAGTTCTGCACCATCTTTCTGTGCATCCTCTGCTGTTCCCACAAACAGATTTACGATATTTTTGGAAGCCAGACTTACATGAAGTGTCATCTTACCGTCTTTGACTGTCAGGACTCCCTTGCCATCGTTTGCTTCGTTTACATGGAACATTCCGCTGTCTGTGTCAAACTCAGCACTGTAGGTGCCATCTTCCAGAACTGCATCCTTTGCATCGTCCTTCTTATCGGTTGTATCAACCTTGGCATCATCCTTCTTGGCATCTGCTGTTGCTGTAGAAACTGACTTGACTTCTGTTTCTGCCAGAACCGGCGTAAAGCTTCCAAGCATAAGTGCTCCGCTTAATACGCATGCCATCATTGCCACTGAACGTTTCATAATATTTTCCTCCTGCTTTTACAGGAAATGCCCGGAAAGACCTAGATCCTCCCGGGCAGCCCCGTTATCTTACATAAAAACTGTTTCTTTATTATTCTGCTGCTTCTTCTGTAGTATCAGCTGCATCGTCTGTTGTTTCCTCTGCTGCTGCATCATCAGAAGCTTCTTCTGTGTCATCTGTTACTTCTGCTGCATCATCAGCTGCTCCCAGAGAATCGATAGCATCTTTTGTATGTGCTACATACAGATCCTCAACTGCTGCGACTCTTCCAAGACCTTCGATCTGGCAGTCAACACTGTCAAATGCTCCGGATGCCTCGAACTGGCTCTTCCAGGAATCTTCATCATCACCAGCCATATCGTTGTTTGCATGGTCACCAGCTACAACCATAAGCGGACGAAGAACGACTTTCTTGAAGCCTGCATCTTTAACCTTAGCGATAACTTCTTCGCATGCGGTGTCTTCCGGCTCACCTTCAACAGTTCCGATGAAAGCGTTTGTGAATCCAAGGTCTCCCATCTGTGTCTGCATCTGATCGTATGTTACGTTTGCTGTATGAGAAGTACCATGTCCCATGAATACAAATGCTGTTCCGTCTTCTGCGGCTGCTTCCATGCTGTCATATCCTGCTACCTTGCAAGCTTCATCTGTGATAGCCTGTGCAACTGCTTTCTTGTCGTCGTTGATCACAGTAGCGTCATCACCAACTTCACCAAGCATTGGCTCTGCGATTGCTACAGATTCGAATTTATCTCTGTAGTTGTCGATTACTTCTACCATCTCATCGTACTCAGCACCATGCATCAGATGTGTAGGCTGAACAACAAGGTTCTTAACTCCGTTTGCTACTGCACGGTCAAGAGCCTGATCCATGTTGTCGATTGCTTCATCATCTCTTGCCTCTACATGGTTGATGATGATCTGTGCTGTGAAAGCACGTCTTACGGACCAGTCCGGATAAGCTGCTGCCAGAGCATCTTCGATTCCTTTGATATCCTGTGCACGGCTGTCGTTGAAGGAAGTACCAAAGCTTACAACAAGAAGTTCGTTCTCACCGATCTCATCCTGGTTGCGTGGGTCATCCTTGGAAGCATCGCCTGTGTCACGTCCGAAATATTCCGGGCTTGCTTCTTCACCTTCTACCAGTTCTTTCTGTGCGTCTGTCAGAGCATCCCATGCTTCTTTGGCTGCCTTACAGTCCTCATCTGTTGTGTCGTTTCTTTCCTGAACGTAGATCTTGTCGATCAGTGCTGCAACTTTGTCTGCTGCTGCCTGGTCATCATCAGATGCCTCTGCTGTATCGTCTGCTGCTTCTGCGTCATCTGCTGCTTCCTCTGTTGCAGTGTCCTCTGTCTTGTCGCTCAGTAGTGCAACGTCATCTGCTGCTTCTGCGTCATCTGCTGCTTCTGCATCATCTGCTGCTTCTGCGTCATCTGCTGCTTCCTCTGTTGCAGTGTCCTCTGCTGTGTTGTCAGAAGCCATAACTCCTGCTGTACCCATCATAGATACAGTTGTGATCGCTAACAGTGTTGCAAGTGCTTTTACAGTTTTGTTTTTCATGTTTTTGTCCTCCTTTGACATTACAGTACGAAAACTGAACAGAATCCTGTACACAAAAAAAGCCCTCAAAAAAGGGGTAAGTG
>OCPQ01000736.1_pt1 | contig 18401 bp, 10 predicted proteins | sample 1538251 | NCBI WGS metagenome assembly OCPQ01 (sample SAMEA2580249, study PRJEB22360) | human gut metagenome | biome: human gut; feature: human-associated habitat; material: faeces | place: Denmark | collected 2008/2010 | reverse complement strand
CGGAAAGCCGTGTGAGGGAGAACCTCATGCACGGTTTGATGAGGGGCGGATGAAATTTTCATCCGCCTACTCTACAATTAAACTCCGGTTACATCAGATCCGCTTTTTCAGGAAGGCGATAAATTTCTCAAAGTTCATCGGCGTTCCCTGAATTTTCTGCACTTCCAATCGATTTTTCTCATTGAATCCAACGAGAATATTGTGGTTAGCTTCCGCAAGGTAATCCATAATACCGTCGATATCAGATTTGATATTTTTCGGGCACTGGATATACAGATGCTTGTTGGCGCTGATATGCAGTGTATAGGAAATACTGAAATGATACCAGAAAAACTTATGGAGAGTGGAGTACTTATAAATCCATATAATCTGGTCGATCGGGATGATCGCATTTCCATAAATAGAGGTTTCAATAAAATAATGTTCTGTGATAAACATATCCTCGGTTGCTAACTGAGGAAGTGTTGCAAGTTCTTCTTCCGCCTGCTCTAGCAGCTTCTTCGGATTGCCAAACAGGGCGAGATCCTGACAGCACGGCGAGAGTACCGGAAAGAAAATAAACAGAATATAAAGCACAAGACAAAGAATCGCATAAATACCTGTGCCAAATATGACTGTAAAAAGAATCGTATTTATGGTACGATTGTAATCCGGTTCACTGATATAATATCCGGATACCTTACTCTGAATACCGCTTTCTGTCCAGCTTAAATCTTCTGCCATATTTTTTAAAAGTGCATGGAAAGATTCAGAGGACTTTTTGATTTTTCCCGTCAATTTTACTTCATCAATGGAAGGAAGCCCTTCTTCACAGGTAGAAGGAGAAAGCAGTACGATGATACATTCATCATTCCGGATTGTGTAATAATAATAACCGGAAGTCCCGGCAAAGTTGCTTCTGGTGTATCCGGTGAATTTTAAATCTGTCAGTGTGGTATGCATGTTGGCAGCGTCATTGCGGTAGGCGGATTCCAGTGGGACATCATCCGTCAGATGCACCGGAAATAAAAGATCCGTCAGTGAAAATACATGCCATAGGACGATCACAATGATCAGATATACAATTGGTGAAAAAAGTCGCCGTTTATATAATGCTTTTATGTTTTTTGTGATATAATGGTCGTAATTCTCGGGCATAAAAAACCTCACTTTAAAATACTACTTGTAGTATAAGGGTTCGTGAAAAAATAATCAAGGAGAGAAAACATTGGAAGCATACAGCAGTTTTGCACAGGTATATGATCTTTTTATGGATAATGTACCTTATGAGGAGTGGAGCAGATATCTTATCAGTCTGTTAAAGGAGTATCAGGTGACAGATGGCACCGTGGTGGAACTCGGCTGTGGTACCGGAAAAATGACAAGGCTTTTGGCAGATGCAGGCTATGATATGGTGGGAGTGGACAATTCTGCCGAAATGTTAGAAATCGCAGGAGAGCGCCAGGAGGAAGAAGAGCGGAATGATATTTTATATCTTCTTCAGGATATGCGGGAGCTGGAATTGTTTGGAAATATCCGGGCAATTGTAAGTGTCTGCGATTCGATGAACTATATTTTGGAACCGGAAGATTTGAAAAAAGTATTTGGGCTGGTAAAAGAATATCTCGCAGAGGACGGTGTGTTTATTTTTGATCTGAACACCGTGCATAAATACCGGGATCTGATGGGAGAATGCACCATCAGTGAAAACCGGGAAGAGAGCAGTTTCATCTGGGAAAACTATTTTTATGAGGATGAGATGGTCAATGAGTATGACCTGACGCTTTTTATCCGGGAGGAAAGTGACCTCTATCGGAAATACGAGGAACTTCATTATCAGAAAGCCTACGAATTAGAGCAGGTGAAAGAGCTGCTTTTGCAGGCAGGCATGGAGTTTGTGGCAGCGTATGATGCGTTTACCCATGATCCGGTGACGGCAGAGAGTGAGCGCATGTATATCATTGCAAGACCGAAGGTGATTTAAGGAATATGATATAACAGAACAGGCACTTGCCTAATATAAAATAACAGGAAAAGAGGAAAAACATGAACGATTATATTGTAAGAGCAACTGCGGCAGATCATTCCATCCGCGCATTTGCGATCACATCCAAAAACATTGTGGAAGAGGCAAGAAAAGACCATAACACAAGTCCGGTGATCACAGCAGCTCTGGGTAGATTATTATCTGGTGCGGCCATGATGGGAACCATGATGAAGGGTGAGAAGGATCTTCTCACAGTACAGATCCAGTGTCAGGGACCGGCGCAGGGACTGACCGTGACAGCAGATTCCGCAGGACATGTCAAGGGATTTCCGAGAGTGGCAGATGTGGAACTGCCGCCAAATGCATTGGGAAAATTAGACGTAGGCGGGGCACTTGGACTTGGCGTCATGAGTGTGATCAAGGATATGGGCTTAAAAGAGCCTTATGTAGGACAAATCGCACTTCAGACCGGAGAGATCGCAGAGGATTTAACCTATTATTTTGCAACTTCAGAACAGGTTCCTTCCGCAGTAGGACTGGGCGTTTTAGTAGATGTGGACGGTTCTGTAAAGCAGGCAGGCGGATTTATCATTCAGCTGATGCCGTTTACCCCGGATGAAGTTGTGGATGCACTGGAGAAAAAAATCAGCGAGATCGCGTCTGTGACTGAGATGTTGGAAGAGGGGAACACACCGGAGCAGATTTTAGAGATCATTCTGGGCGATTTTGGACTTGAGATCACGGATACACTTCCGGCAGCATTCCAGTGTGACTGCTCCAAAGAGCGCGTTTCCCGTGCAATCTCAACCTTGAGCAAAAAAGATTTAGACGATATTATCAACGATGGTGAAGCGATTGAAGTAAAATGCCAGTTCTGTAACAAGGCATATCATTTTGAAGTGGACGAACTGAAGGAGATGAGAAAGTAGTGAGACAGGGATTTGTCAAGGTGGCAGCCGTCACCCCGAAAATTGTAGTTGCGGATACGAAAGAGAACACTGCGTTAATCTGCGCAGAGATCAAAAAGGCAGAGCAGGAGGGGGCAAAGATCATTGTGCTCCCGGAACTCTGCATTACGGGTTATACGTGCAGTGACCTTTTTTTACAGGAAAAAATGCTGCGTGAAGCAAGACAGTCGCTCCTTGAGATCGCTGCGTTTACCTTTGCATTGGACTGCATCGTGTTTGTGGGACTTCCACTCGAATACAACGGAAAGCTTTATAATGTGGCTGCCGCTGTAAGCAATGGAAAAGTGCTTGGTTTTGTGCCGAAAACATATCTGCCAAATTACAATGAATTTTATGAGGCAAGACATTTTACAAGAGGAATGGAAGAAACGGTGCAGGTAAGCCTCGGAGAAGAAGTGGTTCCAATGGGCAAAAAGTTATTATTTACCTGCCAGACCATGCCGGAACTGAAAATCGGTGTGGAACTCTGCGAGGATCTCTGGACACCGGAACCGCCGAGTATCCGTCATGCGTTAAACGGTGCGAATGTCATTGTCAATCTGTCAGCATCGGATGAGACGACCGGAAAAGACATTTACCGCGAGGAGCTGGTTGGCGGACAGTCTGCAAGGCTTCTGTGCGGCTATATTTATGCGAGTGCCGGAGATGGGGAATCCACGCAGGATGTCGTCTATTCCGCGCATAATATCATTGCGGAAAATGGAAGGATTTTAAAGAAAGCGAAACGTTTTGCGAATGAAACAGTTTATTCGGAGATCGATGTTCTGCGTCTGAATGCAGAGCGCCGCAGAATGACTACATTTGAAACCAGAATGGACGGTTACACGGAAATTCCATTTGCATTGAAAATAGAAGAGACGGAACTGACCCGATACATTGATCCAATGCCGTTTGTTCCGGGCAGTAAGACAGACAGAGAGCGCCGTTGTGATGAGATTTTATCCATTCAGGCGATGGGACTGAAAAAACGTCTGGAGCACACACACTGCAAATCTGCCGTGATCGGTATCTCCGGTGGATTGGATTCTACACTGGCATTGCTTGTGACGGTGCGTGCATTTGATCTGCTCGGCATGGATCATAAAAATATTAAGGCTGTGACAATGCCGGGATTCGGAACAACGGATCGTACTTACGATAATGCGGTGAGCCTCATCAAATGTCTCAATGCGGATTTTATGGAAGTCAGTATCAAGGATGCGGTCAATATCCATTTCCGAGATATCGGACAGGATCCGAAAGTGCACGATGTGACTTACGAGAACGGACAGGCACGTGAGAGAACCCAGATTCTTATGGACATTGCAAATAAGACCGGTGGTATGGTCATCGGCACAGGCGATCTGTCGGAGCTGGCACTCGGCTGGGCGACTTACAACGGAGATCATATGTCCATGTATGCGGTGAATGCGTCTGTGCCAAAGACACTGGTCCGCCATCTTGTCCGGTATTACGCGGATACCTGTGGCGATGAAGCGTTAGAAGCGGTTCTTCTCGATGTTTTGGATACACCGGTTTCACCGGAACTTTTACCGCCGGAGGATGGGAAGATTTCCCAGAAGACCGAAGATTTGGTCGGACCTTACGAATTACATGATTTTTATCTGTATCATATGCTTCGTCTTGGCTATGCGCCGGCAAAGATTTACCGTCTGGCGAAAGTTGCTTTTGCGGGAACTTATGATGATGAAACCATTTTGAAATGGTTAAAAACTTTTTACCGCAGATTTTTTGCACAGCAGTTCAAACGTTCCTGCCTGCCGGATGGACCAAAAGTCGGAAGCGTTGCTGTCTCTCCGCGCGGAGATCTGCGTATGCCTTCGGATGCGTCTGCACGGATCTGGATGGAAGAACTGGAGGCATTAAACACCGAGAGGAGATAGCAGCATGCAATATCGGAAAGATAAATATGGAAACGATATTTCTGCGCTTGGCTACGGCTGTATGCGTTTTACGAAAAAGGGGAACAGCGCAGACCTTGACAAAGCAGAAAAAGAAGTGATGGCGGCAATTGAGGCGGGGGTCAATTATTTTGACACTGCCTACGTGTATGCCGGAAATGAAGTGGCAGTGGGAGAAATTTTACACCGGAATCATTGCAGGGAGAAAATCAACCTTGCCACAAAGCTTCCGCATTATCTGATCAAGTCGATCGATGGCGTGGAAAAAATGTTTCAGGAGGAACTGCGCCGCCTGCAGACCGATTACATTGATTATTACCTCATGCATATGCTGACGGACATTCCAACCTGGGAGAAATTGAAAAAACTGGAGATGGAAGAGTGGATCAGGGAGAAGAAAGCGTTCGGGCAGATTCGGCAGATCGGATTTTCCTATCACGGTAATTCCGCGATGTTCTGTCAGTTAGTAGATGCTTACGACTGGGATTTCTGTCAGATCCAGTACAATTATATGGATGAACATTCTCAGGCTGGTGTGGAAGGACTGCGTTATGCGAACCGGAAAGGACTTCCGGTTATTATCATGGAGCCGCTTCGTGGCGGACGTCTGGTGAACCTTCTCCCGGAATCTGCGAAAGAGTTATTCCGCAGGGATGAAAAACATCGCACTCCGGCAGAACTTGCGTTGAAATGGCTTTACGACCAGCCGGAAGTGACCTGTGTGCTCTCCGGCATGAATTCCATGGAGATGGTGGAACAGAATGTAAAAACTGCCAGCGAGTCACTGGTGGGATGTCTCACACCATCCGACCGGGAGCTGATCGAAAAGGTAAAAGATGAGATTAAGAAAAATGTAAAAGTGGGATGTACAGGATGTGGTTACTGCATGCCATGCCCAAAAGGAGTGGATATTCCGGGTACATTCCGCTGCTATAATGCGATGTATTCCGAAGGAAAAAAATCGGGAAGAAGAGATTACCTGCAGTGTACTGCATTTCGAAAAGATACGAGCAGTGCATCCCAGTGTATTTCCTGTGGAAAGTGTGAGACGCATTGCCCGCAGCATATTGAAATCCGCAAGGAGCTGAAAAATGCTGCAGCAGAACTTGAGGATGTGAAGTATAAAGTTATGAAAACCGGAATCCAGTTATTGAAGCTGTGGTAATTACATAGGAAAACAAAAAGGACATAGTTCTTATCCTGAATACAGGAAAGAACTATGTCCTTTTAACTTTACAGTAATTTTTAAATTCGTCTTGGTTTGCGCACCGGTTTTGCAGCGGTGACAGCAGCCCAGTTTGTTGTATAAACAACAGAATACATAAACACTGCGAGTACCATTCCAGTCACAACGTCGAAAACAGAGTGCTGTTTTAAAAACATTGTGGATAAAATAATAAGTACCATTAAAACTGCGGAACAATAGCGGACAGCTTTATTTTTTTTGAAATTATCACTATGCCACACCGCAATATTGACCGCAATGGAGTTGAACACATGGACACTCGGAAACAGATTCGTCGGGGTATCCGTTGCGTACAGCCATTTGACTAACTGGATAAAAATATTGTTATGCTCAAAGTAAGCCGGTCTTAAATAATGACCATTTGGATAGATCGTTGAAATCACAAGGAAAACGGTCATTCCGGTAAAAAGCATGGCACAGAGTTTGAAATATTCATCTTTATTTTTAAAATAAAAATATCCAACAGCCCATGCAACATATCCAAACCATAAAAGGTAAGGAACAATAAAATATTCACAGAATGGGATCAGATCATCTAATGCAGTATGTATCACATGAAAATGTGTTGTGACAGTCCGCTCTAAATGATGAAACCACGGAAAATAAATGCAAAAATAAAGAAGCAGAAATGCATGTTTGTTTTTTTCTATAAAAGCATTGAGTCTGCTTTTCATATCGGTCTTCAAAATATCACCTTCCTAACAGGTTTTTAAGTCAAAATATTTTCTTTTCCCTACATTGTGGGATTATAGCATAGGCAATTTTAGGAAACAATTCCCTTTCCTCTTTTTTAAGAAAGATTATTGAATATTTAAAGATTTCTTAAGGTAAATAGCTGGTTTTTGTGCAACCCTACAAACAAATGCAGGAGGAAATTTTTACCTGCATTGTTACGAATTGAAACAAATTCATTACGCAAATATTACGATTGTCACAATTTATTGACAAAGCCTTTTTTCTACCTATAATAGAGTATGGTTTTGCTGAAAATAGGGCGTATATCGCTACGTCTTTTTGAATAAGCTACAAAAGAGTGAGAGGAAGAATTATGAAAAAAGAAAAAAAGAAAATTTTCGTGATTGTCGGTGCAGTCGTGGCATGTCTCGCGGTTGTTTATGTTGGGTTTGGAATCTTTTTTCAGAGTCATTTCTGCTTTGGAACAACCATTGACGGAATTAAAGCCGGTGGCAAATCAGTGGAAAAAGTTGAGCAGCTCATCACAGAGGAAATCGATAGCTATGTGCTGAATCTGGCAGAGCGTGAGGACGGCAGCGAGAGCATTTCCGGAGAATCCATTCAGATCGCACCGGTATTCAACGGTGAAGTGGAAGAACTTTTGAATGGACAGAATGGGTTCGCATGGGTGGTGACACTGTTTAAACATGACAATCTTGAACTTGCAAAAGTGGTAACATTTGACGAGGACGCTTTGGATAGTCAGATCGATCAGTTAAACTGCATGCAGGCATCCGAACAGCGTGAGCCGGTGGATGCAACTGTTTCCGCATATACAGCGGACGGATATTCTTTGGTTCCGGCAGATTATGGTACAACGATCGATAAGAACACATTCAAAAAAGCAGTGGAGGATTCCATTTTGGTTTTGGCAGATGAGCTTGATCTTGACGAGGCTGACTGCTATGTGAAACCTGAAATCGAAGACGACAATGAAAAGCTGCTGGCAGTGATTGACGAGATGAATAGTTATGTCGGAACAACAATCACATATGATTTTGATGTCGCAAAAGAAGTGTTAGACGGAGAGCGTATTTCCGAGTGGCTTTCTGTGGATGATGATTTAAATCTTGTGGTGGACGAGGAAGGAGTCCTTTCCTTTGTAAAAGAACTCGCAAGTGAATACAACACCTGCTACAAGCCAAAAGAACTGAAAACTTCCTATGGTTCAACGGTCACAATTTCCAATGGACCTTACGGATGGAAAATCAACAATTCCGAGGAAGTGGCACAGATTTTAGATGATCTGAAAGCCGGAAAAAAAGTGGAACGTGAACCGGTTTATGCGCAGACTGCAAACAGTCATGGCGAAAATGATTATGGTAATTCCTATGTGGAGATTAACCTTACTGCACAGCATTTGTTCCTTTATAAAGATGGTGTGCTTGTGACAGAGTCCGATTTTGTATCCGGAAACGTGGCAAAAGGGCACGCAACACCAGGCGGAGCATTTATGCTTACCTATAAAACATTGAATGCTGTTTTACGTGGACCGGATTATGAAACTCCTGTTACATATTGGATGCCATTTAACGGCGACATCGGAATGCATGACCTGACTTCCAGAAAAGCTTTTGGAGGAGATATTTATAAGACCAGAGGTTCTCATGGATGTATCAACCTTCCATATTCGGCAGCCAAGAAAATCTATGAGACAATCGACAAGGGATACTGCGTCCTTGTTTATAACCTTCCGGGAACGGAAAGCGACAGTGTGAAACAGAAAGAGGCAGCTGCGGTTGTAAATACGATCAACAGTATCGGAACTGTTACATTAGAAAGCGAACCTGTTATCGTGGCTGCAAGAACAGCATACGATGCGTTATCGGATACAGCAAAAAGTTATGTTACCAATTATCAGACACTTGTGGATGATGAGGCAGCGCTGGCAGCCTTAAAGAGTGGCGCTGCAGCGGCTGCACAGCAGCCTGCGGCAGACCAAACAGCCCCTGCAGATGGCTCAACAGTTGCTCCTGCAGATCCTGCAGCGCAGACAACGGATGGAACTGTGGCACAGTAAGCGGAGTTTGGAGCATTTTGGCATATGCCGATTGTGATGTTATAGGATATCTATAAATTTTAAAATGAAATTTTCACAAAAAAGAGAAGCAAAAATCAGATGAAAAATGATTTTTGCTTCTCTTTTTTGTGACAGAACAAATGTTCTTGATATTGTGGTACATTTATATTATAATAAGAAAATACATTTGGAGGTCACAAAATGAAGAACACAAGTTATAAAAATAAACAATTCGTACTTTTAGGAATGACTTTTTTAAGCGTGGCTGGCATTGCCGGATGTTCCAAGGTGGAACTCGCGCAGAGCACAGTGACACTGGAGCTTGGCGATGAGCTGTCGGAAAATGTTGCAGATTATCTGCAGGATCCGGATGAGAAAATCTTAAAGGGTGCAAGCCTTGATCTGTCAGCAGTAGATGAAACAAAAGTTGGTTCGTACAATGCTGCCGTTGCATATGATGGGAAAAATTATCCATTTACGGTAGAAGTGAAGGATACGACTTCACCGCAATGCAAAGCAAAAGATTATATCTACATGCAGCCGGGAACTCTGATCGTGGATGATCTGGTAACGGAGATCAAAGATGCATCGGAAACTTCCAGTGGGATCGTTTCTTGTGAGAGGAAGGATGATCTTGCAGCCTGTGATTATGATGATATGCTGCAGAAAAAAGCGGTGGTAGATACTACTGATTCGTATGATGAAGCAGACTATCAAGAAAGTGTTCAGTTGGATGAAGAAGGCTGCTATGAAGTGACAGCCCAGGTAAAAGATAGTGAAGGCAATTTTACAGATATAACATTAAACGTTTACGTGGATGGCACAGCTCCAGAGCTGGCACAGAATGTGATCGATCTGGATGTGGATGCATCCGGGATCAGTATTGACGACATCAACACGGATGATGCGGAAAAGATTGCAGACATGCTGCATGAGCTTCCGGATTTTTCAAATGCGGAGTGGGCGGCAGCCAGTGATGCATTTTGCGGAGACAATGCGATCAGCTACGAATTTGAGCAGAAATCTTTTAATCTGCAGAAAGAAAACCCGGTTGAAGTATTAAATGTACACTGCACAGTGCTGGATCAGGCTGGAAACGAAAACAAGGCAGATTATGAAGTGACGGTAACATATACAGGTTTGGATGCAGCCGCTCTGATCGAAAAGACGGGTCTGATTTTACAGACAAGTGATGTTACTGCAAATGAAAAGAAATCCGGCAAAAGTGATAAGAAATCTGGAACTACAAATACTCAAAATCAAGTATCTCAGGCTAGTGGAAAATCCAATACTAACAGTTTGGGTATTACAGATGATGAATTAGTAGAAATGTTTAATTCAATGACACCTGACGAAATAGATGAATTTTTAAATTCTTTATTTGAAGATAACAGCAATGATAATTCAAATATATCTGGATATTATGATAGTAATTATGCTCAACAGGTATTTGCAATGGTAAATCAGGAAAGAGCAAATAATGGTGTGGATGCATTAACATGGGATAGCAGTATGGCTTCATACTCTGATCGAAGGGCAATGGAAATCACTACGGATTTTAGCCATAATTCTGCAGGTGGAAAAATGAACGTAGGAGAAAACATCGCAGAAGGGGCTATTTCACCGGAAATGGTAATGGATGGGTGGATGCGAAGTGATGGACATCGTGCCAATATTTTAAATGCAAGTTACACAAAAATCTCTGTTTCATGCTATTATGATGGCTCAACTTATTACTGGGTACAGAATTTTGCTTATTAAAAGCATTCCTTTAAAAATTTAATAAATTGCACTGATTTTATTGGTTTGGTATAATGAATGAGGTGCTACGAGAAAACGGTAGGCGGTTAAGCCCTCAACAGAGGGACTGGACCCTCTGATTACATAGAGATCTTCGAAAGAGGAAATTTGTTGACGGAGGGATGCAAGATGGTTACATATTCAGACTTGTTTGAATTTGTTATAATGCTGATTGCGTTTGCTACTTTTATTTATAAAATTAGCAAAAAAAAATAACCGCCAACCTGGGAATTGGCGATTATTTAAGATAATTAATCAATAACCGGGCTAACCGTCTATCGGTAGCACCTTTACTATTATAATAGCAACGAGACATCTAAAAGTCAAGTTGAGAAAAATAAAAACATATAATCATTAACAGTCCGGTTATTCGCATTTTTTAGTGCGATGCCGGATTCTTTTTTTATGTTCAAAATAAGAAAATGAGCATTTTTATACTTTAATTGGTTAAAATTCACAAAAATTTGGACGAGATTTCGGGATTTATTAAGTATAGAATAATACAATATTTTAGAATACAATAGAAATGCGAAAAAAAACGAAAACATGTGAAGAGGGGGATTGTTATAGAATCACATGTAAGTAGGGGAGAAAAAGGAGAAGGAAGAATGAGAAAGTTAACGAAAAGCTTTCAAAAGAGGCAAAGCATTGCAAGCAGAGTACTGTGTTTTCTGCTAGTGCTTGCAATGGTAGTAACAATGGTTCCGGCGCTTGGCGGCGGAAACAGTACGGTTCAGGCAGCGGAGAAAGAAAAGAATCTGACGATCCACTTTATGATGCCGTCAAATTGGGGTTGGACAACGCCGGCAATACAGTTTTGGGGTGGAATAGCAACAGTGACGGGAAATACGAATACGGAAAGTGTGGACGGTACAGAGATACCGGGCTGGGATGGAGCCAAAGCCTTTTTCATGACACAGGCAGGTGATACAACAGAGTATACACTGAGTGTCAAAGGCACTTTTACAGGTTTTCAATTCCTGGATTTTGATAATACCAGAAATAATATAAATCCCGGATATAATTCAAAATTATCACAGTATACAGAAGATAAACCGACCGATGTTTATTATATTCAGAAAGATGGAGCATGGGCATATTATCTGGATGCAGATGGAACAACAGTAGTTCCGGATTTACCGAAGACGGAAACAACTTTTCTTTTAGTAGGAAATATTCCGGGAATGGCATGGGATCCAAGTGCAAAGCCAAATTTTGTGAAATCAATTGAAAATGAAAATGTTTATAGTATTACATTGAATGCTGTTCCAGCAGGAAAGTATCAATATAAAATTTTAGAGGATGCGGCAACCGAAGGATGGAATAAATATTGGGCGCAAAATGATGGCAATTTGAGTTTGAACCTTAATGCACCGGCAGATGTCACATTATCCTTGGATAAAACAGATAAGACAAAGGAAACGAAGGTAAATATCGCATATATAAAAGATCTTGTGGTAGAAGTACCTGCGCAGATTCAAAAAGGTGTTACGATGGAACTTCCGGTAACAGGAACTTATTATGGTGACGATGGAAATGTTCAGAATGGAGTGAGTGTTACATATACAGCAAAAACAGAGGGAATTACTTTAAATGGTAACGAAATTTCAGTTCCTATATCTTACGAGGGAACGGAAGTTACGATTGCAGCTACTTATAATGGAATTGAAAAAGAGATAACTATTCCAGTGGTAGAGGTAGTTTATCATTACACCATTTACTATTACGATTTCGATGAAACACATATGTCAGAAAATGCATCTGATTTATGGATCTGGCAGAAATCCGGTGCGGGTGCAACAGCCGGAACTCTTTTCACTGCAAAGGAAAAACTTTCCGATGGAAATGAGTGGCTGCGTGCAGATGTGACACTCCCATATACCGACGTCCAGATAATTCCAAGATCTAAAGACGAGTGGAAATGGCAGGGAGATACGGTTTTATACAATAACAGCGCAACAGCCGAAAACGTCACACTCTATATTGTATCCAACAGCAATCAGGCGTACACAACACTTCCGGAACTGGTTAAGCCAAAATCACGCAGCATCATGATCGAGTACGACAGACCGGCAAAGGATTATGAGGGCTGGAACATTTTTACATGGAACAGTGGATTCGGCTCTGATGTATCTGTAGCATTTGCAGACATCAATGGAAAAATGGTTGCCAAAATTCCGGTAAAAGATTCAAAAGCAGATCTTAAATTGTCTTTCTGTATGAGGCACAGCACGGCAGCTGATGAATGGGAGAGCAAAGACGGCGGAGATCATTATGTGACGATCCCGGCAGGACAGTCATTGGTCAAAGCAGTGTTTACGCAGGGAGAGGGAATCACAGAGGTATTGCCATACAATGCAGGTTACGAGATGGATGGAGCTAATGATACGATCCATTTTTACTTCAGAAACGATGCACTGGCAGCAGAAAACAATCTTGCTTCTTTAGACGGCAAAGTCAGTGTTGTTGTCAACGGACAGAACTGCCCAATGACTTATGATGCAGTAAACGACCGCTTTGGATACGATTTCACTGGCGTTTCCACTGGTGATTACTATTACTATTATGTGGTAGACGGCACCGGCGAATTAGATGCGTTTAACAGTGAAAAAGCTGATTACAGCGGACAAGAATGCAGCGTATGCCACTTCAAAAAAGCAAATGTGAGCGTAGAGGCTTCTTTATCACAGTATGCAATGGACTACAATGACAACAATGTGTTATCCGTAAAATTGACTGCAAAAGACGGAGAAGGTCTTGAAACATCTGAAATTGCTGCAATCACAGCCGATTTGAGTGAATTAGGATTAAACAGGGAATTTGCGATTGATCCGACACTCATGGAAGGAACAATCTCCTGCCTGAATACGGTAGCCGCAGGAGAAAAAACGATTCCTGTCACAGTGAAAGATATTTATGGAAATGTATACACAACAGCGACAAATGTTACCGTCACAGAGCGCAAAAAAAGTGCCGGAGATTTTGACTGGGATGAGGCAGTGATTTATTTTGCAGTGACAGACCGTTTCTTTGACGGAGATGCAAGCAACAATGATGCTTACGGAGTAGGCGATTATAACGTTGGTGAAAAAGGCGGTTCCAGCTATCACGGTGGAGATTTTGCTGGATTAAACCAGAAACTGGATTATTTAAAAGATCTGGGTGTGAACACGATCTGGATCACTCCGATCGTAGAAAATATCACAGAGGATCAGCATGATAATGAGACAGATACCGCTACCTATGGTTATCATGGTTACTGGCAAAGTGATTTCACAAAGTTAAACAAACATCTTGGAACAGAGCAGCAGTTCAAAGCATTACTGGATGCCGCTCACAGCAAGGGAATGAAAATCATGGTGGACGTAGTATTAAACCATGCAGGATACGGTACAGAAGATTACTTCAACAGTATTTTAACAGATGCAGGTGGAAACAGTATTTCCATGATCCGTGACTCCAGCAACACGATCAGTGGTGATGATAAATATGATTCATTGTCAGATCTGCCTGATTTTGTGACGGAAAACAAAGCAGTGACAGACCAGCTTGTTGCATGGCAGACCGAGTGGATGTCAAAATACAATATTGACTATTATCGTGTGGATACTGTAAAACATGTAGAGACAACGACATGGGCAGCATTTAAAAATTCCCTGACCAAAGTAAATCCTGATTTTAAAATGATAGGAGAGTATTCCGGTGCAGGATATGCCAACAATGCAGGAGAATTAGGAACCGGAACGATGGATGCACTTCTTGATTTTGATTTCAACGATTTTGCACAGAACTTTGTGACAGGAAATATTTCCAGCGTGGAAAATTCACTGCAGAAGAGAAACAATGCGATCAACAACACCTCTGTCATGGGAAGCTTTTTGAGCAGCCATGATGAGGACACTCTGCAGTATAAACTTGTAAATGAGAGCAAAATCAGCGAAGAAGAAGCTTACAACCTGATGAAAGTGGCAGCAACACTTCAGATTACCGCAAAAGGTCAGCCGGTGCTCTATTATGGAGAGGAGATTGGACAGGGTGGAGCCAACAACTGGCCGCTCCAGACAAACCGCCGCGACTTTGACTGGACAGAGCTGGAAAAACAGAAAGCAGACAGCAACAGTATTTACAACCACTACAAGACAATGCTTGCAATCCGCAATGCGTACACAGATGTATTTGCAAGAGGAAACAGAAGCACAGTTGCAGTTTCCGACGCAGATGGCTATGAAGTGATCAGCAGAAGTTATGGAAACAACACCTTATATGTAGGAATGAATGTGAAAGAGGCAGAGAAAGAAGTAGTGATCCCGGTAGCAGAGAGTGCCGGAACAGTTCTTAAAAACCTTTATGATGGAAAAACTTACACTGTTTCTGCTGATCAGAACGTTTCTGTTACCATTCCGGCAGCAAAAGATGGTGGAACGATTGTTTTGACAGCGGAGACAAAAACAGAACCGGCTCCGGATAATACAACAGATGATAAAAAGCCAGATGGAAAAACAACAGAGGATCATAACGGAAATCAGCAGACATCAGGAAACAATTCCAGTCAGGTCAATTCTGCAGTCCAGACAACTCCAAAACAGGAAGAACAGGCTGTAGCAGAAGTAACCGTGCAGGAGGAGAGTTTTGCAAATGTGATCGAGGCAGTGAATAAGGCAAAAACCGGAAGTAAAATCCGTGTAAACCTGTTAAAGACAACAAAAATTCCAGCAAATGTGTTCGAGAGTATCAAAGGAAAAGATATGAACGTAACCTTCAAGGTAAGTGATCAGGCCAGCTGGATCATCAATGGAAAAGATATCACCGGTAATGTGACAGCGCCGATCGATCTTGGTCTGGTTGTGGGAACAAGTGATATTCCAAAACAGAAAGTGACAGCGCTGGCAGACGGAAATGAAACCATTCAGCTTTCCTTAAATTATGACGGAGTATTTGGCTTTGAGGGAATATTGAGACTTTCCGTTGGCACGGACTACAGTGGAAAAATAGCAAATCTTTATTACTATAACGAGACAACCGGTAAGTTTGAGTATTATCAGGCAGTACAGGTAAAAGAAGATGGTACTGTAGACTTTAAGTTCTCACATGCATCCGATTATGTCATCGTCTTAAATGACACAGATATGAGCCAGACAACAGGCAGTGTGATCGCAAGTCCGAAGACTTCGGATAACACACCGATCGCAGCAGCAGTGATATTATTACTGTTTGGCTGTGCGCTGATGGGAACCGCATACAGAAAAAATAAACACTTCTAAATGAAATTCATAAGATGTCACTAAAAAAATATGCCGCACGAAAAATTACCTTCTCGTGCGGCATATTTTGTGTATGTGAAGGAAAAATTAATTTTCTTCCACGATCACCACGCCCCATGGTTCCAGCGAAAACGTTTCCTGTTCCATTATTTTTCTGCCGGACAATAATTCCGTGCCGGAAAATCCTTTGCAGATGGCGGTCTGTTTTTCACCGGAATAATTGAAGTAAAATCTTACCCGTTTTCCAAAATCATTGACACCTTCCCGGATGATCAATGGAAAGTGGCATTCCGGATGTGCTAAAAGTGTTTCCGGAAGCGAGGCAAAGTAATGGACCAGAACTTTTTCCAGAAGAGCGCCATCAAACATGCTGGAGAGATACAGTGCCGAACCTTTTCCAAACTGGTTGACTGTGGCAGCTGCATATTTTTTCCAGACCGGGTGATCGTAGAAAAAGAGCGGTGTGGCGGTATCGCAGGTCACAAGATCCATCCAGTGCAGACATTTGCTGCTGTTTGTGCAGGATTCATCGGAACATGACGAGCCGGCATCGGAAGCCGCATTTTCATGACCGGAGCAGGATGGATGAGTCATAAAATCAGGCAGTGTTACCGAAACATCTACAGGGTAGGTATATTGGTCATAGTGGATACCAAGACATTCCTGTAAAATGTGAGGCTGTGTGTCCGCATAAATTTTTAACTGTTCATCTGAAAAACCGGAACGGAACGTCGTGATCAGATGTCCGCCGTTTTTTACATAATCAGAAATTGCGGTGAGCAGATCTTCGGAAGCACTGTAAAGTGCAGGCACGATCAGGCACTCGTAGGAAGAAAAATCACGTTCCGCAGAGGAGATCATGTCGTACTCGATATTTAAATGGTACAGAGCATCGCCAAGCCAGCGGGCAACGGTGTTATAGCTGTAATTGCCGAGGTCTTTCAATGGGAAAAGACGCAGTCCGGTCAGGGAGTTATTGTCAAGCAGGATGGCAGCACGGTTTTTCTTTTGCAGGTTACTAAGGTGGGGGCCGATCCGCTTCCAGTCTGCGCCGATGGATGCAGCTTCCCGGTAAGTCTCATTTTCGGAAAAATCGTGTGACAGGATGCCCTTCCAATAGCTCTCAATCGCATTGTGGATCGAGTGCCAGTGCCAGTACATGACACTGTTGGAGCCGTTTGCAATGTGGCTGTAGGCCTGAAGCCTGAGCTGCCCCGGATATGGAAGCCATGCGATATTTCCCTGAGCCTGTGTCTCTAAAACAAGATAATTGTCTTTCTTTAAGCTGCGCGAGATGTTGCCGCAGAAGGTGATCTCCTCTCCGGTAAGAAGTGACTGGGAAGGATGATAAATGTCACATCCGGCAACGGTCATGCATCTGGCAGCTTCGTACTGGTTGACCTCTGGCTGATAGCCGATGGAATGGTCTGTCCAGTCGTAGTCAAAGTTCTGCGTGATGAACTGATCCGGGCGCTTGTATCCGGAAACGATCGCAGCCTGCCATGCTAAAAATCTGGTCACAAGCAGACGCTGGAATTTGGCAAATTCAGCGGCAAGGCTTTCATTGATCGTGCCACGGATATCCGGGAAATCTTCCCATGTGTTGACGCGGTTGCTCCAGTAGTCCAGCCCGAACTCGCGATTGAATTCATTGATATCCGGGTATTTTTCCTTTAAATAATCGACAAACATTGCCTGGACACGCGGACCGGCAGTGCCGTAGCTTTTGGTCTCATTGTCCAGCTGAAACCCGATGATATGCGGAACATCTTTGATATGTTCCATCATTGCGCGGATAACCCGCTCGCAGTGGAACAGATAGCCTGCGTGTGTGATATCCATATTCTGTCTTGCACCATAAATGTTCTGACCGTTATTGGTCAAAGCCAGAATATCCGGGTATTTTTTTGCCAGCCATGCCGGGATGGCGTAGGTCGGTGTCCCGACAATGACAGAAATATGGTGGCGTGCAGCCGCCTCAAGCATTTTATCGAGATGTGTGAAATCAAAGATACCGTCTTTTGGCTCGATGGTGCTCCAGGTCGATTCTGCGATACGGATCGTGTTCATGCCTGCTTTTTCCATCATTTCCATGTCTTTTTCCACGCGGTCATATGGAAGGTATTCCGAGTAATAAGCTGCCCCGAAAAGTAAATGGTCTGTTTTCATATTGTCCCCCAAAAAATATTTTCATATTGACAATCAGTGTGATTTGATATATCATCATCTGATAACGCAACCGATTGCGCAAATATATTATAGCATCAGGAAAAACAAATGTAAATCCGATGTTGATACGAAAAAACAGAATTGTTACCGGAACAGGGCATAAGTGAGCAGAAACAAAAGATTGTTTGGAAAATATGTAAAAATGTCATTGCTTTTTTTCGGGAATAGGATGATAATAATATTGTTGCGCAAAGGATGCGCAGCATATCAGGGCAGGACAAAGTAACATTGTGGCAGGAGCGCGAGCGATGCAGGAGGCCCCAACGTTTTTGACT
>OCPQ01000717.1_pt1 | contig 18733 bp, 17 predicted proteins | sample 1538251 | NCBI WGS metagenome assembly OCPQ01 (sample SAMEA2580249, study PRJEB22360) | human gut metagenome | biome: human gut; feature: human-associated habitat; material: faeces | place: Denmark | collected 2008/2010 | reverse complement strand
ACGCAAAATAAGCATGACAAAAAAGCCCATATTGAAAATGGGAAAAATCTTTTTTAATTTCAATGCTTATCGAATACGCATGCTATGTAACATAAACATTTCCCCCCTTTTAATAATACTATACAAAAAAAGCGGCTAGTTGTCAACATATACATATGAATTATTTTAGTCAACTGATAGAACAGTGTAGACATATCCAAGAGGAAAGGTGAACAGTAAAATGTAATAGGGTGAATAATTATGGCAAAAAGACCAGTACCGAAATACGACTTCAAGGCTTTTGGGGCAGCGATAAAGGCGGCGCGGACAGGGCGCAAGGAGAGCCGCAAGAAAGTAAGCGACGAAATGTTTATCTCGCCGCGTTACCTTGCGAACATTGAGAACAAGGGGCAGCACCCAAGTTTACAGATTTTCTTTGAGCTTATGCTCCGCTACAATATATCCGTAGACCAGTTCCTTTTGGAAACGCCGCCGGAGAAGAACACGCAGCGGCGGCAGCTCGACGCGCTTCTTGACGGTATGAGCGATACAGGCATACGGATTGTGACCGCAACGGCAAAAGAGATTTCCGAAGTCGAAAAAGAGGGCGAATAGGAATGTCCGGCTTAAAACTGAACAGGATTTAGAAAGCGTTGCAATCTTTTTTGAATTGCAGCGTTTTTCTTTTGCGGAAGTTTGGCAAAATAGCTTTTTCTCCGTAGTAAGGGATAAGGGCATAAGGGATAAAAACATTCGTAGCAAGCATAGGAAGCGGGTACCCACTTCCGTATTTTCGCCCTCCCGCGCTGCGGCGCGTCGGTTGAAAATGGCTTGTTGGGAAGTGTCCCAAACCCTCGGAACGGAAAGGAAAGGAGCGAAGCAATGGACGGACGGAAAAGGACGGTGCAAATCAAATTCAGAGTGACGGAAGCGGAACGGGATTTAATACTGGAAAAAATGAAGCTCGTACCCACCCGGAACATGGCGGCGTATCTGCGGAAGATTGCCATTGACGGGTATATCATTCAGATAGACCACGCCGATATAAAGGCAATGACCGCAGAGATACAGAAAATCGGTGTCAACGTCAACCAGATAGCCCGCCGCGTGAACGCGGCGGGGAACGCATACCAAGAGGACATAGAGGAAATAAAGGGGGTGCTTGCGGAGATATGGCGGTTACAAAGATTAAGCCTGTTAAAAGCACCCTAAGCAAAGCCCTTGACTATATCGAAAACCCGGACAAGACGGACGGGAAAATGCTCATATCCTCTTTCGGCTGCTCCTATGAAACGGCAGACATTGAGTTCGGCTATACCCTCTCGCAAGCACTGGATAAGGGCAGCAATTTAGCCTTTCACTTGATACAGTCCTTTGCGCCGGGGGAAGTGGACTATGAGAAAGCCCACGAAATCGGGAAGCAGCTTGCCGACGCGGTGACAAAGGGGCAGCATGAATATGTTGTGACGACGCACATTGACAAGGGGCATATCCATAACCACGTCATTTTTTGCGCGGTGAATTTTGTAGACCATCACAAATACAATTCCAACAAAAGGAGCTATTACGGCATACGGAACATGAGCGACAAGCTGTGCCGGGAAAATGGCTTGTCCGTCGTCGTCCCCGGCAAGGGCAGCAAGGGAAAGAGCTATGCGGAGTACCAGGCAGAAAAGACGGGTACAAGTTGGAAAGGCAAGCTAAAGATTGCCGTTGACGCGCTTATCCCCCAAGTTTCCAGTTTTGAGGAATTGCTAACGCGGTTACAGGCGGCGGGCTATGAGATAAAGCCGGGGAAATATGTTTCATGCCGCGCCCCCGGACAGGAACGCTTCACCCGCCTAAAAACCCTCGGCGCAGACTATACAGAGGAAGCCATAAGGGAACGGATAGCGGGCAGACGGGCAAAGGCGGCGAAAGCCCCCAGAGAGCAGCGCGACGTTTCGCTGCTTATCGACATTGAGAACAGTATCAAGGCGGCGCAGAGTAAGGGCTATGAACAGTGGGCGAAAATCCACAATCTGAAACAGGCAGCTAAAACCATGAATTTCTTGACGGAACACAAGATTGAACAGTACGCGGATTTAGTCAGCCGGATTGAGGAAATGTCAGCGGAAAGCGGACAGGCGGCAGACGCATTGAAGAACGCGGAAAAGCGGCTTGCGGACATGGCGGTGCTTATCAAGAATGTTTCCACCTACCAAAAGACAAAGCCCGTCTATGACGCATACCGCAAGGCAAGGAACAGGGAGAAGTACCGCGCCGGACAGGAACAGGCGATTATCCTACATGAAGCCGCCGCAAGGTCGTTGAAAGCGGCGGGCATTGCAAAGCTCCCGAACCTTGCCGCGCTGCAATCGGAGTATGAAGCCCTCCAAGCGCAGAAAGAAGCCCTTTACGCCGACTATGGGAAGCTGAAAAAGAAAGTCCGGGAATATGATATTATCAAGCAGAACATTGACAGCATTTTACAGGCAGACAGGCAGCCGGAACGTGAAAAGGGAACAGAGCGCGGATAAGGATAGCAAAATCCCCGCCGCTGTGCTATGATAAGGCTATCAAATACAGACAGGAGCGTTGAAGCATGGAAAACCAGAAAATGCCGGAATATGAAACCATACGCGCCGCCGTTGCCGGGGAAAAATGGGCGGTGGAGAAAGTCGTGGAGTGCTACAAGGACGAAATCGACAGGCTATCGACGGTAGCGGTCAGACAGCCGGACGGAAGCACGAAACAGGAAATCAACGAAGATATGCGCCAGTCTATCACAAAGAAGCTGATAGAAGCCCTCCCGCAGTTCCCACTTGAAGAAATGGAAAAGGGAAATGTCAGATAGGCAAAAAAAGAACAGGACGCGGAAGCCGGTATATGACTTCCGCGCCCTGTCTTTTTATGGGTGCTGTTTTCGTGAATGTTACGCAGTAGAACGCCATTTTCGGGGATAAAGGTATAAAGTATCGCCTATCCGATTTTCACGCCCGGAAAGCCCTGTAAATCAAGGGATTTTCCGCGCCTACTGCGTAACAGGGGTGCGTCTTTTCCTCATGCGCTCGGCGGCTTGTCTGCGGGTGATACGCTTCCGGCAGACGGGGCAGTATTTGACACTGTTAGAGGTTGACGCAAAGAACGCGCCGCACTCGGTACATTTCTTCTTATCCCCTGTCTGGTAAAGCTCCGCATAGAGCAGCCTGTCGGCGGGAAGCACCGCAACCCGGAACCACTTGCAGAGAAGCGAATAGGAAATGAGCTGCGGACATACGCATTCGTCTCCGTCGTCCAGTAAGATACAGTTCCCGTTATCATAGTTGCAGCACGTCCGGCGCACAAGGGCGTTGACTTTCCGGCTCTGGGGCGGCGTCAGCCGCTTAACCCCGTTCATACTTCATCAGCGGCGTAAATGGGAAGCTCTGCAAATTCCGCTTCGGTCAAAGCGTCCACTTTGGAAAGGGTGCGCTTTGCAAGCTCCCGCATATCCGCGTCCATGTAGGGCAGCGCGGCGTTGACATTCTCAATCAAAGCCCGCTTGCCGCCCTCGTTGTAAATGCTCAAAAGGTTTGTTTCTTCAACAGTCAGTCTAATCATGCTCATACCTCCATATCGTGATTTTTTGTTTTTGCCGCCGCCTTTTTCGGGGCGGTCTTTGCCTTGTCTGCTTTAAGCTGCGCCCGGATAGAGGGGCGGGGCTTCCTTATCTCCCTGTCCCGGTTCTCCCCCTTGTCAATCAGCGCATACGTCCCATGTCTGCCCTCGATTTTGGAAAAGGAAAGAGTCTTATAGGGCAGCATGGAGAAAAGGCGGTCAGTGTCCTTTGTGGCTGCAAGCCGCATGAACGCCGGGGAAAGCTCTGCCATGAAATGGGTCTTGTTCGGGCTATTCGGCTCATAGTGCCGCTTCATTTCCCGCACAATGCGCCGCGCTTCCGTTTCAATCAGCCCGTCCCGCAAGGCTGTGATATGCGCCTTGAAGTCCCCCGGTGGAAGCTGCTCCCGGCTGCGCCGTTCTTCCTGTAAGAGTGATTGCAGCGCGTCCGGGTCGTCGGGTAGGGCTTCAAAGCGTTCAAACTTCCCAAGCTGCGGGTCTGGGTTGCCGTTGAAGAACCGTCCGGCGGGTATCTCCCTTTCCCCTCGCTCATAAATCAGCTTCACCGTATCGGCGGGCAGTTCCTTTTCCTTGACGCGCTCATAATGTTTAGCGTAGTCCAGTTCGTACAGATTGCCCTTAATTTTCCCGCGCTCCTTTCCCGTCAGCTCGATTGCATAGGCAAGGACGCGGTCGCTTGTCTGCTCCATGTAGAAACGCCATGTGTTGTGGGGCGCGGTGTCTTTGAGGAAAACGTCGCGCTCCCGGAAACAGTGCGTCCCGGACGGGCGGCAGAACCACAAAAGGGTCTTGTCCTCCCTGTTGGGGCTTGCCGCCGCCTTTGCGATAATCTCTTTGTCAATGTCTAAGTCGCTCTGGTAAAAGCCTGTGTTCTGCTTCATAATCGCTTCAAGGGAAGCGAACAAATCCACGTTTTCAAATTTACTCTGTTCCGGCATGGGTCAGCTCCTTTCCAAGTCCTGTGACTTCTGCTTTGCGTTTTTCTTCTGCGCCTTTTCCTTGTCGGCTCTAAGCTGCGCCCGGATAGAGGGCTTTTTTTCCGGCTTCGCTCCCTTGCCGCGCTCCTTGTCGGCTTTGACAGCGTTAGCCAGGTCAACAAGGGAAATCTGCTCGCCCGCCTTTACCTTTGCTTCCAGTTCGTCAACGGTGGGGGTGTTGTTGATGATACCGTCAATCATGTTTCCGTTCTGCTCTATGGTCTGCTCGGCGGTTTTCAAGGGATTGTCCCGCTGCGCCTGTTCTGCGGCAACGGCAAACGCCCGCGTCCCATTCCCCATAATCAGATACTTTCCGTCGTCCGACTGGTGGTGAAAGCCATATCCGGCGGCTTCTATCTGCTCCCGGCTCATAGCGGTTACATGGAAAGTCCCTCTCGGTGTTTTGACAGTTTCGCCCGTTTCCAAGTCGTCCGGGGTAAGCTGCTTCTGCTCCTGTAAAAACTCCGGCACTTCCCGGAAACCTACACTGTCAACGAAATGCGCCGCGTCCTGTCCGTCCTGATGAAGCACTACCACGTCCGAAACGGAAAGGCTGTGTCCCTTAAAATCTTTGGGGTGGTCGATATTGAAACGGGTGTAAATATCTTCAAGGGAAGTTTCCGGCGCAAGGGGCGCGGAATAGACAAGCTCATAGTTCGCCCTGTCAACCACATTTCCCGCCGCCTGCAGGCGGTCGTATGGCTCAAAGCGGAAATCCCTTGTTTCGTCCCCGCCTTTTATCTGGTAAATGGAAAAGGTGTCTTTGTCCTGTCCGGCGGTCTGCGCCGTTTCCTGTGCCTTTGCGTAAAGCTGCTTTACGTCGCCCTCGGTCAGCCCGCCGCTTTTGAGCTGCCCCATAAGCTCGCGGCATTTCTCCGGCGTTCCCGTATAAAGCACGTCGCCCATTTTCGCCCGCCCGTTCTCCTGTGTCACATAGGCTTGCAAGAGGTGGCTGTTTTCCGGGCTGTCGCCGTAAGGGTTCCGGCGCATCTTGTAAATCGTTTCCGGGGTAAAGGCTTCTTTCGGGGCTGCGCCCGCCTTTTCCTGTGCGCCGGATTTTCCCGGTGCGGCTGCTTCCGGCTTCTCTTTCCCGGCTGTATCTGCCTTTGCCGGGGCTTCCGGCTGCGGCTGTTCTTTCGGGGCTGCCTTTTCCTCTCTGGTGGGCTGCTCCTGTCCGGCGGTCTGCTCCTTGTCCTGTGCCTTTTGCAGCTCCGCAAGATTTTCGTCTATGGAATTGATAATCTCGGCGGCTGCGCTGCGTATCGTTTCAAGGGAGCTTTTCAGCTCGGACAGCTCCCGCCCGCTGCTCCACCCGGCGACATAGCCGAAAGAGTAGTCCGACGTGTCAAGCCCGTAATGTTGGCAGACAGTATAGGCGACGCTTTCCGCTTCGACTTCGCGGGTGCGGCGGTCAACGTGGGGCTGCTGCTCGTCCTTTGGCGCGTTGAGGTCAATGTCGTGCAGCTTCGCATGGGCGATTTCGTGAATGGCGGTCTTTAAGGTCTGTAATTCGCTCATGCCCTCGTTGATAGCAATGCGCTTGTCCTCCAAGTGGTAGTAGCCATGAGAGCCGCCCTCGATATTCTCAAAGGCGATAGGAACGGGGGAAGTCTTTTCAAGGGCTGCGAAAAAATCCTTGTAGCGGTCAACGTCGCCCGTCAGCTCGTCAACGGCAATATCCGGCAGCTCCTTTCCCTCGGTCTGGGAAACGTCAAAGACGGATACCACCTTGTAGGCGGGTATGGTGACTTCCTTTTCCTCGGTGACGGGCTTTCCATCCTTGCCGATTATGGGCTTCTGTGTGTGCGGGTCGATTTTCTGCATTTCCTGTTTGATTTTATAGGGCGACGGGGCAATGATTTTAATTCCCTTTTGCCCTTTCATCACGTTTCGCTCAAAGTTATTCTTCCAAGCGGAAAAGCCCGCCACAAGGGAAGCGTCCGGCTTCTGCATGGCGATAAGGACGGTGTTTCGGAAGCTGTAATTATGGAATTTTGACATGACTTTCAGATATTCCTTGTAACGCTCGCTGTCAAAGAGTTCCGCAATACCCTGTTCCAGACGGTCGGTAATCTCTTTTAATTTCTCGGCGGGCTTCTCGCTCGTCAGCACGATAGGGATAACCGGGCGCGGCTCCTGTGGCTGCTCTGCGGTCTGCGCGGTTCTCTGCCCCGGCGCGGCTGCGTCAAAATCTGCTTTTTCCGGGTCGGGGCGTGACCGCTGCGGGGGTTGCGGCGTTACCCGGTATTCCTGTGGAACGTCGCGCCCGTCGTACCATTCTGTAAAGGTGTTGCGGTTGTTGTAGATATAGCCCTTTTCGGTAAACATACCGTCGTCGTTAATGGAAGCGTCGCGCCCGTATTCCTCATACATGAAATACTTTTTCGCTTCTTCGGGCAGTTCGGGTTCTTCCAGTTCATCAACCAGATAACGCCCGTATTCTTCTTCATTGTGGACGGACGGATAAATCCAGTAGCAGTCAAGGTTTTGTGCAAGGTTGATGATGTCCTGTAAGCTGTCGGCATGGTCGCCGTATTCAATGGCTGCAATGAATTTCTCCCGGTCGTCGTCAAACTGCATTTCCAAGAGCTTCCCTAAATAGTTCAGCTCGTCGGGGTGGGAATACTCGCTTAAATGTTCCGCCAAGCCGGGGATAGGGGATTGAAATTCTGTGAAATGCCATTCCTCGTAATGCTTGAAGTCAATCCCGATACGGTCAAAGACTTCTTTCAGATGTTCGGCAGTCGTGGGGAACGTCACCCATTCGCCCGCGGGTCTGCCCTCGGTGTACTTCCCAAGATTGGAAAGATAGCCGCTTAAAATCGGTTCTGCCATTTGTTCGCTCCTTTCTTTTTCAATCATGCGGTGCATAAGCTCAAAATCCTCAATGCTCATGCTCCCGTCAAATACATAGGGGTTAAAATCCTCTCCGTCCCGGTAGGACTTTTCGGAAAAGGGAAGCCCCGCTTCATGGGCGGCTGCCCTCGCTTCCTCGATAACCTCCGGGGGAAGCCTGTCGTCATGCGCCCCGATAAAACCGTCAATGTCGTTCATGCTGTTTTCGTAGTGGTAGCGCACTCCGGCGGTCAGCTCGTCAAGGCTCATGTCCTCGCCTAAATGCCCGCAGTAATAGCCGTTTAGGATAACGGCGGCGGGGTCGGTGCTTTTGATTTCCTCTAACCGGCTCCTGTCCTCCGGGTAGAGGGTGTCGTCCATATCAAGATGAAAATATTCCGCGTTCCATGAACGCCCCTGTTTCCAGAACGCCACCCATGCGATACCGTCCCTAAGCTCGTCTTGATAGTCCTTTACGGTGTCCCGTAAACTTGCCATAGTGAAAAACCTCCTTTCTTTGGGGCAGCGTCACAAGCTGCATTTTTGGGCTGCATGGTCTACTACGGGTACGCCCGCATTTCTGCCAAAGATTTCTCAAAAATTTTTAGAGGGTGAAGCCCTCCGCAAAAGAGGGTTTGGGAAACTTCCCAACAAGCAAAATCCCCGTCCGGCGCGTCAGCGTCGCAACGGGGATTTACGGAAGTGGGTACCCGCTTCCTATGCTTGCTATTCAAGTTTTTAGTTCTTCTGTACTTCGATACGGTAGTTGACGTATTTCCCGCCAGTGTCAGCCAGAACGATAGTTCCGTCATAGGTCTTGCCTGTTTTCGGGGAATAGAGCTTCTTCACATTCACTTTGCCGGATTTAAGGAGCGCGGCGGCAATCTTCGCGGAAAAAGCGGTCTTGCGTTCCTCGAAAAAGCGGTCATTCTTCCACATGACAAAGGCACATTCTTTGTTGCTGCAATAATAGTTTTTCTTCCCCTCATGGACGGGGGAACCGCAACGGGGGCATTTGCCGACAGAGGGCTTTTCCTCCCGGAACAAATCCTTTTTCCCGTCCAGTGCTGCGGCGTGTGTCTGCACAAGCTCCCGCGCCATAGCTTCAATGCCGGACAGAAATTCGCCGGGGTCTGCGGCTCCCTTTGCTATCTGCGTCAGATTGTTTTCCCATTCTGCGGTAAGCTGCGGGGAAGTGAGCATATCCGGCAAGACTGATATAAGGGCGGCTCCGTTCTGCGTGGGGATAAGCTGCTTCCCCTTGCGCTCTGCAAAGCCGCCCTTTACCAGTTTTTCAATGACGGCGGCGCGGGTGGCGGGAGTGCCAAGCCCCCGGCGTTCCGCGTCCGGGTCGGTGTCCCCGTTCCCGGCTCGCTCCATAGCAGAGAGAAGCGACGCTTCGCTGTGGGGCTTCGGCGGCGTTGTGGTATGCTCCGTTACTTTTGCGGCGGGGTTAGGAAAGTTCTGTCCCTCGGAAAGCTCCGGCAGCGTCACGCCCTCATTTTCCCCGTCCTCTGCTTCGGGCTTATCTTTCAGCGTCGCCCGGTATCTGCGTTCAAGCTCTTTCCAACCCTCCGCAAGTACGGTCTTTCCCCTTGCGGTGAAGTCTGTCCCGGCGCATGAGAAAACCGCCGTAACCGCTTCATAAATATGCGGCTCGGCGGTGGCAAAAAGCAGACGCGCCCCCGCAAGGGTAAGGATATTCTTCTCGCTTTCCGGCAGCGCGTCCGGGTCAGCCTTTGCAAGCTCCATAGTGGGAATGATTGCGTGGTGGTCTGATACTTTCTTGCTGTCTAATACCTTTGCAATCTCCGGCGTGAAGTCCGCGCCCGCCATAAAGGGGAGCTTTTCGCAAAGCAGCGCGATAATGTCCGCTGCGGTGCCGCCCATGTCGTCAGTAAGAAAGCTGCTGTCCGTCCTCGGATAAGTAAGGAGCCGCTTTTCATAAAGGGATTGTGCAAGGTCAAGGGTCTGCTTTGCGGTGTAACCGAAAATGCGGTTCGTTTCCCGCTGCAAAGAGGTAAGGTCAAAGAGCTTTGGCGGGGCTGCGGTTTTCTTCTCTCTGGTAAGGGAAACGCATACCGCCTTTCCCGCTTCGCAAGCCCCTTTCAGCGCGTCGGCTTCTGCCTTGTCCGAAATCCTTTCGCTTGCCGCGTCCGCGCCGGATAAATCAAGGCGAACATGATAATATTTTTCTTTCTGGAAATGGGAGATAGCCGCGTCCCGGTCGGTGAGCATTTTTAAGGTCGGGGTCTGGACGCGCCCCACGTTCAAGGTCTTTCCATACAGGCAGGAGAAAAGCCGGGTGGCGTTAATGCCGATAAGCCAGTCAGCCTTTGCGCGGCAGAGGGCGGACGCAAAGAGCGCGCCATAGTCCCGCCCGTCTTTGAGGGAAGCAAAGCCCGCCTTAATCGCCCCGTCCTCCATTGAAGAAATCCACAAGCGGCGCATGGGCTTCTTGCAGCCCGCCACTTCGTAGACAAAGCGGAAAATCAATTCACCCTCGCGCCCCGCGTCACACGCATTTACCACTTCGGAAACGTCGGCGCGGTGCATAAGCTCTTTAATGGTTTTGAATTGCTTCCCCTTGTCCGGGTCAACGGCGTACTGCCATTCCTCCGGCAGAATGGGTAAGCTGTCAAAACTCCATTTTTTATATTGCTCCCCGTAGGCGGCAGCTTCCGCAAGCTGTACCAAATGCCCGACGCACCATGAAATGAGGTAGCCGCCGCCCTCGATATACCCGTCCTGTTTCCCCTTAATGCCAAGCGCGGCGGCGATAGTCTGCGCCATGCTCGGCTTTTCTGCAATCACAAGTCTAAATGCCATGAAAAAATCCTCCTTTCAGCGTTCCGGCGCGGTGTGCTTCTTCTCCTGTGCCTGTTTCAGACAATAGCCGATACAGGGGGATTGCGCCTTATAAGGGCAACGCATACACGCCGGGGATTTTGGAACGGGCGGCGCACTGTCACGCCGCCCGGTGGGTCTTTGTACCATCATTTTTTCTAAAGGGTTTTCGGTGAAAAGCGTCATGCTTCCTCGTCCTCCTGTTCTTCATCAGAAAGCCCGTCCCCCTCGTCCTCGTCGTAATCGTCAAAATCGAAATCTTCAAGGTCGGTGTCGCCCTTGACGTTCTGCTTTGGCTTCATAAACTTAAAATAATAGAACGCGCCCCCGCCGCCAAGAAGTGCCACGACAAGGAAAAGCACAAGCCCGCCCGCATTGCCTTTTTCTTTGGGCGGCTCCGTCGGTTCCTCGGTTTCCGGCTCCGCTTCCTTGCCGCTGCAAGCGGTCATGTTGTCCTTGCAGACAGGGCAGCTCACATTTACCTTTCCGGCTTCGCATTTATCGGTGCAACTGCAAACGGCGGGCGGGGCTGCTTCGGTGCTTCCGTCCTCCATAAGTGCTAAGAGGTCGGCTTCGTCCACTTGATTAAGGAAATGTACGGTGTCCTCGCCCTCGTCGTCCCGGTCAATGAGGATATAAAAGTAATTGCCGTTTTTGGTCGTTACGGTGATAAGCTGCTTGTTGCCGCCGAAATCGTCTACAAGGGTCGCGTTCCCGTCCGGGGTAAGGGGTTCTTCCTTTTGGGGTTCCTCGTAGACAACGCCGCTGTCGTTGGTGTCGTCCTCTCCCTCCGGGGTCTGTGCAAAAGCGGTGACGGAAAAGCCGCCCATAAGTACAAGGGCGGCGCAAAGTGCGGTCAAGGTTCTAAGGATTTTCTTATTCATTCTCGGTGTCCTCCATTTCTTCGGTGTCATGGTCTGCGGGTTCTGCGGGGTAGCCCGGCGCGGCTTCCATACCCGGAATACCGCCCCCGGAAAGCATAGCGGAAAGCTCATGCGGGGAAAGGCGCATGGAGCGCACAAGCTGTACGATTTGCAGGTTTTCCGCTTCGGTTTTCTGCGCTTCAAGCCCCCTTAATCTGTTCTGGTACTCGGTGATTTTCTCGCGGGTCTTTGCAATCTCTTTGTCGATACGTTCAATTTTGTTCATAGCCATCAATAAATTTCTCCTTTCAGATTTTCATTTTTTTGTTGTCAGTTCCAATTCATTAAGCCGTAGCCCTTGATACAGGAGTAATTGACGGGGTAGCTCTTTATCTTGCAGGCGTCGCCGGAATTGCCCTCGACGGTATAGACGCGCTCCCCGTCCGTTCCGATAACAAGCCCCACATGGTCTGCGCTCCCGTCCCCGTCCCAGTCGAAAAAGATAGCGTCGCCGGGGGCGATATTCTCATAGCCCCTCGCGCCCCATTGCCCGCGTGACTGGAACCAGGGTACGCCCTGTGACTGGCACCCGGCAAAGCGCGGCTCGCTCTTTCCGGCTTGATTGTAGCACCATGAAACGAAACAGGCGCACCATTCCACGCGGCTGTTAAATCCGTACCAGCTCCAAAAGGGTCGCCCGCCCACGTTGCCGACTTGCCGCTTCGCAAGGTCTACAACGGCGGTGTTGCCGGGGCGTGTGCCGTTTACAAGCTGTACGCCGCTTAAATCCTCGGACGCGCCCATATCGGGGGAGCCGCCGCCGAAAATCAGCGGTTTGTTTCCGCTTGTTTCCAGATAGACGCGGTACATTTCAAGCTGCTGTGGCGTTAGAAGTTCCTCCGCAATCTCGGAAATGGGCTTGTTCGTCAGCTTCACGTTGAGGATATGGTACTCGTAGGGTACTTCCTCGGTGGTCGTTTCCCCTGTTTCCGGGTCTGTGCTTGTTTCTGTGCGGTAGCGGATTTCCGTTTCTTCTGTCAGCGTCAAAGTGTACTGCATGGCAAAGACGCGATTTAGCTCTGCCTGTGCGCTCTGCGGGGTGTAGGTCTGCAAAAGGGCGGTGAGGTAGGACGCTAACTCATGGGGGTTATGCCCGATACTGTCAAGGTCATAGCGGTATTCGTCATAGCCGGGGTGGGTGCTTTCGATATTGTCAATCTGCTGCTGAAGCTCGTTTTCCTTTGCGGCGTAATTGTTCTCCGTCGCCACAAGGTCGCTGTCCTCCGACGTGTAGGAAGTCCCAAGTATGCCGTTCATCAAGCCGGAGAACATGGAACCGCAAGAGGAAAGCCCCGCCGATACCATGATGAATAAGAGCAGCGCGGCAACGGCGATACATACGCCCGCCGGGTGCCGCCCTACAAAAGCGATTGCCTTTTTTGTTTCCTCGGCGGTCTTTTTTGCCGCCTTGCGGGTGTTCTCTGCGGCTTTCTGCGCCGTTTTTGCGCCGCCTTTCCTTGCCGACTTTGCATACTGCCGCTTGATTTGCTGCTTCTGCATGAAGCGGGAAAGGGGATTGCCCGCAATCTGCGGATTGTCATGCAGGGCTTTATGGTACTGGAAATCCACATTCGCCTTGAACGCCGCTTTCTCTGCCTTTGCCGCCGCCCGGTAGGGTTTGAGCTTGTGGCTGTGGTAGCCCTCCTTGACTTTCCGCGCCCCGTACTTTGCGCCGCGCTCTGCCAGTTCTTCGGATTTGTGCGCCCCCTCAACGCCGGAATTGTCCTTTTCAACGGAATGTATCTTGTTGTGGACGAAAATACCCGCTTCCTGTGCGGGGCGGGATAGCGGGTTATTGTGGGGCTTATTCTTTCCTATGGGCTTTTCCTGTTCCTCAAAATGTAGGCGGGTCTTGCCTTTCCCGGTGGCTTCATCAAAGGTGCGCTCCCGTACAAGTTTCTTTTCTTTGGGGATAGCCGCCTTTGCCGCGTCCAGACGGTCGGCTGCTTTGTCCGATTTTCGGATATACCTTTCAAGCTCCGGCGTTGCCCGTTCCTCGTCGGTAAACTGCAAGCGGGAAGATTTTTCTTTTGCTGTGGCTTCTGCCTGTGCTTTCCTCGCCGCCTTTTTGCTCGCCTTTCTGGTACGCGCCCCGTCGATACGTTCCAAGACGCGCTCGGCTGCTGCGGTGTCCTGTTCCCGTTCTGCCCCCGGCGCATGGGGAAGCGGCGGCGTGTCGGTTAAGGGCGGGGAAGTTGCGCCGCCCGGTAGGGGCTGCGCTGCCTGTTCCGGCTGCGGTGGGGCTTCGGTCTTTGCAAAGTCCGCGTCCCTTATCCGCTTGCTGATACGTTTCTTTTTCCCGGTAGCGGCGTTTACCTCGACAGCCCCCTCGCGGGTCATTTTCTGCGTGACTTTTTCACGCGCCTTATATTGTTTTATGTGTCTGTCCCTCCAATCCGCGCCCTTGCAAGGGCGCAATACTCGGCGTTTATCTCAATGCCTATATAATGCCTGTCAAGCTGCTTTGCGGCTGCCCCCGTCGTGCCGCTGCCGAAAAAGGGGTCAAGCACAACGCCGCCTTTCGGACAGCCCGCCTTGATACAGGTTTCGGCAAGTTTTGGCGGGAACGCGGCGAAATGCCCGCCCTTGTAGGGAACGGTATTGATAAGCCACACGTCCCGCCTGTTCCGCATGGTCGGCATGAGGGCTTCGTCGTAGTAGCTGCCGCTTCGCGCCCGGTTAAGCCCCTGTACGTTCCCCTGTCCGGGTACTTCGTCCGCATATTTCTGTCCCGCGCTGCGCCCGGTGCGGTACCGCGCCGCCGTTGTGGGGGCTAACGGCTCGGCTATGGCGGCTGCGTCATAAAAATACTTCTTTGACTTCGTAAGCAGAAAGATATGTTCATAGCAGCGGGTAGGGCGGTCTTTCACGCTCTCCGGCATGGGGTTTTCTTTCTGCCAGATAATGTCGCTCCTTAAATACCACCCGTCAGCGCGTAGGGCAAAAGCTAAAAGCCAGGGAATACCGATTAAGTCCTTTTGTTTGCAGCCGGAAACGCGGTTGTTTCTTGCAATCTGCTGTCCGTTTCTCCCTTTCGGGTTCTTCGGGTCTGCATGGTAGCCTTTATTTCCTGTGCCGCAGTAGGTGTCCGCGATATTCAGCCAGAGCGTACCGTCAGAACGCAGTACCCGGCGCAGTTCGCGGAAAACCTCGGTCAGCCTGTCAATGTACTGCTCCGGCGTGTCCTCCCGCCCAATCTGCATATCAAGCCCGTAATCCCTAAGCGCATAGTAGGGCGGGCTTGTGACGCAACAGTGTACGCTTTCCTCTGGAAGCTCCCGCAAGGCATAGAGCGCGTCCCGGTTGATAATGGTGTCTGTCCTTAATTTTGTCATGCTTCGCCCACTTCCTCCGGCTTCGTCGTCATTACCCGGTAAAGCTCGGTGTCTTTCGGGAAGCGGTCTACAAAGGGCAGCACCACGTTCCCGTAGAAGATAAGCCCCTCGCCCGCTTCGGTGTGGGTGACATACTTCATCTGCTGCGGGGAGATGTTGAGCTGCTTTGCAAGGATAGCCCGGTCGCCCGCCGCCTGATTGAGCATGAGGACAAAATCAGAGTTTTCAAAGATATTCTCCACTTCGCGGGAAGCAAGCAAATCCTTGACGTTCTGCGTAATGGCTGTGGGTATGCCGCCCCATTTTCTGAAACGCTTCCAGATTTCAACGGAATAGGCGGCGGTCTGTTCCTCTTTCAAGAGAAGATGAAATTCGTCCATAAAATACCGGGTGGATTTCCTTTCTGCCCGGTTGACGGTGACGCGGTTCCATACCTGGTCCTGCACAATGAGCATACCTAACTTTTTGAGCTGCTTCCCAAGCTGCTTGATGTCAAAGCAGACAAGGCGGTTAGAAAGTTCCACGTTGGTACGGTGGTTAAAGACGTTCAAGCTGCCGGAAACGTAAAGCTCCAATGCCGCCGCGATACGCGCCGCTTCCGGCTCCGGCTGCTTCAAAAGCTCGTCGTAGAGGTCGCCCAAGATAGGCATTTTCTCCGGGTCGGGGTCTGCAAGGAAAGGGCGGTACACGTTCCTAACGGCGCGGTCAATGACGGTCTTATCGACGGGCTGCAAGCCCTCCTTGCCGCCGATTACAAGCTCGCAGAGGGAGAGGATAAAGTCGGATTTCAGCGCAAGGGGGCTGTCGTCCTCGGAATAGTTGAGGTTAATATCCATAGGGTTCACATACTGGGGCTTCCCGTCAATGCCCTTGCCCGTAGGCGATAACCGTATCACTTGCCCGTCAAGCCGCTGCACAAGGGAAAAATACTCTGCTTCCGGGTCGCAGATAATTATGTCGTCGTCGGTAATGAGGAAAGCGTTTGTCATTTCCCGTTTGGCGGCAAAGGATTTCCCGCTTCCCGGCGTACCCAAGATTAAGCCGTTGGGGTTCTTTAGCTGCTTGCGGTCGCAGAGTATCATGTTGTTAGACAGGGCGTTTAAGCCGTAGTACAAAGCCGCGCCCGTCTGGAAAAGCTCCTGTGTGATAAAGGGGATAAAGATAGCGGTGCTTGACGTGGTAAGCCCTCTTTGAATGGGGATAAGGTTCTCCCCAAGCGGTACAGAGGACATAAGCCCCGCTTCCTGTTGGTAGTCAAGGCGGGTCAAGGCGCAGTTGTTCTTCTGTGCAATGCCCGCCGCCGCGAATACGTCATTTTCCAGTTTCCGCTTCGTGTCCGCCATGTTCACCACAAGGAACGTCAAGAGGAACATTCTTTCATTCCGGCTCTGCAAGTCCTGTAAGAGGTTCTTCGCTTCGCTGCCGAACGTGGCAAGGTCGGACGGGATTATATCCATGTCGTAGCCGCTGCGTACCGCTTTTTTCTGTTCCTCGATTTTCATTTTGTCAAGGTCGGTGATTTTCCGCTTGATTGTCTTTATGGCTTCGGTCTGGTCGATACTGTGGATATGCAGATTGACGATAACGCCCGTTTCCAAGTCCAGAATATCCGATAAGATACGGTCGTTTAATTCCGGCGCAAGGATTTCAAGGAATGAAACCGCGCCGATTTTGCGCCCCATGCGGAAATAACGCCCCTCGCCAAAACGGAAAGAGGATGGGGCGATAAAGTCCTTTGTGGAAAGCCCGGACGGGGCAAGCCATGAAAAATCAAAGGCAAACTGCCCGCCCTCCGGGTGGAAAATGCCATGCAGCATTTTAAGGCGTTCATAGCCTGTCATGGGGCGGGCAGACACGCCCAAGAGCTTAAAGTTGTTGAGTACGTCCGTTTCGATACGGGCAAGGCGGGATTTCGCCGCGCCCAGACTGTCGGCTTCAATGGCAAAGGTGATATATTTTGCTTTGACAAGCCCGTTGTTTCCCTTTGCAAGCTGGTTTTTCAGCATATTCCGGTATTCTGTGCGGATAGAGTTGAAAGCGTCCTCCTGTGCCGGGATATTGACCGCCTTTTCCGCTTCGCCCCGCTGCGTCCCCTGATTGATGAAAGAGAGCTGCACCGAAACGGAAGCGTCAAAGTAGTTGAGGAAGTCGCACCAGTTCTCAAAAATGGCGGTCTTGTCGTCTGCCTGTGCAAGCTGATAGTTAATATCTTCAAAGGCGACGGTCTTTGAGTATTTCCGTCCCGTAACCTTGCAGATACCGTCCGGGTACATCTGGATATAGGGGATTGTCTGCTGTGCGGTGTGGGCTTTCCCGTCGCCCTTTGCCTGTCTGATGATTTCCGCAATCTGCTTTTTCTCGGCGCGGGTGAGCTTGCGGGGCGGGTTAGGCTTTGCGCTTCCCGCCGCGCTGTTTCTTCGTGTTTCCTTTTGCAATCGCTGATACCTCCTTTTCAAGTTTTCTCTGCCGTTCTAAGACGGAATAAAAGTTGTCTGTCCTGTATGGTCGTTCTTTGGGGGCTATGAATTTCGTCCGTATGATGTTCTTCACCACCACTTCAAGGGGCTGTCCATGCTTTTCATACATGGCGAACAGGAAACAGGGCAGCATGACGGCAATCATAGCCATAGACGCAAGGCTTGTGCCTGTGCTGTCTTTGAGCAGAAAGAAAAGCGGAAGCCCTAACAGGAGAGCTACCGCAAAACATACAATCTGCCGTTTGGTAAGGTTGAAAGCTACTTTTGTCTTGACTTTGGATAAGTCTTTGGGTACGGGTACATACGCCAAGTGGAAACCTCCTTTCTCTGGGTTTTTTGCTGCTGTAAGTTCCCATAGGGGTAATCAAGGCAAAGGTCAATTTCTGCCCTTTGCCCGTCCCTATTCTATGGGGTTTTCCCGCGTCAAGGTCGGGTAGTATTTTCGCCGCTTTGCTCTGAAAATCTCCACCCTACCCTTGACACGCCGCTAATGCGCGGAGAAAATCGACTTCGCCAGTGCGCCGGATTTGAACAGGGAGAAACAGAGGATAACGGTATAGGCTGCAAGGGAAAAAATCGCGCTGTGCAGGTTGTCCGCTATTATCATGTTGTTCACCAAAACCGCGTAAATGCCGACGCATATCATTATGAGGAAGCCTTGAAAGCCAAGCGCGAACAGGGATTTTAGGTAGTTGTTCCCTATCTGTCCCCATTCCCGATTAGTCATTGTTGCGAACGGGATAGGCGATACCGAACAGTAAAGGTAAATTTCTATCATTCTGCCGTAGAGGATAACGGTTATCAGTACGGACATGATTTTCATGCACAAGCTCACAAGGCTTGTTTCCATGACAAGTAAGAGCAGTTCGGGGATTTCCATAGCGTCAAGCCCGCTTTGCATGGAAGCAAGGGCGGCGGCAACATCAATCTCTGTGCTGCCGCCGATTACCCCCGCCGCGCCGGAAACAACGTGCTGCGCCATATCGAACACCGCCATAGTGATGTCAAAGGTGTGCGTCACAAGGTAGACTGCCACAAACGCCTTGAACACCCACTTGAAGAACATGGAAGTGTCAACGTCGTGCATATTGTTCTTTTCCGTTACCATGCTGATAAGCTCATAGCATAGGACGTAGGTAATGACAAGCCCCGCAATGGGTACGATTACATTCTCACTAAGCGTCTGTATCATGGAGAATATATTTGCGTTCCACCCTTGCGGGGTCTGCCCTACCTCTGCGGCGATAGTGCCGACTTTCTCGTTTACGTCCCCGAACATAGTTGACAGATTACCGTTTATGGCTCCTATGAGGATTTCCTTTATCCATTCGTTAATCGCGTCAAGTATGCTCTGCATAAGCCTTTACCCGCGCTTCTTAACCGAACAAGCCGGAAAGCAGCGGTACAAGGGTCATGCCGATAAGGGCAACGCCGCCGCCCGCCATAAGCTGTTTTATCCCCAAATAGGTGTAGGAAAACGGCTCGATGGCGGGCGGCGGCGTGTCAAGAAATATCTATGGAGTTTTTAAGAACCGCCCCGGCGGAGGCAGGTCATGCCGTGACCTGCTCCACCTCCGGGATGGGTTTGAGATTGAAATGAATTTCGATAGAAATGTGTCTTGTCTTTTCGCTGTCTATGCTCTCATGGACAACGATTTCTTTAATCAGGCGGTTTAAGGTGGCGGCGTCCAGTTCCGTGATGTCGGCGTATTCCTGAATGGCTTCTACCCACTGGCGGGCGTCATACGCAAGCCGGATTT
>OCPQ01000698.1_pt1 | contig 19392 bp, 19 predicted proteins | sample 1538251 | NCBI WGS metagenome assembly OCPQ01 (sample SAMEA2580249, study PRJEB22360) | human gut metagenome | biome: human gut; feature: human-associated habitat; material: faeces | place: Denmark | collected 2008/2010 | reverse complement strand
TATCAGCCGCCGTGGGGGACAGCTTTAAAATGATGGGCTTTTTCGTCACTGCCCGGACCGCCTTCGTCACCTCGGCAGCGGACTTGGGGTCCGCGCCGAAGGCCGCGCCGCCGCCGTGGACGTTGGGGCAGGAGATATTCACCTCCAGCCAGCCTACCTGCTCCGCCCCGTCCAGCTGGCGGCATACTTGGGCGTATTCCTCTATGGAAAAGCCACTGACGTTGGCCATCACCGGTTTGTGAAAGACCTCCCGCAGACGGGGCAGCTCCTCCCGGATGACGGCCTCCACACCGGGGTTTTGCAGCCCCACGGAGTTCAGCAGGCCCCCGGCGTATTCAGCGATGCGGGGGGTGGGGTTTCCGTACCGGGGGGCGAGCGTCGTCCCCTTGAAGGAGAAGGTCCCCAGACAGTTGATGTCGTAGATCTGTGCAAATTCATACCCATAGCTGAAGGTGCCGCTGGCGGGGATGATGGGGTTCTCCAGCGGCAGGCCGCAGAGGGTGACGGCGGTATTTACCATACGATCTCCTCCCTTCGCAGGACGGGGCCGTCCTTGCAGATGCGCTTGTGGCCGTACTTGGTGCGGCAGGTGCAGCCCATGCAGGCCCCGAAGCCGCAGCCCATGCGCTCTTCAAAGCTGAACTGCCCATCGGTGCGGCAGCGCTGCCACACGGCGTGGAGCATGGCCTCCGGCCCGCAGGTATAGAGGTGGGTGTAATTCACGCCCTCCATACCGTCGGTGACAAGGCCGCAGGTCCCGGCGCTGCCGTCGGCGGTGAGGAGCCGGACGGTGACGCCCAGCGCATGCAGCTCCTCCGCCAGAAAAATATCTGACGCCCGGTTGTAGCCCAGCACCGCCGTGACCTGACGATGCTCCGCCGTCAGGCGGCGGGCCAGTCCGTACAGGGGCGGGATGCCGACGCCGCCGCCCACCAGCAGGGGGCGCTCCCCGGCGAGAGACGTGTCGTAGCCGTTGCCCAGCCCTGTCAGCACATCCAGCTCCGTTCCGGCGGGGAGATGGGTCATGGCCGCCGTGCCGTGGCCCAGCACCTTATAGATAAGGGTGGCGGCACCGGGCTCCCAGTCGCAGACGGAGATGGGGCGGCGCAGGTAGAAGCCGGAGAGCTTCAGGTTTACGAACTGACCGGGGGCCGTGATGGCCTCCGTGTCGCCGGCAAGGCGCAGCCGGTAGGTGTCCGGCGTCAGGGGCGTATTTTCCGTAATGGTCCATGTGACCTGCTTCATGTGCGGTCCTCCTTGGAAAAGAGATCACTGTCCTGCCAGACGAGGCGGCCGTTGCAGACCGTCAGCAGGCAGCGGGCCTGTACCGGCCAGCCGGTGAAGGGAGTGGCCTTCCCCTGAGAGAGGAAGTCCGCCGGGTCGATGGGATACGAAGCCGACAGGTCAAAGACCGTGAAATCGGCGTGGGGGCCATCCAGCTCCCCCTGCGGGAGGCCGAAGCGGCGGCAGGGGGAGTCGTGGAGCAGCTCCATCAGACGGGGGAAGGAGAGCAGGCCCGGCTTTACCAGATAGGTATACAGCAGGGGGAAGGCGGTCTCCAGCCCCACGATGCCCATGGCGCTCTTCTCCAGCCCACGGGACTTCTCCTCGGTGCTGTGGGGGGCGTGATCGGTGGCGATCATGTCGATGGTGCCGTCGGCCAGCCCCTCCAGCAGGGCCTCCCGGTCGGCGGGACTGCGGAGAGGGGGATTCATCTTGAAGCGGCCGTCCTCCTGCAGCATGGTTTCGTCCATCAGCAGATAGTGGGGGGCCGTCTCACAGGTGACGTCCAGCCCCTCCGCCTTGGCCCGGCGGATCAGGGCCACGCTCTCCTTGGTGGAGATGTGGCAGACGTGGTAGCCGCAGCCGGTCTGGCGCACCCGCTCTAAATCCCGCCGGATCTGCCCCCACTCGCTTTCGGAGCAGATGCCCCGGTGGCCGTGGGTGCGGGCGTAAGCCCCGTCGTGGATGTAGCCCCCGTGGAGGAGGGAATTGTCCTCGCAGTGGGCCACGATGAGCTTATGAAGCCCCTTGGCGGTCTCCATGGCAAGGCGCATCTGCGCCTCGCTCTGCACACCTCGCCCGTCGTCGGAGAAGGCCGCCACATAGGGGGCCATGGCCGCCATGTCCGACAGCTCCTCCCCCAGCTGGCCACGGGTGATGGAGCCATAGGGCAGCACCCGGATGGCGGCATCCCGGCGGATCAGGGCCAGCTGCTGCTCCAGATGGGGCAGGCTGTCCGGCACCGGGTCCAGATTGGGCATGGCACACACCGTGGTGTATCCGCCGTGGGCGGCGGCTTGGGTGCCGCTGGACATGGTCTCCTTATAAGAAAAGCCCGGCTCACGAAGATGTACGTGTACATCAACGAAACCGGGACATATCACAAAAGAAGAGGCGGGAATATGAACGGGAGAAACACTGGTGCCGTGATGGATTTCAAAAGAGAAAACAGCATCCCCACGGGTGAGAACACCTCGGCGGAATATCTGGGCATCCTGAAAAACGACGGTCACGGTCATCACCTCCGCATGGCAAATTTCTATTAGCTTACCACACAGCGGGCCGCTTGTCAAGAAAGGCCGCCACGATTTTTGTCACATTTTTCGTTGCGTTTTGACCGGGGATATGATACCATGCAGAAAAAACCACAGCGGCGCAGTGCTGTGCCGGGAAGGAGCCTTTATGAAAAAAACGCCCAAACCCAGAGATACGGTCCAGCGGCTGAAGGAGACCATTCATAAGCAGCCAGCGGTGTTCGCCGTATATGTGGCCCTGCGGTTGATCGTGCTGGCGGAGCTGGTAATGTCCATCATCCGGGGCGAATATGAAAGCGCTTTCATCTGCCTGCTGGTGCTGGCGCTGTTCATCCTGCCGTTTTTCATTCAGCAGAACTTCGGTATCCAACTGCCGTCGGTGCTGGAGATCATTATCCTGCTGTTCATTTTCGCAGCGGAGATACTGGGGGAGCTGGAGTGTTACTTCATCACCTACCCCAACTGGGACTCCATGCTCCACACCACCACGGGCTTCCTCTGCGCCGCCACAGGCTTTGCCCTTATCGACATCCTGAACCGCAACAGCTGCATCAAGTTCCAGCTGTCGCCGGTATATGTGGCGCTGGCGGCCTTCTGCTTCTCCATGACCGTAGGGGTGCTGTGGGAGTTTTTCGAGTTCGGCATGGACCGGGTGTTCCATCTGGATATGCAGAAGGACACCGTGGTGCAGAGCATTACCTCCGTGATGCTGGACCCCACCAACAGCAACACCCCCATCACCATCGACGGCATCCACTCGGTGGCCGTCAACGGCACGGATCTGGGCTTTGACGGGTATCTGGATATCGGGCTGTACGATACCATGGAGGATCTGTTCGTCAACTTCATCGGTGCCGTGACCTTCAGCGTCATCGGCTACTTCTACATCAAGCACCGGGGCAAGGGAAAGCTGGCGCAGGCATTTATCCCCACCCTGTCGGAGGACGAGGAGGCATCGCTGCCGGAGGGAGACCCCGGAGCGCCGCCGGAAACGGAATAACGACAAAGAGGCAGGCACTTTTGTGCCTGCCTCCTTTGTTATAGGGGGTCAATCGTCCTGCTCCATATCGTATTCCAGTACAGCGCCGGTATAGGCATCGATGACATATTCGTACTCCATGTCATCCGCCTTGAATTCCACCTCGTATACCCAGCGGCCATCCTCGTCATCCAGCTCCACATCCATGTCGTAGGCCTGACTCTCTGACACACCGGCGTGGGTCAGGGCAGCGGCCTTGGCTGCGGCGTGGCCGATCTGCCCGGTGGGCTGGGCACTGCCGGTGGGCTGGGCATCATCGTCGTCATCGTCGTGGTCATCATCATGGTCATCGTGGTCATCCACATCGTCGTGATCGTCCGGCTCCACATAGGAGGTGAGCACAGCGCCGGTATAGGCATCGATGCGATACTCGTACTCCGTACCGCTGCGGTCCTCCAGCTCCACCTCGTAGTGGGCGGGAACCTCGTCCAGCTCAGCGTCCACCTCCTGCTTGGTCAGCTGGTCGGCGGACTGCCCGCAGGTGAGCAGGGCGATCTCCAGTGCTCGCTCCATGCCGATGGGCATGGCAGGAGCGCCGGTCTCGGCCAGATCCTTCAGCTCACCGATGGAGAGCCTGGACAGCTCCTCAAAGGACAGACTGTTGTTCAGGGCGAGGATACGGTTCACCAGCGCCGCCTTGCCGGTGGAGATGTGGTGGTCCTTGGCCTGCTTCTCCAGAGACGTGTCCTGCGTGACCGTCTGGGTCAATACGGAGGCCTGAGAGGCGCTGTCCCGCAGGATGCCGTCCACGGCGGCGGAGAGGTCCTGCTGCAGTCGGTGAGCCCGGCTCTGATCCCGATCCTCTACGGAGATCATGATGGCGGAGGAGATGCTCTCCAGATAGCCGTTGCGGACCAGACTGCCGACGATGGCGTTTACTGCCACATCCAGCTTGGCCCCCTTCAGATCCTCGCCGTCGCCCATATCCGCCAGAATGGCATGGGCGTCGTCGTTCATAGGCACGCAGGCCAGAACCTTTTCATTTTGGTTGACCCGCAGCTCGATGCTGGGGTTGACGTCGATGGAGACCACGGAGGCCACAGCATTGGCCTGCCGCAGAAACAGTCCGCCGCCGCACAGCAGCAGAAGGGCCAGACAGGCCGCCATCGCCATCCATTTTTTCAGGGAGTGAGGTTTTGTTTTCATGGGGATTTCCGTTCCTTTCCGCTTCTCACAGCGGGAGAGAACGCCGTCCACGTCATGGGGGGCTGTTTTTTTCAGCGCTTGTGCAAGGCACTGTTCCAGCTTTTCATTTGTCATGGGCGTTATCTCCTTCCAGATCAGCACGCATTTTTCGGATTGCTCGGTGATACTTCGACAGGACGGTGGGGAGGGGCAGCTCCAGCAGAGCGGCGATCTCCCGGTGTTTTAGCCCGGTGACGGCATGGAGCAGTACGATGCGCCGCTCCTCCTCCCCCAGACGGGACAGAACGTGCTGCAGCAGCGTTCGCTCCTCTGTGGTCAGACCGGTCTCCTGCTGGGGAATGGCGTCCCATTCTGCCTCGCTGAGAACGGCGTGGCGCTCCGTGCGCCGCAGGCGCATCAGGCACAGATTCCGGCAGACCGTCAGAAGCCAGCCCATGGGAGAGCCGGTGGGGCGATACTGCGGGGCGTGATCCCACACATGAACGAATACATCCTGCGTGATATCCTGTGCGTCGTGGGTGTTTTTCAGGTACGACAGCGACAGACCATACACCGCCGTTCGGGTGAGATGGTAGAGCTGCGCCAGCGCATCCTGCTGCCCGGCGGCGATGGCGGCCAGCAGCTCCGTCAGATGAGCACTGCTGCCAGCATATTCGGTTGTGGCGGGCCATGCAGTCATAGGCTTTTATCTCCTGTCATCCCTGTAATGCGTGGAGATGCGGTTTTATTGCGTGAAAAATAAAAAATTGCCAAGCCCGCAAAGAAGGACTCTGCGGGCCTGACAGACAGCTTAATTGTTGCCGGTGGGGATATAGGGCAGCAGGGCAGCGGCCACGCCGGAGATGGGCATGGTCTGCAGCCAGATACGTCCGGGACCGGTGAGGACAGTGTTGAAAAGGCCCTCGCCGCCCAACAGCTTGTTCTTCATGCCGGGAACCTGACGGATCTCCATCTGCACCCCGGCGGTGAAGCCCGCCACGTTGCCGGTGTCTACCACGATCTGCTGACCCGGCTGGAGGTCGTACTCCACCAGTGTGCCGTCGATCTCGGCAAAGGCCATGCCGCTGCCGCTGAGGCGCTGCATGATGAAGCCCTCGCCGCCGAAGAGGCCCGCACCCAGCCGCTGGTTGAAGTGGATGGACAGCTCTACTCCCGGCACGGCGGCCAGAAAGGCGCTCTTCTGGAGGATCATATCGTGGCCGGGAGTGATGGCGATCTCCTTGATCTGGCCGGGGAAGCTGGAGCCGAAGGCGATCATCCCGGCGCCGTGAGCGGTGTAGATGTTCTGGAACATACTCTCGCCGGAGAACATTTTAGAGAACATCCGCCCCAGTCCACCGCCATGGGTCTGCATCTCCATATTAGGGCTCATCCAGACCATGGATCCACGCTCCGTGACCATCTGCTCGCCGTTTTCCAGCTGGCAGATCACCACGGGGAAGGGAGTGCCTTTGATTTCATAACGCATGGTGGTATCCTCCTTACGATTTTCCGGCAGAGAAGGGAAGAACCTCCGCCGTGTGTTTCTTGGTATGGCTCCAGTATAGCAGAGAAACGGAACGAAAGGAAGAAGAAAATATATCCGAAGCCTTACACTTTGCAAGAAGCGGCTCAGGACTCCGTCGTCTCCGGCTCCTTGCGGAGGGTCTTGACGAAGCGGAGAAAGTACACCAGATGCTCTGTCTGCCGCGCCGACAGCGTGCTCCATTTTGCGGGCATCCTTGGCAGCGGTGGCCTCGCTGACGCCCAACCGGATGAGAAGGTCCCGGAGCATTTGATTTTATTCGTAGATGCTCTGAGCGACCCCGGTCCCCAGAGCCGTCAGATGGATGGTCTTGGCTGGCGCTGCCTCGCAGAGAGACGTTGCCCATGGAATACTGCTGGCGTTCTTCATGTTGACGCTGGCGTAGTAAACACCGTCGGTAGCGCTCCTCCGTGGCCCGGACGGCCTCCATGGTGCTGTCAGAGCAGTAAAGCGCCCAGTAAAAGGAATCCCGCTGGGCGCTCTCCAAGTCCACCCCCCAGAGAAGGGGTGCAGTGCGCTGGTGGATGCGGCCAAGGTGGTGACGGAGCTGGAGCGCATCGAGTATGTGGAGGACCCGCATCTGGGCAAGGGCTCCTACTGCGTGGTGGAGAGGCACGCAGACGGCGGGGCGTGCAGTGTGCCGGACTACGCCGTCATCAAGATCTTCCGCCACATCGTGCAGGGAGAGGGACCGGACACCATCGTCCGGGAGATTGACGAGGCCATCCAGGCGCTGCCGGAGGGGTATGACACGGTGTGTACGGACGGGATGTTCTCTCAGGGAGAGTGGCAGTTGCTGTCCATTGCACGGGCCGCAGCGGCAGACCCCGCTGTGCTGCTGCTGGATGAGATCACCGCCAATCTGGATGCCGAGACGGAGGCCCGTGTGCGGGAGGCCCTGCGTCAGGCCTCCCGTGGGCGCACCGTCCTCTCCGTTTCCCACCGCATCTATGAGAGTTTTGGCGGCAGGACTGTGGAGATCCGGCCCCAAGGACAGTAAATGCCGGGAGTGCAGCCCCGGAAGTCGTAAGACCTCCGGGGCTGCAAAATGCTGGGGAAAGAAACGGTTGACAGCGTCGATGGGTTCTGTTATGATGAACCGTGGTCGGAGAGACCTATTTCAACCATCAACGGAGGTGAATGTTCATGGATAGCTGCGGAAGTACAGGGCGAAGCCGGATATGCGGCGCACAGAGACACAGATACCGGATGTGGTCATCCATGAGCAGGAGCTGATCACATTCTGTTTTGCCGTGCCCTCCTGCACCGCACCGGAGACGTCTTGCTGTGGCAACTATCTCTGAGGCGGTGTATTTTTGCGCCCATTTTGCCCAAAGTAGCGTCAAAGGAGGACAAGAATATGATGAACAGAATGGTAAAAAAGGATTTCGCACAGGAGATCGCAGCGGTTATCCGCACGGCCAAAAACGGGGACCGGCTACCGGAGCTGCTGAAGCACTACCACTGGCGGGATGTGGCCAAAGCCATTACGCTGCTGGCGGATGCGGAGCGGGAGCGGCTGTTCCGGCAGATGGACGCCCAGACGCTGGCGGAGATATTCCCCTATCTGGACGATGCCTCCCGCTATCTGGCGGAGCTTCCGGCGGCGCTGGCGGCAGAAATGATAGCCGACATGGACACGGCGGATGCGCTGGATATGCTGCGGGAGCTTCCGGAGGAGAAGAAACAGACCCTGGCCGCCCATCTGGACGACGATACCCGGAAGGATGTCCGGCGGCTGCTGGCCTTTCATCAGGAGGAGATCGGCAGCCGCATGAGCGGCAATTTCGTCTGCATCCCGGATACGCTGACCGTCTGCGGCGCCATGAACGAGCTGGTGCGGCAGGCCGGTGAGCACGACAATATCTCCACGCTGTATGTGGTGGACGGCAGCGGCGTCTTTGCCGGGGCCATCGACCTGAAGGATCTGATCATCGCCCGTGAAAACGATCCGCTGAGCGGGATCATCCGCCGCAGCTATCCCTATGTGCTGGCCCACGAGCGGGTGGAGGACTGCATCGACCGGATCGCAGAGTATGAGGAGGATTCCCTGCCGGTGCTGACGGAGGACGGGAGGATCGCCGGTATCCTCACCGCTCAGGATCTGGTGGAGCTGGTGGATGACGCCATGAGCGACGACTACGCCAAGCTGGGCGGCCTGACCTCGGAGGAGGACCTCCGGGAGCCTGCCGCCGTCAGTATGAAAAAACGTCTGCCGTGGCTCATCGTGCTGCTGTTTCTGGGCATGGGCGTCTCGTCGGTGGTGGGCATCTTCGAGTCCGTGGTGGCGGTGCTGCCCATCGTCATCTGCTTCCAGTCGCTGGTGCTGGACATGGCAGGCAATGTCGGGACTCAGTCGCTGGCCGTCACCATTCGTGTCCTCATGGACGAGAACCTTACCCTGAAGGAGGAACTGGCTCTGCTGGGCAAGGAGATGCGGGTGGGTCTTCTCAACGGCGGGTGCCTGGGACTCATGGCGCTGGCGGTTTTAGGGGTCTACATCCATGTGTGCAAGGGCTATGCGTGGGGGCCGGCTTTTCTGATCTCCGGCTGCGTTGGGGTGTCGCTGGTGGTGGCCATGGTGATCTCCAGCCTTGTGGGGACGATGGTTCCCATGCTGTTTCATAAGATCCACATCGATCCGGCGGTGGCCTCCGGCCCGCTGATCACGACGGTCAACGATCTGGTGGCCGTGGTGACCTACTATGGACTGGCCCTGCTGTTTCTGGTGAATATGTTCCATCTGTGAAAAAAGAAGTACCCCTGTAACCTGACGGTTACAGGGGTACTTGTCATAACGCAACACGATCCGCATGGAGGTATACGCTTTTTTTCGCAACTGCCCGCAGGGACAGATGCTGCCAGTCGTTCTGACTGCTGCAATCCGGATTGATGTTGGCGATCTCCTCGCCCTCCGTACCATCCGAATACTAAAAACGCAGCACGATCCCGAATCTGCGGCTTGTGCCGGAGGTCAGCGGCACGGAATCACCTTTGGCCCAGCATCCTGATGCATGGACATCTCCAGCACTGCCGGAAATAAGAATGTTTTGATAAGCCTGTTTGATAGAACTACTCCCAGTGCTCTCCGTTTTTCCCGGATTCTACCCAATCCTGCATTCAGAACATGATGCCCTTGTTCTTATTGACCTCATACCATGTCTGGACAATATGGGCGATGTATCGTTTTCCGACCTGATTCACAGCCTGATGAACTTCTGCATCGGCACCACACAGGCTGGGGACAACAAATTTGTCTCCCTGATGCTGGCCTGTGCCCGCCACATGGCGAAGCCCAGTGAGGCTGCAAGAAATACATGAACATGAAGCATTTGGAGGCGGCTTTGGATGACGTCTCTATTGCCGGCTGACTTCACTCAGCCGGAGCCTGCAAACAATTTTGCGCATAAATCTTGACGGGACCCCCACCCTTGTAAAGAGCCAATGTGGGGCAGACGCGGATAAGATCCGCCCGTCGGGGCAAAAGGAAAAACGGCAGGCATCCTGCGATGCTTGCCGTTTTTCTGGTACGCCCGACTGGATTCGAACCAGCGGCCTACAGAGTCGGAGTTATCAGACCGTCAAGCCGGAAAGCCCTGCGGCGCAAGGGTTTGGTTGGTGTTGCACAAATTTCCGCCATTTTGGAGAAAAACCTCGGAAGCCTTGCAAGGCAGGGCTTCCGAGGTTTTTCGCGGTAGTAGTCAAACAGTAGTCTGAGCGCCCCACAGGTCATGCATCTCAGATGCAGCGGCTCCCGTTTTCAGCATAGCCTCGCCTTTCCATCATCTTTCGGAAAAGCTCCGTGATCTGCTCCGGCGTTTCATAAAAGCCACGCTTGATCCATTCGTCCAGGAAACCGAACAGGCCGTAGGAATAGAACCTCGCTTCGTAGCACTCGGCAGGATCTGCTCCGTACTGTGGCATCATTACCTGATAAAAGACGTTATAAACGCAGGTCTGGAGTTCTTCCCTGTAAATTTCGGAAAGAAGCTCTTTGATGGAGTAGTTAAAAGCAAAGAAGTCCTCCGCATTGTCAAGCGTATAACGACGCCGCTCTTTCATGCCGTGCTCATCCGCCCAGCGATGCCATAGTTGTATCAGCTTATGGAGATTATTTCAAGCGATCTGATTTACGCATAACAAGCTATCGGAAAGGCTGCTGTCAAACGACGGCGGCTTTTCTTTTTCGGGAAGTATTCAAGAAGTCATAAAGTTCCGTGAGTAATGGAAGAAGGCAGCGTTTACGAAAATGTCACAATTCAACGCAGAAAAACCTCAAATTTTAGATAACCCCACCATCAGAATTTTAGATAGCCCCACCATCAGAGCGGATTGACAATTCGACAAAATGTGATATAATCCCACTGTCTGGAAAAATATAAAGTTGTAGCACAGAGGTGTCTGCTCAAAAGCAGATGAAAAGGGAATCCGGTGGGAATCCGGAACGATGCAGTCACTGTGTACGGGAGCGGCCTGCAAACCACTGGGAAACCGGGAAGGGCAACGCCGTGATGAACGAAGTCAGGAGACCTGCCTCTGTGTGGAATCTCAAACCTGCTGCCAACGGGTTGGTTTTCCTACGAGCTTATGATCCGCTGCGGGTCACCGCGCGGATGTATATGTAGTAAGGAGCACCGAGGGCGGCTGTGTGAAACACAGCCGCTTTTATATTTCTTTCAGAACAAATATTTGGAAAGAGGTAGATCAACCATGAAGAAAGCCCTTGCCTTTCTGATGGCGGCTGTGATGCTGATGAGCATGCTGACCGCCTGCGGCAACAAGAACAATGCCGGCAAAAAGGACAACAACGACGTGAACACCGAGGAGACCGACAAGGCCGCCGCCGATAAGGTCGCCGCCCTCATCGACGCCATCTACGTGCAGGAGCGCACCGAGGAGACCGACGCCCAGTGCGAGGCTGCCAAGGCCGCTTGGGATGCCCTGACCGACGCCCAGAAGGCGCTGGTGGAGGGTGAGGAGGCCAGCCCCGACTATTTCGGTCTGGACACCGGTGACGCCTCCAAGGACGATCCCCGCAACCAGGACGAGATCGGCGAGAAGGAGCTGCTGGTGGTGTCCTTCGGCACCTCCTTCAACGACAGCCGCGTAGCTGACATCAAGAGCATTGAGGACGCCCTGCAGGCGGCCAACCCCGATTGGTCCGTGCGCCGCGCCTTCACCGCTCAGATCATCATCAACCACATCCAGGCCCGTGACGGCGAGAAGATCGACAACATGGAGCAGGCTCTGGAGCGCGCTGTCGCCAACGGCGTGAAGCAGCTGGTGGTGCAGCCCACCCATCTGATGCACGGTGCTGAGTACGACGAGATGTGCGCCGCCATTGACAAGGTTCGTGACAAGTTCGAGTCCGTTGAGATCGCCGAGCCCATGCTGGGTGAGGTGGGAAGCGACGCCACCGTCATCAACACCGATAAGGAAGCCGTTGCCAAGGCCGTCGTCGCCGCTGCTCTGAGCGAGAGCGGTTACGAGTCCACCGCCGCCGCCAAGGAGGCCGGTGTGGCTTATGTGCTGATGGGTCACGGTACGGCGCACGTGGCCAAGGTCACCTACAGCCAGATGGCTACCCAGATGGCCAAGCTGGGCTATGAGAACGTGTTCGTCGGCACCGTGGAGGGCGAGCCCGAGGAGACCTCCTGCGAGGCCGTGATCGCAGCTGTCAAGGAAGCCGGTTACACCACCGTGGTGCTGCGTCCCCTGATGGTCGTGGCGGGCGACCACGCCAACAACGACATGGCCGGTGCGGACGAGGATTCCTGGAAGACCATGTTTGAGGCCGCCGGCTTCACCGTGAACTGCCAGATCTCCGGTCTGGGCCGTATCGCGGACGTGCAGGCTCTCTACGTGGCACACACCAAGGCTGCCATCGACGCTATCGCGTAACAAGGACTGAACGGGCTCCGGGGCGGTATATTATCGCCTCGGAGCCTTTTTCAAAGCAAGGAGGACTTTACCATGAAAAAAATTCTTTCGTTTCTGCTGGCCGCTCTGATGATGACGGCGCTGCTGGTGGGCTGCGGGCAGCAGCAGACCGATGCCCCCGGCAACGATGAGCCCGACCAGCCCGCTCTGGCGGACGGCGTATACACCGCCGACTTCAACACCGACAGCAGTATGTTCCACGCCAACGAGACCTGCGACGGCAAGGGCGTGCTGACCGTGAAGGACGGCCAGATGACCATCCACGTCAGCCTCGCCTCCACCAGCATCGTCAACCTGTTCCCCGGTCTGAAGGAGGATGCCCAGAAGGACGGCGCCGTGCTGCTGCAGCCCACCAAGGACACCGTCACCTATCCCGATGGTCTGTCCGAGGAGGTCAACGGCTTTGATATCCCCGTGCCCGCACTGGACGAGGAGTTCGACGTGGCCCTCATCGGCAAGAAGGGCGTGTGGTATGACCATAAGGTCTCCGTCTCCAACCCTGTTCTGAAGGAGGATGACGGCGTGGACGCTGCCGCCATTACGCTGGCGGACGGCACTTACACCATTGAGGTAGGCTTCGAGGGCGGCTCCGGTAAGTCCCATGTGCTGACTCCCTGCACCCTGAAGGTGGAGAACGGCGCTGCCACCGCCACCATCGTGTGGAGCAGCCAGAAGTACGACTATATGCTGGTGGACGGCCAGCGCTATGACGTTCTCACCACCGAGGGCGGCTCCACCTTCGAGATCCCCGTGCGGGCGCTGGATACCCCGCTGACGGTGATCGGCGACACCACCGCTATGAGCACCCCCCACGAGATCGAGTACACCCTGACCTTTGATTCCACCACGGCGGTGGAGGCAGCCCAGTGAAACGGCTGACCGCCGCGGTACTGGCGCTGCTGCTGATGCTGTCCCTCTGTGGCTGCGGCACGGCAGACGCCCCTGCCAAAACAGATGGACAAACTGCCTCCATATCGTGGGATGAGTTGGTCTTTGACCGTACCATGCCCCTGCGCTATGCCCAGCAGTTTACCGTAGAGTATGCCGGAGAGAGCTACAAGCGCATCACCATCAACAACGACCGGGTGTACCTGCTGGTAGCGGAGGGCGCGGCGGTGCCTGACGGAATACCCTCCGGCGTCACTGTTTTGCACCAGCCGCTGGACCAGATCTATCTGGTAGCCGCCGCCGCCATGGACTACTTCGACAAGCTGGACGCCGTCGGGTGCATCACCCTCAGCGGCAAAAAGCAGTCGGACTGGTATATCCAACGTGCCAAGGACGCCATGGACAGCGGAGCGCTGGTATACGCCGGCAAGTACTCCGAGCCGGATTATGAGCTGATCTTGTCACAGGGTTGCGATCTGGCGGTGGAAAACACCATGATCTATCATTCTCCGGCGGTGCTGGAGCAACTGGAGCGGCTGGGCATCCCCGTGCTGGTGGAGACATCCAGCTACGAGACCCAGCCCATGGGCCGGATGGAGTGGATCAAGCTGTACGCGGCGCTGCTGGACAAGGAGGACGAGGCCGAGGCGCTGTTTAATGAGAAGATGGACAGCGTGGCGGACGTACTGGAGCAGCAGCCCACCGGCAAGACTGTGGCGTTTTTCTACATCACCAGCAGCGGCGCTGTAAACGTCCGCAAGTCCACGGACTATGTGGCGAAGTGCGTTGCCATCGCAGGCGGAGACTATGTCTCCTTCGATGAATCGGCGGAGGACAACGCCCAGTCCACCGTCAACATTCAGATGGAATCCTTCTACCACGGTGCAGTGGACGCCGATGTGCTGATCTACAACAGCATCATCGATGGCGAGCTGCACACGCTGGACGAATTGGTGGCACTGGATCCACTGATGGCCGACTTCAAGGCCGTCAAGAGCGGTAATGTGTGGTGCCTGACCAAAAACTTCTATCAGGAGTCGCTGGAGCTGAGCGATCTCATTCTGGACGTGAACCATGCGTTGAACGATGCGCCGGATACGGCTTTTCACTTTCTGACACGGATGAAGTGAGCATTTTTTACATCATAAGGAGGAGCGGCATGAAGAGAAACCGAACACTTCGCATCTGGGGAGGCTTTTTGCTGCTCCTCCTGCTTTTATTCACATTTTTGATTTGGAATATCTTCGCGGGAAGCGTTTCTCTTTCCGCGTCTGAGATATGGCGGATCCTACTGGGGGGCGATGTTGGCTTTACCCAGAGCCAGATCATCACGAAGATCCGTCTGCCCCGGCTCCTATCGGCGCTGATCCTGGGTGGGGCGCTGTCCCTGTCCGGCTATCTGCTGCAAACCTTCTTCCACAACCCCATCGCAGGCCCCTTCGTGCTGGGCATCTCCTCCGGCGCAAAGATGACGGTGTGCGTGGCCATGCTGGTGCTGCTGAGCCGTGGCAAGACCACCTCCTCCGCCATTCTCATCGCAGCGGCCTTCGTGGGAGCTATGGTATCCATGGGCTTCGTGCTGCTGATCTCCCAGCGGGTCAAGCGCATGAGCCTGCTGGTGGTCTGCGGCGTGATGATCGGCTATATCTGCTCGGCACTGACGGATTTTCTCGTGACCTTTGCCGACGATTCCAGCATCGTGAATCTGCACAACTGGTCTCTCGGCTCCTTCTCCGGCATGAGCTGGGACAACGTAAAGACTATGGCCGTTGTCTGCGGCATCACGCTGCTGCTGACCTTCCTGCTTTCCAAGCCCATCCGGGCGTACCAGTTGGGCGAGGTCTATGCCCAGAATATGGGCGTCCCCCTGCGGGCCTTCCGGACGGCGCTGATCCTGTTGTCCAGTGTGCTGTCCGCCTGCGTCACGGCCTTTGCCGGCCCCATCTCCTTTGTTGGCATCGCAGTGCCGCACCTGATGAAGTCCCTGTTCAAATCGGCGGAGCCGCTGTGTATGATCCCAGCCTGCTTCCTGGGCGGCGGCGTGTTCTGCCTGTTCTGCGACCTCGTCGCCCGCACCGCCTTTGCCCCCACAGAGGTGAGCATCAGCTCCGTCACGGCGGTATTCGGCGCACCCATCGTGATCTACATGATGATCCACAGAAAGGCGGCGTGAGTATGGCAGCATATCTGGAAACCAAGGCGCTTGCCGTGGGCTACCACGGCAAGCCGCTGATTGAAGATGTCGCCCTCCATGTGCAGCGGGGCAAGATCGTGACGCTCATCGGCCCCAACGGGTCGGGAAAATCCACCATCTTAAAAACCATTATCGGCCAGCTCTCCAAGGTGTCCGGCACAGTGTTTCTGGACGGCAAGGCCATGGAGGAGCGCAGCCGCAATGAGATCGCCCGGCGCATGGCCATTTTGATGACGGCCCGCATGGAGCCGGAGCTGATGACCTGCCGGGACGTGGTGAGCAGCGGCCGCTACCCCTATACCGGGCGGCTGGGTATCCTGCAGCCGGAGGATCAGGCCATCGTGGAGCGCTCGCTGGAGCAGGTAGGCGGCATGGAGTTTGCTGACCGCCCCTTCTCCGCCATCAGTGACGGACAGCGCCAGCGCATTCTGTTGGCCCGGGCGCTGTGTCAGGAACCGGAGATCATCGTGCTGGACGAGCCTACCAGCTTTCTGGATATTCGCTACAAGTTGGAGCTTTTGACGGTGCTCAAGCGCATGGTGCGGGAGAACGATCTGGCGGTGCTGCTGTCCCTCCACGAGCTGGAGCTGGCGGAGCGCATTTCCGACACGGTGGTGTGCGTGGCGGGCGACCGCATCGACCGCATCGGCACCCCGGAGGAGATTTTCACCCGCGAGTATATCGCAAAGCTGTACCGGATGGAGCACGGGAAGTACGACCCCTGCTTCGACAGCCTGGAATTTGTGCCGTAAGGAGTGCTATCATGGAAAAACAAGGTGTTTTTTACGCCGTCAGCGTGGGTCCCGGCGACCCGGAGCTGCTGACCCGGCAGGCGTGCCGGGTCTTGACGGAGTGCGGCGTGGTGGCCGCTCCCCGGATGAAGTCCGGGCGGATGCTGGCGCTGGACATCGCCGCCGGTGCTGTGGATATGCAGGGTAAGACCATATTGCCGTTGGATTTCACCATGGCGCGTGATGCGGCGGTACGGGAGGACAGCTACCGCACGGCGGCTGCCGCCATCGAAACGGCGCTGGCGGCCGGGCAGGACGTGGCCATGGTCAATCTGGGCGACGTATCCGTGTACGCCACGGCGTACTATATTCTGGAGCGCATCCGCTCTGACGGGTTTAAAACGGTGATGTGTTCCGGCGTTACCAGCTTCTGCGCCGTGGCGGCGCGGCTGGGGCGCAGCCTCACCCGCATGGAGGAGCCCCTCCACATCCTGCCGGGCAGCGCCGATCTGGACAGTGCGCTGGCGTTGCCGGGGACGAAGGTCATCATGAAGTCCGGCAAGGCCATCCACGAGACGGCGGCGGCGCTGGAGCGCCGCGGTATGGCGGCAAACGCCGGTATGGTGGCGGACTGCGGACTGGAGACAGAGCAGATCTACACCGACCTGCGGCACTTGCCGGAGGAGATCAGCTATTTTGCCACCATCGTGGCGGATTGAGAGGTCGCTATGGAGCAAAAAGTCCCCCGCTTGGTGCTGGCCGGTACCAACAGCGGCTGTGGCAAGACCACCGTCACCTGCGCCGTTTTGCAGGCGCTGGTAGCGCGGGGTCTGCGGGTAGGCGCGGCAAAATGCGGCCCGGATTACATCGACCCCATGTTCCATAGCCGGGTCATCGGCGCGAAAAGCTCTAACCTCGACCCGTTCTTTTTTGACCCCGACACCATGCGCTATCTGCTGGCTCACAACGGTCAGGACTGCGATATCACGGTGATTGAAGGGGTCATGGGCTATTATGACGGTCTGGGGCTGACATCCACCCGCGCCAGCACCTATGAGACGGCGCGGGAAACGGAAAGCCCCGTGGTGCTGGTGGTGAACGCACGGGGGGCGGCGTTGTCCGTTGTGGCGGCGGTGCAGGGCTTTCTGGACTTCGCACCGGACAACAACGTGCAGGGCGTCATTCTGAACGGGTGCAGTGCCATGAGCTACGGTGCGCTGGCGCGGGAGCTGGAAAGCCGGCTGGGCGTCCGCGCCTGCGGCTATCTGCCCAGGCTGCCAGAGTGTACGCTGGAGAGCCGCCACCTGGGGCTCATCACTGCGGACGAGGTAGCCGACCTGCAAGAGAAGCTGCGCAAGCTGGCGGCCGAGGCAGAAAAAACGCTGGACATAGCCGCCCTGCTGGAAATTGCGGCTGGCGGCGCGCCCCCACGTCTCGGCTGCCGCGCCGCCGCTTCGCTTTACGCCGCCGGTGCTGCCGGAAAAGGGCGCACCGGTGCGGATCGGCGTGGCGCGGGACAGGGCGTTCTGCTTTTACTATGAGGACAGTCTCGACCTGCTGCGGCAGCTGGGCGCGGAGCTGGTGCCCTTTAGCCCCCTGACGGATGAACGGCTTCCCAACGGCGTACAGGGGCTGTACTTAGGCGGCGGCTACCCGGAACTTTACGCGGCGCAGTTGGAGGAAAACCACGCCCTGCGCAGGCAAATCCGAGACGTTGTATACGCGGGGATGCCCTGTATCGCCGAGTGCGGCGGCTTTATGTACCTGACGCAGGCCATCGCAGGCCACGCTATGGTGGGCGCGCTGCCCGGAGACTGCTTTGACACGGGAAAGCTGACCCGGTTCGGCTACATCACCGCTACGGCGCAGAAGGACAGCCTCCTGTGCCGCGCCGGAGAGCAGGTACCCATGCATGAATTCCACCACTGGGATACCCCCCAGCCCGGCGGCGCTTTTCTGGCGGAAAAGCCCTCCGGTAAGCAGTGGCGCTGTGCGTATGCCACGGACACGCTGTATGCGGGTTTCCCCCACTTTCATTTTTACGCCAAGCCTGTCATGGCACAGCGCTTTTTGGCGGCTTGCAGAAAGGAGACGCTATGATGGAGCAAATGAAGCCTATGGACATTGAGAAGCGCAGCTTCGCCATCATCACAGAGCTGCTGGGCGACCGGCGGCTGGACCCGGAAAATGAGCTGGTCATCAAACGGGTCATCCACACCACGGCGGATTTTGACTATGTGGACAATCTGGCCTTTTCCGGCCACGCGGTGCAAAAGGGCATCGCCGCCCTGCGGGCGGGCTGCGACATCGTCACCGATACCCAGATGGTCAAGGCCGGGATCAATAAGACGATCCTCGCCTCGCTGGGCGGAGAGGTACACTGCTTCATGTCGGACGCGGACGTGGCGGCGGAGGCTAAGGAGCGGGGCGTGACCCGTGCCTTTGTATCCATGGAGCGGGCAGCAGCCCTGCCCAAGTCCTGCATCTTCGCCATCGGCAACGCCCCTACGGCACTTTTTTCGCTGGAGGAACTGATGGAGGCAGACAAGCTCCGTCCCGCCCTCATCATCGGGGTACCGGTGGGCTTTGTGAATGTGGTGGAGAGCAAGGAGCGCATCATCAAGGCCGCTGCCGCGCCCTATATCGTGTCCCGGGGCCGCAAGGGCGGCAGCAATGTGGCGGCGGCCATCTGCAACGCCATGCTCTACCAGATCAGGCGGTAGGTCATGAAGGAATTTATCATACGGGACGGAAAAAAGCTCCGTCTGGGCTACACCACCGGCTCCTGTGCCGCGGCGGCGGCCAAGGCCGCCGCATGGATGCTGCTGAGCGGCAGCAAAAAGGAGTCCATTCGCCTGCTGACACCCAAGGGCATGGAGCTGGCATTGGCGGTGGAGGACATCTATCTGTCCCCGGACTGTGTGCGCTGCGCCATCCGGAAGGACAGCGGCGATGACCCGGATATCACCCGCGACACCCTGATCTATGCCGAGGTGCGGAAAACGGAGGACGCGGGCATTGTCATCGACGGCGGACAGGGTGTGGGCCGTGTGACCAAGCCGGGGCTTGACCAGCCGGTGGGAGCAGCGGCCATCAACTCCGTGCCCCGCCGGATGATCCGGGAAAATGTGGAGGAGGTCTGCGGTCTGCTGGGCTACACCGGCGGCCTGCGGGTGGTGATCTCCGTCCCGGAGGGGGCGGCGCTGGCGAAAAAGACCTTCAATCCCCGGTTGGGCATTGAGGGCGGCATCTCTATCTTAGGCACCACGGGGATCGTAGAGCCTATGAGCGAGCAGGCGCTGGTGGACACCATCCATGTAGAGCTGCGGCAACGGCGGGCGGGCGGCGCGGATTATGTACTGCTGGCCCCCGGCAACTACGGCGTAGACTAT
>OCPQ01000697.1_pt1 | contig 19395 bp, 18 predicted proteins | sample 1538251 | NCBI WGS metagenome assembly OCPQ01 (sample SAMEA2580249, study PRJEB22360) | human gut metagenome | biome: human gut; feature: human-associated habitat; material: faeces | place: Denmark | collected 2008/2010 | reverse complement strand
CCCTTTATGGGATGATAATAAAGAGAAATCTGGGGTACATTATTATCCAGAACTATTATGCGGCATGACTTTTCTTCCGGTACACCTGCTAATAAATGGGCTTTCTATCTAAAACACAGACAATCCTTGGCTTCTCTCTCTTTGTTTGTCTGCTGTTGCATAGGGGATTAATGATGCCTAACGGCCATGAACAACTCTGCTAATGGTCGTCAAGCGATTGCTTTATGGCCGTAAGCAGGGTTGTTCATGACTGTTAGGCGTCACTAACCCCAAGACTTTTCGGATGAAGTACGTAGCCTGCATCTATTATGGATAGGGCGCAAATGTATTGTACAACAACTTAAAGGACATTAGACGGCATTATTCATAGCCATGAGTTAGAAATCATCCGCTTGAATGGCTCGCTCTACCGGTACCTTTCATAGTCCCTGCGGAATGATGCGTCCTACCGCCCAACTCGATATCCACCGATTTCGTAGAAGAGCAAGCTCGAAAATGCAGGAAAAACGAACTGATTGATTTATGTAGCTCTTACGTAATATTATGTTAGTAAACAGGTGGTTACTGCAAAACCTCGGCGTTTCAGGCAGGTGGAAGCAAAATTTGCTTCCACCTTTTCGGCTTGCTTCCACCGCAGGGCAAATGCCGATGGATAGGGGAATGCAGAAGGTGGGTGGAAGTGTGGAAGCAAAGTGATGGAAAATAAATTTCCAGAGAAAGTTTCCGCCGCCATAGCAATAGCCACACTCTTGATAGTTTAATTGTTACTGGCTTATTATTATATTTGTTCTTTCAGTAACGCTGTGCCCTATACTGTAAATATTTGATAGTTAATAAGGTAATTATAAAAAAAGACAAGAGTGATAGAACATGAAAGCAATTTGTAGGATTGATTTTTGTTACTGCTTTGTTACTACTAATAATAAACTGTATGTTTTTATTCAAAGAATATGAAAAAGCAATTGAATTTAAAAGAGCCAATAAAGGTGAGAACAAAAAAATTGGTTAATGGATGCCAATCCATATATCTGGATATTTATATGAATGGAAGGCGGCAATACGAATTCTAAAGTTGTATATTATCCCTGAACATAATCAAGCTGATAAAAAAAGAAATGTCGAGACGCTAAATTTGGCAAATGCGATAAAGGCTCAGAAGATTTTGGAAATATATAATCAAACTTACGGATTTAATCATAACAGATTGTCCAATATGAAGCTGACTGGCTATATGAAATTAATAGCAGAACAAAGTGTGAACAATAGAGTACGGAAAAGTGCCATACATGCCGTTGTATGCCATTTGGAAAGATATACTCCGAATGGAATATTGCTAAGGAAGGTGGACAAGACTTATTTGTTGGGTTTTATAGATTACTTGAAGAAAACAAAACAAGAACATTGTAAGAAGGAAAAGACATTGCATGTTAACACCCAATTCTATTATTTGAAAACGCTGCGCTACTGCTTGAATAGGGCCGTCTCTGAAGATTATATAACTGTTAATCCGATGAATAAGATAAAGAACGAGGACAAACCAAAACGTAATCGAACAGAAAGGGATTATCTTACTATAAAGGAATTGACCAGATTGGTTCATACTCCTTTTTATAATACCTTATTAAGGAAAGCATTTTTATTCAGCTGTTTTTGTGGATTGAGGCATTGTGATATTATTGCATTGAGATGGGAAGATATACGCTATGATGAAAATGGCAATGCACTATTGAGTATTATTCAGAAGAAGACGAAAGAAGCCATATCGCTTCCACTCTGTTCGGAAGCCATAAAACATCTGCCAGACAGAGGAAATGCACCAGAAACGGAAAAGGTGTTTGCCGGATTGGTCTCACTGGGGAGAAGTAATGTAATTTTACACAAATGGGTTGAACAAGCTGGGATATCAAAGCATGTAACATTTCATACAGCAAGACATGGCGAATTTTCTTTCTTGTTAAAATTCAAGTACTTGCAATTTTTCGCAGCTTAATAGGTAACGATTTAGAAACCAGCAAAATTCTGTATTTCACCTCGTTTTGCAGTAATTCAAAAGAACGCTTTTCCTAATTACAAAGTTAGCAAATATTTTCAATATATCACTGCTTTAGTTTGACTAATTCCGTATAAGCGATACCATCTGACAATTTATGATATTGCTTCAAGGTCTTCTCTAATCCCAAAGCCAATTCTTTCTGAATATACGATGGCACTATCGACTCATTGAACCTGTCGACAATTGATTGAATGTTTTGTAGCGGTTGACCTGTAATAACTATCTGGTTATACACAGCACTATAGTAATAATAGGCTTTATTTTCTGTTGACAATTGTATTTTTTGTTTGATATAAATCTGTTGTTCACGTATTCTTTGGGCAACCTTAAAAAAGGTATCAATTTTTTCAAATGCCTCCTGAGATATGTGCCCGACAACACTGTGAGCGTATTTATTCCACTGATTTTCTTCAAAAATTATAGTAGAGTAATGAATCGGCACTTCTTGGATGCAGCCGTTTATAAGCCCTTCAGATAATATATACTCAATGTTTTTCTCAATGTCATTTATCTGAAGCAACAAGATTGACACTGCGTTTCTCAATTCCTTTCGCTTATGGGCATAAAACTGCCATAATGCGATGCCGATTGTTGCCCCAATGGTAACAATCAGCACGAGCGTTTGAAATAAATTTGACTCCCAAAATGAGGTATTCATAATTTGTCTTTTTTGCAAAGTTACAAAAAAGACAGAAAATTCCACATGTATCTTTCTATTTTTTACCCGTTTATGATTTTGAACAATGCAGCATTAGACGGAATATTCAGTTCACAACATTGAATGTTCCTCTCGAAATATCAAAGAACCTATCGAAGAATGCTTTCAGTTTTGCAATGACAGTCTGTTTCTTCTTGCCCCAGTTATTTTACTTGATTTTCGAGAATAGAGGTATGGGCTGTAATATCTGCGTGATTTCAGTTCCGCCCTCTACATCTCCCTACCACGGAATGATGAATTTCCCTATCAACTCTTTTTGTTGCGCAAGTCTGAACTTGAATCAATGGTTTACATTCACCCATATTATTAGAAAGATATTTGTTTAAATCCTCCAACATCTTCGAAATCTTTATTTTCAGCGCAAATGTCAGGTTGTAAATAATCTTCTATGCCAGATAATTTTAATAGAATCTGTTCATCGCTTACAGTTATTCGGCTTCGGATTTTCTTGAAAAATTTAACCTCTGAATAAAGGACTTGCTTATCTGCTTCTATCATTTTTATGGCAAGGTCAATTAGTGTGATTTGTTCATCATCGGAAAGAACTGTATTTGAAAGTTCACTAAGGTAATCTTTCAAAAAGGCTTTTCCTTGACTATTAATCTGATTGACATACTCATTAATTGAGTATTCTACTTGAATCTCCTGAAAAAGGGTACTATTTTCGGTTAATTCTTTAATCATATCCACTTCTTCTTGTGCGATTTCTCCATCACAAGCACAGCAACAGAACAATGTTTTGAGATATAATTCATTTGTTTTCATATTCGTAGCATTTTTATTTAGAAACCGATTCTTCGGCGTGATTGTTGTATTTGTTCACCAGCCATTGCCGCTTTTATCCTTAAATATTTGTCAAGTTCGGATTTTGTCAATGACGGTTTGGTTTTACTAATAACATCTTCAAGAATAACCATTGTAATTCTTGATTTTTGTCGCAGAGCTATTCGTGAAGCGTCATTGACTATCATTTCCAAGTCTGCAGAAACATAATTTTCTGTCAGTTGGGCAAGCTTTTCATAATCTAAACCGAAATCATACGGTCTTGATTTCAGGTAAAGTTCAAACATTAAGGAACGAGCCTTGAAATCAGGAGTGCCAATATAATATTTTTTATCAAGACGACCAGCCCTAAGTATCGCAGGGTCGATCATATCTGGATAATTAGTTGCCCCAATAATAAATACACCACGTTCTCCTGTTCTATCCATTTGAGCAAGCATTTCATTGACAGCACTACGCGCCATCTCGTGTACATCGCTGTCACGGTTAGGTACCAATTCATTCATTTCATCAATGAAAATGATGGTAGGTGCATTTTCTTCAGCATCTTTGAACATCTGAGCAATATTCTCCTGAGTCGCATTTACGAAGCGGCTTTTGAGAGAACTTGGCTTGATTAGCATGAAATTAAAACCGACTTCTTCAGCAAAATGCTTTGCAAAAAAGGTTTTACCACATCCGGGAGGACCGTATAAAAGCATCCCATTAGGAATTGTCAAGCCATATTTCGCATACTCCTCTGGCGAATTAAGAGCGTCTATCACTTCTACGCGCATTTGCTCTTTCAGTTCTTCCATCCCAGCAATGGCGGAAAAGCCTTTCCCTTTTGGCACTGAATACGAAACTTTCTTTGTAGGAGTCTTCCCACTTTTGGCTTTCTTTTGATTGTCAATACGAGCGATTTTTATATCGCCATTCAAAGCCCGAATAAACTCATCTGCCGATTCAAATCTCTCCTCAATGTCAGATGCAAGGGCTTTCCGCATTATATTCATAATTTGTTCATCAAGCTCAAATTTATCGTTATCGGGAATATGAAGCGGCAATTCTCTTTGAGCATCAATCTTTTCGCGTTGAGCAGTAGCATCATTCTTGCAATCTGACAAGTCAACAAAATATGGTGGTATACCAAATATAAGATTATAAAGTATCGCACCGCTTGAGAAGATGTCTGACTTTACCGAAAACACACCATTCAATGCTTCGGGTGCCAAATAAAAAGGAGATAACCCGTTTTTATTAAAGGAAGAAGAACCTTGTGATAGGTAACGAGCATAGCCGAAGTCAATAATGCGAGGTACGTTAGTACCTTTCGACATATCCAGCATGACGTTTTGGATAGTCAAATCGTTGTGCATAATCGGCTCTTGTTGCGTATGAAGGAATTTAATGCCATTAAGGATGCCTAATACGATAGTCTTTGCATCATATACACTAAGACTCCCTTCACGAGCAATGTACTGTGAAGCCGTTTCACCACTGATATAATCGAATACGATATAAGCAAATTTGCGACCATCTAAAACGACCTCACCGTTATCGTGGTATTTGACGACATTAGGATGATTAAGTGTCTTTGCAATCTGCACCTCCAATATATTACCGTTTGCATCAAATTGAGTACGATGTAGTTTGGCGCAGTTGATGAGTTTGAGAAAGCGATTTTTCCCATCAGCGTCTTTCACGCGATAGGTTTCTGCATAATCACCTTCTTTGACTTGAAAGGTGATTATGTAGTTACCTAATTGTTGTCTCTTCGCAAGTGTAAACATACTATCCTCTATAAAGCCTGTCAAAAAAAATCAAAAATGCCTGACGATTCCCTAATGAGGACAACGGAATACTGCTAATATTTCCTTTTTCAATAAAGCCGAAAAATTTCTTCGAATGATTAATGTGTTCAATGACCAAGTTTCCATTAGATGTATAGATATTTTTGGTATTTGAAGGATTATATATTGTCCCATACACATCTACTTCATTACGAGAAATAGATAACGCATCAGAGTATAAAGTTTCTTCATTGAGAATACCGAATTTGACCTTCCCATCTTGGGAATGTTCAAGTACGAAGTGGGTTGTCCATACCTTTTCTACCATTTTCATCATACTGTATTCTTCATTTGCACCATTAGGATTCATTGGGTCTTTTGGATGTTTATCATCATAAGAACCCTCGGCAAAAAATATTCTGTTGAATTGATGGGTCTCCTTATCTTCTTTACCGAATATTGAAAAGTAATATTGAGTATTACTATAGGTATAATTCGTTTTTACGATGGTTTCGCCAGTAAAGAGATACTCCATGTCCTTGAAAAGATAAACATTGGAAGATGTAATGTTGTCTCTTGAATCTACAAACGATACGGTAGCAAATCCTTTATTACCTACAAAGTAATCTGTACCCGAAAAAGTGGTATCACAAACTCCAATAGTAACCAACAGAGCTATCACTGTAATTATAGCTCCCCATATATAGTGCTCATAAAAAAAAGACCAATACAATAATAAAATTATGCTACAAATTGAAATAGCAATAACCTTTCTTTTTTTAGATTCCTTGTCACTTAACTTTACGGTTTCAGGCTGATTGGTATCGCAGTATAGCACATTCCCGATTTCTGCGGGAATGTGCTTAAATATTGATGTATTAGCAGCTATTTTCTCAAGTTGCTCCGTTTTCCATATCTTTTCCATACACTTTAGAAGCTAACGCCGGGACCACTTGTTGGTGGTTCAATCATCAAATCTATGACCGAACGTACGATGGGATGAAGTGAACTTTCGGACGGATTGGTATTAGCAATTTCCTTACCTTGTTGCAGAAGTTGACGTGCTCTGGTCGCATCTTTCCATTGTATGGTATTAAAGTTACGAAGGTGGAAGTCAATGAAACCCATTAACTGATAGATGAGTGTCACTGCAACAAACAAGCTGTTAATATCATCAAGAACTATTCGTCCTTGACGAACATCCTTTGAACGGATAACGGAATCGACCTGTGAACGAACAGCGGCTACCTGTTGGTCATATTTGTTGCCAAGCTCATTATTCCCTTTTTCAAGGCGGTCGAATTCTTCCCTGATTTCAGCTTCAATGGAATCCCATTCATGCCCTTGCTCGACTTCTTCCATTTTCAGGAAAGCACGGCGAATGTCAGCCTGAAGATGCATCCTACCATCTTCGGAGCTTTTTTCACCGTCGAAACGGTCGTTAACCTCATTGATGAGTTTTTCTGCTTCTGCTGTCTCAGAATCCTTAATTGCAGAAGAAGATTTAAGGGCATGGAGTTTTAAGTTCGCAGAGTCTTTGAGCCTTTCCAGTTCATGAGATGTAATAACCGAGCGAGCTTCGATTTTTACATCTTTTTCCACGGTATCTCCACTGAAGGGAAAGAATGCTTCTAGTTTCAACATTTGCGAACGATTCACCTTGATAGTGATGTCAACATCACTTCCAACAGGGATTATTTGTCCAATCTCATCGCCTGTTATGACTACATCAAAGACATGGTCGTTATGAATCGCAGATGTGCCGTCTGCGTTGTGTTCACTTTGATAGATGGGTATCACCAAAGTGTCCTCAGTCATGCCGGGACGCAATTGATTACGAGTCTTAAGTCCATTGAGTGTACCGACAGCTGGAAGCTGCTGGTTCTTTTCAAGACCTTTTACCGACTTTACCACATTCTTTTCGAGACCACTATCGTGAGCCTCAATTGAGATATTGTAAGGCAAAACAGCATTGCCGACAACAATACCCTGCATGATATTTATCTCTTTAGGAAAGCAAGGGATAGTTGTCCCTTTTTCGTCATAAGCGTTGACAGCAAACGCATTATTTTTGCCTTCCATGAGTTGACACTCTATGACATCACCTATCTCATTGATTTCGACTTTTCCGCTTGACCAACCGTTGTCGCTACGTACAAGTTCTACAAACAGTTTGGATGGAATATAACCGGAACATTCCTCTTTTGATAGTTGTACGGTTACAAATTCGATTGGTTGAACCGAATTTGCTTCATAAGAAAGTGTGAGTGCAACAGTACCGATGGCTAACTCTTCTTTGACATCACTATCTATACCGGAAGCAAACAGTGCCGCCCCTTTTGCAACAGCTGTCATGGGGTCAATGTCGGTATCAACATCGGGCGTGACTTGTTTGCGTAGCATCTCACGAAGAACTGGAGAATAAGTTGGTCCACCTACAAGAATCAGTTTGTCAAGGTCGCTTCCGGACAAACCATTACGTTTAAGAAGCTGCTTGGTAATGTCGATTGCCTTTTGAAACACGAGTGTGAGTACAGATGCAAGCTGCTCTTGAGTGATAACCATGTCGAGTTCTATTTCTTCCCCCTCATCATCTTCGCCAAACTCATCAAGTTGAGAGGTTATGTCAGCTTGTGGTTTGAATGACAGTTGATTTTTCGCTTGTTCAGCATAGAACTTCATGGCATCACGAAGAATGTTTCTTGTGGTTTCATTCTCCATAATGTTTGTGATAGAGTAATTCTCTTTTAGGTAAGGAATGATAATGCTATCAACGATTGCATAGTCAAGGTTTTTGCCGCCGAGGTAATTGTCTCCTTCGGTGTCCTTAACTTGCATGATGCCATCCTCTACCTTGATAAGTGCAACATCAAATGTGCCGCCTCCAAAATCGAACACAAGCCATTGACCATTTTTGTTGGATGCGCTCAGACCATACGCCATAGATGCGGCAATCGGCTCTTGGAGAAGTTCGCAATGTTCAATACCAGCCTTTTGAGCAGCACGTTTAGTAGCTGCGATTTGGTCTGCTTTAAATTTGGCAGGGATTGTGATAACAGCGGATGTAATATTTTCATCACCGATAAACGATTTGAGAGCCTTCAAAACTTCGGCAGAAAGTTGCTCCGGAGAAAAAGTTTCTCCCATATTAGAACTCTCATACGATTTGTCCGTACCCATATTTCGTTTAAACTCAATGAATACGTTTTCGCGGTCATTAGACCATTTTTTCGTGGCACGTGATTTGTCTTGGCGGAGGTCGTTATAGGCACTATCTCCTACTTTTGCAATTTTCTTTTTGGTAAAAGATACGCACGATGGCAAAGTGTCTTTCAACGTGTCTGTCTTTTTAATGACAGGCTCGCCACTCTCCATTTTACAAATTGCGGAATTGGTTGTACCAAGGTCAATCCCGAATTTCATTTTAGCTTGAGCCATGTTGAATATATTTTTAAATGTTTTGACTTACTGTGATTTGAGCTGATTGAATCATCTTGCCTTTGTAATTGATTTGAGGCTTGATGATGCCCGTGATTATTTGCTTGCCTTCTGGTAGTTCCTCATCTTCAACAAAATTTGCTGTAACCTTCATACCCTCATGATAGTCTTTACCAAGCATATCTACAAGCTCATATCCATTGACAAGCAGATTGTCTTTCATTTGCTTGATTGACTTGGAAAGCTGTTTATGACCTCTTACAGAGTTATCCATTTTGTATAGTGTCATCTCCATAAAAGTGATACGGTCAGCAAGAGTGGTAATCAACTTCTGTTCACTTTCGGTATTAACTCCCGGTGCAGATACAAGTGCCCCAATTTGTTTAGAAATAACTTGTATGTCATTCATTTCAGTAGACAGTCTGTAGACTATTTCCTCGTTGAGTTTGTCGGCCTTGGCAGATAGATTTTCCACCTCGTTTTTACGTTTCGCTATTGCTTTTCCAAATATGAATGCCAGTATAATGAAAATCAGTGCAATCACAATGATAATCCATAGACCAGTTTGTGATTTTTCGCGAATCGTTTGATTGAGAGTGTTTGAACTTGCTTGAAGTTCAGAACGAGTGTTTGAGATGTTGACATTAAGACTATCAGCAAGAGCTGTGATGTCATTTTTTGCTGCGGTCAGTTCACCTTTGAGAGAGTCTGTTTCAGTCTTTTGAGTATCAATTGTTTTATTCAAAGTCCTGATTTTAGCTTTAAGCTCACGATTCTCCGTTTTGAGAGTTTGAATACCTGAATTCGCAATGTCCAATTGCTGATAGCAATGACGAAGCGAATCGTTAGCATTTGCACTTACGGCAACTTGAACTGTGAGCGCAAATAATAATGTAGTAATTTTTGTCATCCTAAAACGTTTGCTAAAAATATTATGATTGCTATTATAATAACCACCCAGCACCCTACTGGAAGTTCATCATCAGATGATGACGTTGAAGAAGATGGGGGCGTAGTACGTGGCGGCGTTGTTGTCCTCGTGGTGGTTGTGGATGCACGAGAGGAAGACTGGTAACTCGAAGAAGACGTGGAGATATGAAGAGTTTCGCACATTTCTTTGAGTGAACTTCTATTGGGAATATATCGCTTTGTGCGGAAATCAGTCTCCATGTCAAATCCATCCATAATTGTAGTTGCTTTCCATGCTTCACGTAGAACTGGTTTTACCTTACTATCTATAATTTTCGTTGGTGAATGCTCATCATCTAAATAATTTAATAGTTTTGGGTCTATTCCACTTTCTTTTATAACCTTTACTACAGCGCTAAAATAATTTTGTGCCGTGTTTATCTCTTCGATGAGATTGTATAAAGCATTTCCTACAACCTGAGTAGAAAGCGACAGATAGAACGTATTGGCCGTACCAATTTTAGCCTTTATTGTCTGAAGCAGTGGTTTGGTGTTATTAAGCAGCGTTATTGAATGTGAAATTTTATCAGGTTGCTGGCAAAAACGGCGAAGTTCCTCTTTGACTTTACGGGTTTCTATGGCAACTTCTGCTGGAGGCATATCATCAACTGCCTTTTTCAAAATATCATAGTTCTCTTGACATCTATCCTTGGTGAGCTGTCCTATTGCAATTTGTAAGGCATATGCTTGAAGGGGCATTGCTTTTCGAGGGCTTTCTACATCATCATCAGAGGCATTATTGTAGTAGTTGATACCACACTGGAGTATTTGTTTGGCAAGATTATCTGCTACCATCTGATATTTCGTACTAGTTACACCAACAATATCTCTCACTTGTTTGAGTGCTGTTTTTGTTGAATTCATCAACACCATTCCTGCGGTGAGATTTGCATTGGCATCTTTGGAAGATGCTGACTTGGCGGCAGATATTGCAGCATTAATCTCTGCGATAGGTTCATTAACTGCTTTTTCGCTGATAATCGCTTTGTCCGAAGAATTGTTTACAGCTGATAATAATTTTGTAGCCGGTATCTCCGTGAGTAAGTCGGCAATGAACATTTCCGCTATCTCATTTTCTGACAAGGTAATATTTTGCAGGCCAAGTGTTTCAAGCAAATCGACTCTATAAGATTCGTTATGAATCACCTTTGAAATATTTGCATAACCTTCTGCAAAATTACCCTCAATAAACGCAAGTACTCCGAGATTGATTAAAGACGAGAATGACTCTCTCTTTTGGAATAACTCTTTAGCTTTGATAATATCTTTAGACTGTAAGTATTTCAATGCTACTCCATCTATTGGAGACGCATTTATAAACCAAAACAAGGAGTGTTTCAGTTGATAGCTGTCAAGGTTAATTGCTGTGATAGCTGCTGCGATGTTTTCTGGAGTTCTTAGAGGTACTTCCTCTATAATTCCATCGAAATCATAAGGGAATATAACCGACTTACCAATCTTAGCAAAAGCATTGAGCTTGTTTTGGTTGGCGATGCGTTCCCTTAAAGGGGTGTTTGATAACACCCCTAAAGTACGATATGGGTTATGTTTTATAAGTTTAATCATTGTCTAAAATAACCATTTATACTACCATCTCTTGCCAAGAGACGGACGAGTTACCCTATATCGTTGATATAGAGTTGTGTTTTCCTTTTTTATAGCTGATTTCGCAAAACATCTGGTATTTCTCGCAAAACAAAAAGCGTGACAACAAGTAAGATTTTCAGCGTTTTATGACTTTAGAATCATTATTTTGCGTAATTTTGCATTATAATATCCGTCTCTTGGCAAGCGTTGGGCAGATTCGCAAAACATTCACGGCTTCACAGCAAATCCAGTATTTTTTTATTGGCTTTATCCACCACTGAGGTATCCAGCGAAGCAAGATAGATTTGCGTGGTGTTCTCCGAATCATGCCCCATTCCCTCGCTAATGACAGAGATAGGCACATTGCGGCTTTTCGCAATACTTGCCCACGAATGCCGCCCGACATACATCGTCAAAGGTATCGGCAAGTCCAGCTGTTTTCCGATTTTTTTCAGCAAATGGTTCACCCGATGAAGCTCGTTGGCGTATTGTTTTCGATAATCTTCACCTCTTTTTGTGATGATTGGCAAAAGGTATTCGGTTTCGTTTACGGGATATTTGTCAACAATCTCCTGCATACATCTTTCCCATTTGATGAACAACTGCTGCCCGGTTTTGCGTCTGCGGTAGGAAAGAATGCCGTTCTGCAAGTCCTTCTTCCTCAGATAAGCCATATCAATGAACGACATACCCCTTGTGTAGAAACAGAATAGGAACATATCACGGGCAAAGTCAAGGTTTGGCTTCAACGACAAATCCAGCCCTTTGATGCATTTAAGGTCGCCAAGCGATATGGCTCGCTTCAAAGTTTTCTCCACTCCCGTATAGACAGACTTGAACGGATGCCGTTGTTCGGTCAATCCGTCTTCAGTGGCACGGTTATAAACCGCTTTCAGGATACGCATATAGAACGAGATGGTATTGGGCGAGTTGCCTCTGCCTTTTAGATAAGCCTCATATTCCGCTATCAGGTCAGCGTTAATCTGGTCAAACAAGACCTCTTTGTCATCCATAAAACTGCTGAAACTTCGGAGTGCTGCCGTATAGGTTTCCGAGGTGCGTATCTTCCCCAAGCGTTTCAATCTGGCAATCTGCTGGCGGATATAGTTGTTAAACGATGGCTCCTGCCTGTTGTCCTGAAAGCGCACGACTACATCATCCGTCACAAATGTGCCGGATTGGGATAAGGTCTGTATAATCTTGTTTAACCTGTCCTTATCCCATCTGATGCGTGAGCTTATCGAAAGCAAATGGTTGTTCCGCTCTTGCTTATTCGGAACACGATACAGTATGACCGCTTCGGAATGGGACTGCCATTCCGAAGCGAAAAGTTTATAGTCGGTATATATCTGCCTAACCACACGGTTATGAATCACCTGATAGTAGATTGTGCCCTCCTTGCCGCCTATGGTGGATGGGCGAAACTTGACCTTGACCGATGCCATGTCAGTCGGATTTGGATTGGTAACATTTCTCCATCTCCCTTGAAAGCTCTACAATCTCACGGCTCAGTTTCACAAGGTCGATGGTACACTTCTCCAGCTTGTAGAGCAACGCCATCGCCTTCTTCTCCGAGAAGTGGATGCGTAGCTCCTTGACAACCTGATTGTAGTTCGTGCCTATGTAGCGGAACTGGGCGTGGAAGTCCGACAGTTTGGTATAGTAGTCCAGCATCGTCTTGTCCACTTTCAGCACCTTGAACTTCTGACCGAAGAAGTGCGCCTTGAGAAAGACTGCCTTCGCGTACACGTTCGATTCCTCATACATCGTCAGAAACCTGTTCCATTCTACATCATCGAAGCGCACCATCACACAGTGTGTCTTCGGGTTCAACTTGGGATTTCTCCCGTACTTGCTCTTCTTCATGCTTCTTATTCTTTTAATTTTATGGCTTGTCCATTGCTTAATCTTTGATTAATGAACCCCGAAATTATCCGACTGCGGAGGATAATTCTGCCCACGGCGGTGAAGGCATTTTCAGTTACTTAGAATTATTCGGGTAACTGAAAATATATCTTGCTGTGTCTTTGAGGACACAAAAATCCTCCGCTTGTCGGATTGGTTTGTGAGTGCAATAACTCGTTTGGAATGTCGGTCAAACCGATGGAGTGCATCCACCGGCTTGACCGGTTCCACCGCAATCCGCTCAGAGCTTGCGCCACTGCTCGATGTCCTCCCGATAGGTTTCAAGGTGCAGGCGTACAAGATTCTCTACCATCCCCGATGCGCTCATGCCCCTGCCGCCGAAGTAGCGGACTATCCTGTCCAAGCTGTCACGCACCTCACCGCTGACGAACACAGGCTTGCGGTCGGTAATCTTGGGAACTTGCAGATAAGTGGTTCGGTACTCGTCCAGCGACAGCCTGCGTTGCTTGCTGCTAATGCGCTTCTGCGGCACTGCCGCCTTCCCGTACATTTCACTTGCGCTTTCTTCAAGCACCTCATTCACTGTTTCTCCCGTCACGGCGGTTCCCGTCCCCGAAGTGTCAGAAGCATCGGTATGTTCCGGCTCGTCCGGTTCCAAACCTATACTCTTGTAGAAGTCATTCAGGGATGTCCTGCCACGGGATTCCCTGCGGCTCATTCTTTCCACGATTTCCAGAGCTTGCTGTTCACTGATGGTTGGTTCTTTTTTTGTTGCCATAAAAACAAATTGATTAAGTTATTACTGTGGTCTTGGTCAGTACCTTGACCGATTATTGCCAGCGAAATAAGGTGTTCTAATGCAGTCAGTCAAGCGTTTGGATTCGATTCGGCTATTTTGTGTGACTTTGCTTAATATCTGTCCGGACATCGGTGCGGACTTCACCGATTTGCCGGATATAAATAACGTATAATAGCAAAGCACAATCACGGACGAATTTGAATTAAGCTCTTATTTGGAATGAAACTTCTTTATTAAAGATAAGAACTAAGACAGAATAGACCGCCAATTTACAAAGCGTATCCCGGACAACCTCTGCCGTATCGGTGCCACAAGCTGCCATTTCCGAAAAATCCATTGTCGGATAACGCATTATATATTCCTTTGCGGCAAAAGGAACAATAACATCAAAGAAAAAGCATATGGAAATTGTATCAATCGAAAGAAAGACCTTTGAGGCGATGGTCGCAAAGTTCGACCGTTTTGTCAGCCGCATGGATGCCATCTGCCATCGGCACGGAGAGAAGAAGATGGGCGAGTGGATGGACAATCAGGATGTGTGTCGTATGCTCAACATCAGCCCGCGCACGTTGCAGACACTGCGGGACAACGGCATGCTGGCTTACTCGCAGATAAACCACAAGACGTATTACCGTCCCGAAGACGTACAACGTATAGTCTCCGTTGTGGAGGACAGACGGAAGGAAGCGAAATTCAAAGGCAGAACAATATAATCACCAAGTATAGTAATCCCACTAAATCCCAAAATGTATGAATGAACTGATTAACAAGGACAGCGAGTGGATAATCCACTTTATGGGCAGCCTCGACCGTCTGCTGGACGGCTTCGAGCATCTGACCGCCAACTATCGCCCGACACTGGGCGGAGAACGTTTCTTCACCGACAAGGAAGTATCTGCACGGCTGAAAGTGAGCCGCCGGACACTTCAGGACTACCGCAACGAGGGACGGATAGCCTATATCCAGTTGGGTGGCAAAATCCTATACCGTGAATCCGACATAGAAAAAATGTTGAATGACGGCTACCGCTCCGCCTATCGGCTGACAGGTACATGATTTTCTTGAAGGAGCGCAGTTTGCCGTCTGCCCTATGATTGCGCCAGCAATGAACTTACAACAAAAGGAAAAAGGAACGGCTTACGGATGAAGCGTCAAAATTCTGCTTCGTTCGTAAGCCGTTCCTTTTTCCTGTCTTCTGATTTTTCCGTCAGTCGCTTGTTTCCGTTGCCGGATGCTTTCTTGCGCATGGCAGGCAGTGGCAAGGTTTTCGGGCTGAATACGCTCCGCAGGAGGAAGATTCTGCCCGAAACGGCTCTGCCGCCTGACCTTGTCGCTGCTATCAGAGCCATGCGCTACCTTTGCATCCGAGCATCGGGAACGAGTGGCTGGCGGAATGAACCTCAACTATACCATAGGTTGCCGCCTCTGCCACAAGAAACAAAAAATGTAATCGGAGTTTCTCTCTTAATGCTACTGACTTCATTTATTACAAACCGTCTGAACGAGATACTTTCTTTACTGCATATACTGAATGCTATGGCTACAATCATTTCAAGACTGTAAGCGTCATAACTGATTCCATCCGCTTGCCTGAGATACTTCATTGTATCAAGTTCATTCAGTTTCTTGTTCTTGTAGATGGAATGAATCGCTTTGCGGATATCGCATGAAAACACCCCGAATAGGTCGGCTATCTCGAACTGCGTCATCCACACGGGTACAGTCGGCATAGTGACCGTACCCGTCTCACTGATTGTTATTATTCCTCTGTCCATATTCTATTCGCTTGATTTTGTCTATTGTTCATTGTTTATCTTTTCGCCAGCCGATATTTTCTTCCTCCGTTCCATCAGCTTGTCCATATCCTTTGAGATTTTATCATCGGTTATCCGGGCATATCCCTGTGTGGTACGGATATTGGAATGCCCCATCATCTTGGCGATGCTTTCGATGGGTATGTCCGCCGAAATCAGAAAGGTTCCGAAGCTGTGCCTCGATTGGTGATAGGACAAGTTGTCCTCTTTACCTATGATAACACCTATCTCATGAATCTCAAACCACAGGGCATCACGGCTCGGAAGCGGGAACACGGGCTGTTCATCATCGGTCGTATTGTACAACGACAGTATCCGTTCCGCTATGGGATGCAGGGGAATGAACGCCTCCACCTTTGTCTTCTTGCGGTTTATGCGGATGTACCGCCTGCCTTCCGCATTCATCCCGATGTGGTGCGGATGCAGCAACTGTATGTCCACATACGCCAGTCCCGTCAGAGTGGAAAAGATAAAAGCCCGTCTTGCCAGCTCCTGCCTATCGTCATACATCGGGGTGGAGAGAATTCTTTTGAACTCCTCACGGCTGATGTATTTGTGCTTTGCCTCCGGCTTCGGCTCATACTCCAAATCCTCGCAGGGATTCACACGGATAATATCTTTGTCCACGGCAAGGTACAGCAGACGGTTCAGCCAACACATACATTTGTTGGTCTGGGAAGCCCCGAAATTCTTGCATTTCTTCAGATATGCCTTGTAGGACTTGCCGAAATCCTCTGTAACTTCTTCAAGGGCAATGTCCTTCTTTCCGAAAGACGCGATATAATCCGTCAGGTACTTCTGGTAATACATGGAATGGCGGTAGGAAGATATGGAGTCTATTTCCATGGAATGTTTCTTCAACCGTTCTCTTTCCCATTCGCCCATTTGCAGGAGGGTGGTCGGATGAATGTTGTTCAAGGTGATATGGTTCTTCAGTATCTCCACACTGACAACACCTTGCGATTTCAGTATCTCATTATAGGCTTCCTCCGTCAGACGCAAGTATTCCCGCAAGCGGTTGTTCTCCCTTACGGTTCTTATCTCGTTCTTCTTGCCGTTCCAGTCCTCCGGTCGGCAATAAATTCCGGTGCTTATGACCGTCTGCTTACCGTCGATGGTTATACGGCACAGGACAGCGGTCGTACCGTCAGCTTTTACCTTGCTGCGGTTAATGTAGGGCAACAATGAAAATGTGCTTCGCATATTGTGTATTCGGTGTTAAAGGGTTAATTGAAAATCTTTTGTAGCTTCTATGAACTTGTCCATGTCCTCGAAAAGTTTTTTCGGACTGACACGGGCATAAACCTGTGTCGTGGAAATGTCGGAATGTCCCAGCATCCTACTGATGGTCTCAATCGGCACGCCCGCTTCAAGCGTTATCAGCGAGGCGAAACTATGCCTCGCCTGATGGTAGCACAAGTCATCCTTGATTCCTGCCAATGCCGCCAACGCCTTCATGTGCCTTCTGAGATTTGACCAGCGAAGTAAAGGAAACAAGGTTTCCCTGTCCTCACTGTGATACTTATTGATAAGTGCAATCGCTTCGGGCAATAGTTTTACACTGGCACGGAGTTCGTTTTTCTTTCTGCGGTATTTCAACCATAACGTTCCGCCCTCATCTGTATTCAAATTAGCATGGGTAATCGAAACAACATCCGCATAAGATACACCCGTGTAACATCCAAAGAGAAACATATCCCTTGCCAGCATATGGGATTTGCGGTATGCTGGTATTTCCACGTCCCGGATTTTCTCGAACGATTCGCGGCTTAATGCCCGTGGGGTTCTTTCCGATTGTTTGGGCAGGGCAAAATGCTGGAAATGGCATTTCTCGGAATACCCTTTCTTGTAGGCGAGGCGGCAAATTTTCTTCAAGACGGCAAGATGGTGGCGGACTGTATCTATCGCATATCCCTTCTCTTCCATGGCGAAAGCCTGATAGTCGTGGATGAATTGCTCCGTCAGTTGTCCGAAAGCCAAATCCTTGACCTTGTACTTGGTCTCGATGAACTCTCGAAGTGCCAGCCGCATATAGTGATAGCCGGGATAAGTGCCTTTGGCACGGTCTATTCCGATACGCGCCTTGATGTCGTCACAGACTACATCGGTCATTTTCATGAGTGTCATCTGCGTTTCCATGCTGCCTTGAAAAAGGTCTTTCACGTCGGTGGCATCAAAATCGACCTTACGCCCCACAAGGCTGTCGAACGCAGTGTTTATCGCCAACAATAGCTTGTCAATCTTGGCATTGGTTTCCACCGCCTCGCGACTCTTCCCGTTCAGACGGCTCTCACGTGGATTCCACAGTTCGGGAGTACAGGAAAACTTGCAACCGAACTGCGCCATTGTGCGGTTCACCGTGATCCTTCCCATTATCGGGGCTTTGCCCGACTTATCCAGTCCGCTCTTTTTGAGGTAGAGCAGTACCTTGAATTTTTCTACTTTCATACGCTTATATTTTTAGGTGCAAAGTTACTTGCCATATAAGCGTTCCTTGATAAGCAAAATGCTGAGTACGAGTGCAAAGAAAACGGTGAGGATTTCTTTTCATTGCTTTCCGTTACCTGTTCTCGTTCCGGTAACTGCCCGGCTAACGGTCTGGTAACAGAACAACCTCAATATTCCGTTGTCATTTGCGCTTTCTCCATTTGGCAAAATACTGAAACAATGCTCATTTCAAACGTTTTACGTTTCATCTTCACCTGTCCGCTTTCCCTTGCATTGCCTATCACTTTCCACCTTGCGCGCCACACACATGCAACAATGATGCTGACACTGGGAGTAGATTTATATACGGTCTCCAAACTATTGGGACATACCAATATACAAACAACACAAATTTATGCAAAGCTTGTAGATGAAAGTAAAAAGAAAGCTATTGATTTAATTCCTAATATATCATAGGGGTTGGTTAAATGCGAAGTGCAATTTGTCATTCTCTTTAATTCTTGCAGATATTTCTTCTATTTATCCTTTTTCAGAGAAAAGTGAATTAGCAAAAACATCTGAAAAATGACTATTTGGCACAAAAAACAACATTCTGTATAGTAATTATGCACAGCTATATTAAGGATTTTAAGATAGCTAATATATTTCATATAAACATTCTGAGTATTTGTTGGGGGCTTTTGAAGAAAAAACAACATTATTTCATTTTTTCATATAAAAATCTTTGGTATTATTAAAAATGTGTCTATTTTTGCAGCATATTTTGTGTTATACGAACACAAAAAATGGTTGAAAAAGATGAGGTATAAAAACTCTAACATAAGAAAGTGCCTAAATACTAAAACAATAGCACTGTGTGCAGCGTTCTTTTTATACTGTTTGCTCCCTTTAAAAGGGATTTGCCAAACGGGGGAAAGTACTGTAGATGCTTTAGTGGAAATGGGATTTGAAAATGTTGGATGGACAGAAGATGGCAATGAACGTGTGTATGTTCTGCAGAACTCTGCATATCGTTTGCAAGGCGTAGGCATAGGCAAAGCGGTGGATGTTATTCAAAAGATGGGTTTACCGGAAGAAAAGTCATGCCGGATAATAGTTCTGGACAATAATGTACCTCAGATTTCTCTTTATTATCATCCCATAAAGGG
>OCPQ01000679.1_pt1 | contig 19847 bp, 9 predicted proteins | sample 1538251 | NCBI WGS metagenome assembly OCPQ01 (sample SAMEA2580249, study PRJEB22360) | human gut metagenome | biome: human gut; feature: human-associated habitat; material: faeces | place: Denmark | collected 2008/2010 | reverse complement strand
TAATTTCAGGGCGAAAAATCAAGATGTATTACCAAAAGTGTCGTAAAAACGACCAGTTGGACATAATCTATTGAATTACGGTCGGAAGTCGATATAATGCAAGTAGGTTATGAATTAAATTGATGCAAATTAAATGATAAAACGAATACGAGGGGGAATAAAAGAAAAAAATTACAAAATAAAAAATATTTTTATGAGAGAAAAGAGAAGGAAGTATATGTTAAAAAGAGGTGGAAAGTCAAATGAAAAAAATCAGTAAAGTGTTGTTATTAGTAATAGTGGCAGTTGCTTTCTGTTTTGGAATAACAGGACAGCAAGTTCAGGCAAGAGATACGTCGATTATATATGGCGATGGAACAATAACGAGGGCAGAATGGTTACATGATTTAACAGTTATGTTTGATATGACTGTAGAGAAAGATAATATGCCAGATGATTATTTTAGTGATGTGACAAGCACACATACATATTATAAAGATATTATGATGGCGGCAGAATTTGGTGTGATTGACATAGAAGCAGGACAGGAAGTAAAACCAGATGAAGCAGCAACCAGAGAATTTGCAGCACATACATTGAATTATTGTCTGGGATATAAATTAGAAGACAAGACATATACCTATAAAGATACGACAGGAATAAAATATCCAGATGATACACAGATTGCTATCAATAGAGGATGGTTTTTATTAGAAGCTGGAAAGTTTAATCCGGAAAAGACGATAACAAAAGCGGAAATTGAAAACATGGTATCGGATGCAAAGACGGTGCAAGACTCTACTCAAATTGATGAAAATTATAAAAATAGTTATGAATTTACGTCAAATGTAATAGAAATCCCGCAGGATGTCAGTGTATATGTAGATAAAGATAAAAATGTAACGATTGTTAACTGTCCGAAAAAAATTACAGTTGGGGATACTTTTGCAGTTTATGAAAATGGAGTAGCACAGGTTTATACAGCAAAAGGAATTACTGTAGACGGTTCAGATACAGTCATTGTAACGAACGATGCAGACATTGACAAAGTAACAGAAAGTGTCGATGCACAGGGAACCGAAGAAGGAGATTTAAAGCAGGCAGAAGCAGTTGGCGATGCACAGATTACCTACATAGAAGGCGGAACCGAAGAACAGGCATATGAAAATGGAAGAGCTTATAAAAGCCGTAGACGAATTAGTGGAAATAAAAAGATCAGTGCAGTAAAAGCTTCAAAAAAATTAGAATTAGGTGCAGGCAAATCATTTACTATTAATTGTACGCTTTCTAATGTAAGCGTAGATTACAAAATAAACAGTGGAAAAAGAGAAGCCTATGTTAAGGCAAATGGAACGGCTATTATTACAGGAAAAGGTGAGTGGGATGCCGTTGCAGCGGCAGGAAAATCTGGTTCGATAGAACTGGTGAAAATTCCTGTGGCATATGTTGGCGTGATTACAGTTACCGCAGAATATAGCATGAATGGAGAAGTCACTTTAACCTATACGACAGGCTTTCAGACAGGCTTACAGTATTCTCCGCAAGATGGCTTCAGACTGACAAAAGATTTTCAGAAGAAAAGCTTTACTCTTCACTCTAAAACAAAATTAAGTGCCGGAGTGACAGCATCCATCGGATTGGTGAAACTTCCAGTAATCAGCGGAAAGATTTATGCCAAAATGGGAGCACAGACAGTCATAGAATCAGAAACATTTGATGATGGTAAATCTCCGAAAATGTGTACAACAGTATCTTCCTGGTTATATGCATCTGCAGGAGCAAATGCCAGTCTGGATTTTTATGTAACGAAAAAGTCCTTCAGCAAAACTTATGATATATTCAATGAAAACAATAGTCCGGTACGATTAGTATACCATTTTGAAGATGGACGCTTAATATATCCTTGCAGCAGAGGACTGGCATCCGCAAAAGGATACTTTACAAAATGGAATTCCCGTTATGGAAGCTCCTGGGGTGGCTACGGTTTAGATGAGAACGGTACTCCAAAACCAGTATTCACTTACTCATTAGACGATGATGGAAATGCTACAATTACAGGATATACGGGAAATGTGTCGGCATTGGTGATACCGGAGGAGATTGATGGGCATAAGGTAATAGCACTAGGAGATAATGCCTTTAAAGGGAAAAAATTATTAGAATATGTAGAAATTGCCAATACAGTAACGTATATAGGAAGCCAGTGCTTTGAGTCTGATAAGGAGTTAGCAAATGTAAAATTGTCATCAAACATTAAAAGAATGGAAAGTGGAGCCTTTGGGAATTGTACAAGCTTGACAGAAATAACCATTCCAAAATCATTGGAAGAAGCAGGAAGAGAGTATGGATTTGGAATGTATGATTATGGTCCATTTTGTGGTTGCACAAATCTAAAGACAGTTAAATTGGAGAAGGGATTAACACAGATAGCAGGTAACCTGTTTATGAGATGTTATGGATTGGAGAATATTGACATACCGGATACAGTAACGACTATAGGTGAAAATGCTTTTAAACTTTGTACATCGTTAGAAAATGTTAAAATGTATAATAGTATAGATGAAATTAATGGAAGAGCATTTGCAGGCTGTACCAGTCTAAAATCAGTATCTCTCCCGGACTCAATAACAGGTATGGGAACGGAGATATTCTCAGGTTGTACAAGTCTTTCATCAGTGAAGTTACCTAATAAACGTGTGAATATTATGTCATCAACATTTGAAGGCTGTACGAGTTTAACAGAAATTACTTTACCAGACACAGTTACAACAATCCAGGACCACGCTTTTAAAAACTGTACCGCATTAAAGACTATAAATTGGAGCAAATCCATTACAGACATTCAATCTTACGCTTTCGAAAATTGTGATGCGTTAACAAAGCTTGATATTCCAAATACTGTAACAAATATTGGAACAGGTGCATTTTATGAATGCGGAGGCTTTACAGATATTGCAGTGCCAAATAGCGTAAAGAATCTTGGCTCCAGAGCTTTTGAGAATTGTGATGCTCTTGCCAAAGTTAGTATTTCAGATTCAGTAACCAGTATGGGAGAAAAAGCTTTTTATGATTGCGATGCTCTTACAGATGTTGAATTAGGAACAGGAATTACGCAGATTCCAACTTCTTGTTTTGAACATTGTGATGCATTACCATCTGTTGTATTACCGTACAGAGTTTCTAAAGTAGGGGATAATGCATTTAAGAATTGTGTAGCATTAATAGAGATAACGATTCCGCGTGCAACGACCTCTATTTCAAGCTCTGTATTCAGTTACCCGGCTAAGATGACGGTATATGGAATTTCTGGCACATATGCAGAAACTTTTGCAAATCAGCAGGGAATGAAGTTTGTTGATAAAGCAGTAAAAGCAACCAATGTTGTATTAGACAAAACAGAACTGACTTTAAATAGAGGAATGAAATATTCCCTTACAATGACAGTTACTCCTGCAACCTTTACAGATGAAGTGTCATGGAAATCTACCAATGTGAATGTAGCAGCAATCGCAGAAGATGGAACAGTAACGGCGAAGGAAGCAGGACAGGCAACAATCAAAGTGACGGTTGGTGATGTGAGTGCAACTTGTAAAGTAAATGTTGTACAGCCGGTGACATCTATCTATTTGAATAAAACAGCCCTAGAAATGACTGCATTAGATACTTACCAGTTACAGGCAAGCGTATATCCTTCCGAAGCCAATAATAAAGAGGTTAGCTGGGAGTCTTCCGATGAAAAAGTGGCAACAGTAGACAAAAATGGTTTGGTACAGGCAAAGGAAAAAGGAACAGCAGTAATTACAGCAAAGGCAAAAGATGGCAGTGAAGTAAGCAGAAGCTGTAAAGTTACCGTTAAAAATACAGCCTATGTAGTTACGGATATTTCAAAGTTAGAGAGCACACATAACTATGAAAATAACTGTTCTGATTTCTGGGTATACACAAAAACAGGAGCTTCGGCATTAAATATTACATTTAACAGTAAAACTGCATTGGAAGAAGATTTCGACTATCTGTATGTTTTTGATAAAGAGAATAAACAGGTTGGAAAATACACTGGTACACAATTAGCAGGGAAGACAATCACCGTTTCAGGAGATACTGTTAAAATACAGTTAGTATCAGATGATGCAGGAAATGCATGGGGATTTAAAGTAGATGTTATTACCGAAAAAGTAGAAGAGGAATGTAAACATACAGATACTACAAAGAGAGAAGTAAGGAATGCAAAAGTTGCAACTTGTACTTTAGATGGCTATTCAGGAGATATATATTGTACAAACTGTGGAAATCTCATTGAAGCTGGTAGTGTAACGAAAGCCGTCGGACATCAGTGGGATAACGGTGTGATTACAAAGGCAGCTACAGCGACACAGACAGGAATAAAAACATATACCTGTACAGTATGTAAAATAACAAGAACAGAAGTCATCAAAGCACTTGGAAACAATACTAAGCCAATCGGAAATAGTAATAAACCAAAATTAAAAACAGGAGAGAAAATCACAGATAAATCCACCGGAGCAGTATATAAAGTAACAGGAAAGAACACAGTGGAATATGTGAAAGCAACTTCTAAAAAAGCTTCCCGAACAATTCCATCTACAGTGAAGTTAAAAGGAATCAAATGTCAGGTAACATCGATTGCAACAAAAGCATTCAAAGGAGATCCAAAGATAAAGGCAGTAGTGATTCCAGCAACAGTACGAAAGATAGGAAAAGAAGCATTTGCAAAATGTAAAAACCTAAAGAAAATCACAATAAAAACAACATATCTTTCCAGCAAAAAGATAGGAGCGAATGCATTTAAAGGAATCCACGCAAAAGCAACTATCAAAGTTCCAAAGAAACAGAAGAAGGCATATCAGAAGCTGTTAAAGGCAAGAGGAGTCGGTAAGAAAGTCACTGTTAAGTAAAAGAAAACAATAAAAAATGATTGCAAAAAGCCGGAATATTTCCGGCTTTTTGTCGTACAGCTACCAAAAGTGTCGAAAAAACGACCACTTGGACACAACCTATTGAATTACAATAGGAAGTCGATATAATGCAGGTAAGGAATTAAACAAATGTCGAAAAAGAAGCGATGTTCAATATTTGTATATGTAAAAGGAGGATAAGTGTTATGAAAAAAATAAAAATGATATTTGCCGCATGTTTTATCATGGGAGTACTGTTTTACTGCCCACGATTTAGCGTAAAGGCGATGGCCTATGAAACAGCGTGGTTTCCGGCACCACAGATGAATTTGAGCCAGATTGCCTATGAAACAGGAAGTGGTTCATCGCATGGAGATTATAATGCAATTGATATTTTACCGGGAGGAAGGGTATTTGCACCATTTACCGGAGTGGTAAAGCAAAAGGATAGCCGCTGGGGATATGTACTGTTCCAAAGTACAGATAGAGTATATTATCCAGATGGAACATTAGATTATATGACCGTTGGATTTATGCATGATGAAAATATTTCTGATATATCAGTTGGACAGACGATAGGTCAGGGAACCGCATTTTATGATGCTGGTGGTCAAGGTAAAAAGAGTGATGGTACTTATGGACATGTTTACGGAAATCATGTTGATATTAGTGTATTTAAAGGAGCAGTAAATAGTGTAACTAAATATGGAAGAGGTAATATTTACGCATATCAGGCTTTTTCTATTAATAGAGGGAGAACAACATCCATCATAAATAAGGGAAAAGCATTAGCAGGACATTCAACAAATAATGGAGCACCAACGGATTGGACAAATCTCTGGAAAGATTTACAAACAGATGCAGAAAAGCCGACTATCAGTGAAGTAAGTGTTTGGAATGTGTCTTCAACAGGTTACATAGTTCATTGTATTGTAAAAGACAATAATGCATTAAGTGTAGTAAAATTCCCTACCTGGACAGCAAAGAATGGGCAGGATGATATAACATGGCATGAAAGCAGGGTAGGTGGAACAGCGTGGGAGTTAAATTATCAAGTTAACATATCTGACCATAATAATGAGCAAAATGGATGGTACCATACAGATATATATTGCTACGATGCTGCAGGAAATTTAGAAACTTATAAAACAGTTAGTGTTTATATAGATACGGTGGCACCGACTCTTACGAATATAAAAGTTACGCCTGATTTGACTGGTTATACCGTAGAGTGTGATGTTAGTGATAATGCAGGTATTGACAGGGTACAGTTTCCTACCTGGACTCCATGGAAAGACGGACAGGATGATTTAGTTGGTGACTGGCAGACATCTGAAAAATGCCGTGGAAAAATAGTGAATGGGCATGTGACTTATCGTGTAAATCGAAGCGACCATAATAATGAACTGGGAGCATATGTAACAGATATTTATGTATATGACAAGTGTGGGAATGTACAAGCAGGAAGAACTGGTTATTCCTTTGAGGAAACTCCTCCAGTAATAAAGGATGTAAAGGTCAGCAAGGATAATACTGGTTTTAAAGTAACCTGTAAGGTGTTGGATGAAACGGGTGTTGATAAAGTTTCATTCTTTACCTGGACAGCAAAGAATGGACAGGATGATATTTCCAAGAAAGATATAAAGGTAGATTCCGGTGAGGGAGAAGAAAAAGAGATAACTTATCATGTAAATCAAAGCGACCATAATAATGAAGATGGTTATTATATTACGCACATTTATGCTTATGATAAGTTAGGAAATCGTGCGACAGATAATGCAGGTATATTAATTGGTGAAAAGAACGAGGCAGTTGCGATAAGGTCATTTAATGGTCATAAATATTACCTGATTGATAATAGTGCTTTGATAGGCTGGAATGATGCAAAACAGTATTGCAAAAATGTTTTCGGCGGTTATCTTGCCTCCATTACATCAAAAGAAGAGAATGCATTTATTACTGGATTATTAAAAGAGTTTAATTATAGTGATGCTTTTATAGGGGGAAGTGATAGAGAAAAAGAAGGAGAGTGGAAATGGGAATCCGGTGAATCTTGGAGCTATAGTAACTGGGGAGCAAATCAGCCTGATGACTATAAAGCCTATGAAGGTGGGCAGGATTATTTGAGAATTGGACAGGATGGAGCCTGGGATGATTTCAATAGTATGGCTGATATTTCAGGAACGGAAATAAAATCTTTTATCTGTGAAACCGATATTAATGAATTTTCAATTAATTATCATTTAAATGGAGGAAAAAATGCTTCCGATAATCCAACGACATATATAGCAGATAATAATATTGTATTTGGAAATACCGCCGTTTCAGGCAGTACTTTAATTAAAAATCCTACAAAGGAACACTATATATTTAAAGGCTGGTACACAGCAGAAAATGGCGGGGAAAAATATGAATCCAATAAAAAGTATAGCGGAAATTTAGAGTTATATGCACGTTGGGAGGCACAAAAAGAACAGGTTACTTTTAATGGAAACGGGGGAACCATTTCAGGAAGTAGTACAAAAGAAGTTGCTTATGGTACTGCGTATGGAACACTTCCAACAGCCACAAGAACAGGACATACTTTTTTAGGGTGGTATACAGCATCAGAAAATGGAAAGAAAGTAGATAGCACAACCATTTGTCAGGATACCGGTATGTTATATGCTCACTGGAAAAAGAGTGTTTATACGGTGAATCTTGATGCAAATGGAGGTAAGACAAATGCGGTTAGTAAGACAGTAACGTATGATGAGGTATATGGAACATTTCCTGATGTAGAACGACCTGGCTATACATTTAAAGGATGGTATACAGAAAAGAGTGGTGGAAATAAAGTAGATGCCAAGAGCATAGTAAATATCGCAAAAAACCATACTCTGTATGCACAATGGGTTCCATTATCATATGAACTTGAGTTTGATGCAAATGGTGGAACAATAGAGGGAAATACAAAACAGGAAGGTCTTTATAATACAGTCTATGGGAAATTGCCAGAAGCTAAAAAAGATGGTTATACATTCTTAGGATGGTTTACTGCTAAAACAGGAGGCAGTCAGATTACGGCAAGTACTTTATGTACAGGAAATTTAACAGTATATGCACATTGGGAAAAAGATGCTTCTCATGTACACAGCTACACCGAAACCATCACGAAAAAAGCAACCTGTACAACCAACGGAACAAAGACATTCAAATGTGCCTGTGGAGATGCTTATGAGGAAACGATAAAAGCAACAGGACATCTTCATAAGGAGACAAGAAATAAAAAAGAGGCAACCAAAACTACAGAAGGATACACAGGAGATATTTATTGCAAAGATTGTAATACCTTGCTTGAAAAAGGAAAGACTATTCCGAAGTTAGAGGAGACAGTAGATAAGGATGCACCGATCATCCAGACAGAATCCGTACAGGGTTATGCAGGAGATGAAGTGACAATCCCGGTAACCATCAAACAAAACAGCGGGATCGCAGGATTTTCCTATGACGTTAACTATGACAGCAGCAAGCTTCAGTTAAAGAAGATGACAGCAGGAACCGTAACGAAAGAGGGAACATTCACAACAAATGGAAACGTAGTAAACTGGTATACGACAGATAATATCACAGCAAACGGAACGATCCTGAATATTACGTTCACAATCCTGAAAGATACAGCCGATGGAAAATATCCGGTGAGCATCTCTCTGCATGACGGAAAGAAGAATCTGGTAAATGAAGAGGGCAGCTATGTAAAGGCAGCTTATAAAGCAGGAGAAGTAGAAGTTATCAGTGGAATCCTCGGAGATATCAATGGGGATAAAGATATCACAATCGCAGACGTTGTATTGCTGAACCGCTATGTATTAGGAAAGGTGAGCCTGAACAGTGATAAAAAGAAACTTGCTGATATCAACAGTGACGGGGATGTCACGATCGGGGATGTCGTATTGCTGAACCGCCAGGTACTGGGAAAGGATACTCCGGCAACTGTGAAGCTTGCCCCGAAAAAGAGTAGAAAGAAAGCAGCCGCAAGGGCAAGCGAGGAGATGAAAATCAGTGTTGATAATGTAAGTACAAAAGCGGGGGAGACAATAAGTATCCCGGTAAGGATCAGCAATAATCAGGGAATCGCCGGAATCGCTTTTAGTGTAGAACTGCCGGAAGGCTACAGCCTTGTATCCATGAAAAAAGGAGAAGTGACAAGTGAAGGAACCTTTACAGTAAGCGAGAATAACTGCACCTGGTACACGACGGATAATATCAAGACAGACGGAATCCTGCTGACATTAGAAGTTAAAGCAGGAGAAAACGCAAAGACAGGAAAAATCAAAGTCAATGTCAAAGACGGAAAGGCAAACAATATCTCTGATGAGAACGGAATGACAGTACCAGCAGTATTTACAGAAGGAACTGTAACGATTCAGGAAGATAGCTGTGCAGTAAATGGCCATAAAGGAGGCAAGGCAACCTGCATCAAGAAAGCCGTATGTACTGTCTGCGGAAAGGAATATGGAGAAGTAGACCCAACAAACCACGAAGGGGAAACAGAACTCCGAAATGTCAAGAAAGCAACATGTACAGAAGATGGAAATACTGGAGATACTTACTGCAAGTCTTGTGGAACAAAGATAAAAGATGGAAAGGTAATTAAAGCATTAGGTCATAAGTTTACAAAATATGTATCAGATAATAATGCGACAACTACTAAAGATGGAACCAAGACAGCAAGATGTGATAATGGATGTGGAACTAAAAATACTGTTGTGGACAAGGGAAGCAAAAAGACTAATTCATCACAGAGTCCTAAAATAAAAATTGGACAGAAATTGCAGAATTCAGTTGGAGTGAGATGTGCTATTACAGGAAAAAATACAGCAGAATGTATAGGATATGTAGGCAAAAAAAATTCAGTAACTATTCCCCCTTCGTTAAAGTATATGGGAGTAACATATCAAATTACTTCGATTAAAACGAAAGCATTTAGTGGAAATAAAAATTTAAGAAGTATTGTTATCCCATCTAGCATAAGAACGATAGGTAGTCAGGCATTTTTTAAGTGTAAAAATCTGAAAAAGATAACAATAAAAACCCCATATCTTTCTAAGAAAACAGTAGGCGCAAAAGCATTTAAAGGAATCCACGCCAAAGCAAAAATCAAAGTTCCAAAGAAGCAGAAGAAAGCATATCAGAAACTGTTAAAAGCCAAAGGAGCTGGGAAAAAGGTAACCATCAAGTAAAAAATATAAAAAGATAAGGAAGAAGTCAGGAATTTCCTGGCTTCTTGCTGTATTTAGAAAGCATACTAATTAAATGTTGGAAAATTTTGCAACAAAGAAAACTCAATTCCTCTTACCAAAAGTGCCAAAAAATGAACCATCTAGCCCCAAAGTATTGAATTAAATCCCAATAAAGCTATAATAAAAATAAGCAACTATTCAGAAAGTCCTAGCTTATTAAACTACAAAGTATTATGTTTTTTTAGAGTATATTTTACCAGATAAAATCAGACAGGAGGCACACCATGATACAAACCGAACCCCATCATCTCAGGATGGGCACCAGACTAAACAACAGATATCTTATCCAGGGAGTTCTTGGAGAGGGTGGCTTTGGCATTACTTATGTCGGCATGGACGAGGTATTATGCCAGAAGGTAGCCGTAAAAGAATTTTTCCCGAGGGGAGCGATTACGAGGAATAATCAGCAGACCAATGAGGTAGTATCCGTTTACGGAACGAAAGCCGCGAATTTCCATCAGGGAGAGGAGAAGTTCCTTCAGGAGGCCCGGACGCTTGCACAGTTTAACAATGTAGCTGGAGTTGTGCGGGTGCAGGATTTCTTCCGGGAAAATGGAACGGCATATATTGTAATGGAGTATTTGGAGGGAATTACTTTAAAGCAGTATTTGCAGACGTATGGACCGATCAGTGTTGAAGAGATGCAGAATATATTTGCTCCTATTTTGGAGGCGTTAGATAAGATTCACCAAAATGGAGTGATTCACAGGGATATTAGCCCGGACAATATTATGTGTCTGCCGGAAGGCGAAGTGAAGCTGATGGACTTTGGAGCGGCGAGAGATTATACGGATTATAGCGCAGAAGGCTTGTCTGTCATTTTAAAGATGGGATTTGCCCCGATTGAGCAATACGATTCTCATGGAAAACAGGGGCCGTGGACGGACATTTATGCACTGGGAGCGACAATGTACCAATGCCTTACAGGAAGAAAGCCGGATGATGCAACGAAAAGAAGCTTGGAGGACACACTGGTTAGTCCGTCAATGCTTGGAGTACGCATTGCCCCACCTGTAGAATATGCCATTATGAGAGCGTTGCAGATTCGGCCTGCAGACCGCTATCGGAATCTCGGGGAATTTTGCGAAGATTTATATAGCGTGGTATCTGACAATACTGTATCTGTTAATATGAATACATTTACCCAGCCAGCAGGGAGTTATGACTGGGGAAGTCCTTCGGGAACGTCCAGTCAGAGCAGGCAACAAGGATATCCGGATGTGCCGCCATACACTCCGCCGCAGCCGCCGGTAAAGACAAAGAATTCTACCCCGCTTATCGTAGCTCTTTGCTGTACATTAACTGCTGTGATTATGATTGGGATAGGTGTTGTATTATTTACAAATTCAAGGAATAGCCAGACGGCCGGGAATACAGCAACGGCAGAATCGGGGAAAGAAGCGGAAAAAGTGGCAGAAAATACTACTGCGGCAACACAGAGTACAACAGAAAGTAAATCACAAGATACGCAGCAAAGTACAACCGAGCAGCAGGCGGCTGCGACACAGGCAGCGAGCACAACAGAAGATACTGTGGATACGCAGGCTGTCGGAGCGGATGGCAATGAGGAAATATTTGAAGATACCGATGCTTCTGCGGATTACAGCGAATGTCTCAGCCTTGATAATTATACATACTTGGAAAGTCCTGATGGAGATTATACATTCTATTATCCGCAAAATGTTTATAATTACGCATATTATGACGGAGACAGTTGTATTTTTACCTCTGATGATGAAAATGACACGGTGAAGTTTATCCGTAAAGATAATACATCGGGAAGCCCGGCACAGGGAATGGAAAATCTATATAATTCCTATACGAATCTGTCAAAAAAAGAAAAGATTTTATTCCGAGAGGAAACGGACGAACGTGGATTTGCCCGAGGCGTATTAAGTGGAATCACAGACAACCAGAATGTATATGCATCTATCGCAGCAAACGATGACTATGTATATATCATGGAGGTATGCACCAGTTTTCAGCACGATTCTACGAAATCAACGTGGGTAGAATATTATATAGACTGTATGTATCGGTATTGTAGTTTCAGCAGGAGAGTCGGTGATCCGAGAAGCTATGAGGAGTATATGGAAGATCAGTAAGCGGAATTGACGATGAAGCGGCATGATTAGTGTATTTGGAGGAAATATGAAAAAAGAAAAAACTAATAATAGCAGTAGTAATCATTTGCTGTGTAATTGGTGCAGATTTTATATATTGGGTCTCTCTGTGTTTTATTTTTGTCTTGGAACAATAGCCCGACAGCCCCGATCCAGAAATATAAGAAGCAATTTTCGGTAATTCCGATATCGGGTAGTTCACACAAGGTTGATGAAATCTGAAAACGCTCAAAAAAATAATAGAATAAGGTGTCATATAATTCAGGAAAGAAATTAATTCATACCATTTCTTTCCTGAATTTTTTGTCGGGATATATCTAAAGATGTAGATTTGAAACTAAAACCAGTCGGAAAATACCTATTTTCGGAGGTGATATTGCAATAGAGGACAGAAACCATATAATGAAGTTAATGGGAGAGGACGGGAGGAAGCCAGTACCGGTAAACCATCAATGGTCAGGAGATCATAACATCCAAACACCGGTGAATAATCAGTGACCAGGGAATCAGAGCACCTCGGCACCAGCGAACATGTCATCAAAGCCGGGCGGCATCCGGAATGGGAATTTATCGTAAGATTCCAGACCGGCTGTAAAAAGATAAAAGACCCGGAAGTTATGAACCGTTTAGAACCGTTATTCTATGAGGTATATCAGAAAGCGAAGATGCAGGAACCACTGATTTCTGATTCTGTAAGATTATACATGAATGAGGATGAGTCAGAGAATGCATTTGCGACAGGACGAAGAACCATCTGTGTGACAAGAGGACTTTTAAATCTTTCGGATGAAGCAATAAAAGCGACTCTGGGACATGAATTTGGACATCTTGCACATAAAGATACAGACCGGTGTCTTCTTGTAGTTCTTGGCAATACAGCAATTTCCGGGATTTGTGTGTTTATCGAAATGATTGCATTATTTTTCAATATCGTTTCTACGTTGATGTCCATATTTACAAGAAATGAAGACAGTTTTTTCGTAGCGATGTTTGGCGTATTTTCCAGCGTAGTAATGCTTGGTATTGTCCGCTGCTCTTTTGCAGGAGGTAGCTATAAACCAAGAAGCCATGAGCTGTTTTTGAAGGACGATATGGGGGAGAAGAAATAGAGTGAGTATGGGAGGAAGTTGCTTATGAGATGTAGACAATGTGGGGCAGAGATTTCTGAGAATGCCAAGTTCTGTGGAGTATGTGGAAAAAAGGTCGAAAAAGAAGTTGTACAACCACAACAGGAAGAAAAGAAGAACGTTAAAGTGGAAAAAAATCAAAATACTGGGAAAAAATCAAAAGGAGGAATTGTTGCTCTGCTGATTATTCTGTGTATCTGTGTTGCCATTACAGGATTTATCATTGGTCGGAAAAAAGAAACAGCATCTTCGGATGGTGGAAATTCAGTGATAAGTAAAATAAAAGGAGAAAAAAAGGAAGAGGACATTAATGGCGCATGGAACGAGTTCAGTCAATATTATAAAGGATATGTTTACTATATAAAACAACTGGCTTTAGATGAGAATGAACTGTATCGTCAAAAGGTAGATGGGGGAGAACTTGTTGGCGATGAAGAAGAAGTGTGGTATGCCCCATACTCAGAGATTAGAAGTTTTTATATATATAATGATCAAATTTACTTTGCTTGTAACTGCTACGGGGAGTCTGAAGATTCATCAGAATATGAATGGGATATATATACAGTAAATTGTAATGGGGATGATTCAGAGCTTCTATATCATGCACAGAATTATGCAACGATGCGAATGTATGGAGAGAATTTATATTGCCTTGTAGAACCGGATGAAGGAAATTATTACATAGAAAAAGTAACAACAAAAGGGGAAGCTACCAAAATGTTTGATGTACCAGAAGAGTATATGAATATGTATATGAGGTGGTATGGAAAGTATTTGTACAGTCCGGATGGCGATGAAATTACCCGAATTGATGTTACAAAACAAAAATGTGTTAAGGAAGTGGCAGTAAAAAAAGAAGTAGCTGAAAACATTGTAGATGATTATATGGTAAGTGGAAATAAAATTTATTATACAGATGCATCACAAGATGGGGGTGAGTATGGCTACCGGAACTGGTATGAATACAATATGGATACAAAGAAGGAACGGGAAATTCTCAGGGAAGATATGTTTCCATATTCCGGGGATTCATTTTATATCGAAAACTGTGTTGGGTATAATCTTTATGTAGTCAGAAGTGATTCGGATGGTGCTGGCGGACAAAAAATGTATTGCTTAAACTTAAAAGATAATAAATTGACATTTATACGGAGCAGAGATACGGAGTATTCAGATGAATGGGAGGTTTGCGGAGAATACATTGTAGACAGATGGGAAAATGAGGATGGAGAGACGGGAGTAACTATTTTTCCAATGAAGGAATAACTATTAAAAAATAATTACGATATCAATTTTGTGACAAGAGGAGGAAAAGAAGATGGGATTTTGTACACAGTGTGGGAATCAGATTCCAAATACTGAAAAGAATTGTCATTATTGTGGTGCGGTAAACGAGGGATATGTTCCGCCAAAAGTAGAGCCAAAGCAGGCAGCGCAAGATTACAATGCCAGACAGGAAAATCATATGGAAGCGCAAAAATTTGCCGGACTGAAATATGCAGAGGGAGAGGTAGAAGTACGGACGTATCTTTGCAGCGACATTTATAGTCCATCCAGCAAAGGCTATCTGACAGTCACAAACAAAAGAGTGATTTTTCAGGGAATGTCCTCTGGAAGCAGAGTAAATCAGGAAACATGGTTAGATGGAGTTTCCGGCATTGATGCTTTTTACGGAAAGGATATTAACACATCAAAGATAATCCGAAGCATTGTCCTGATGATCATCGGCTTAATTGTAATGATGGCCGGTTCGTCAAGTGCATCCTATGATGGCATGGGAGGTGGTTCTGGCTCAGGAATCTCCCTGATCATCGGATTACTGTTCTTAGGAATTGGAATCTTACAGTTAGTATTAGCATTTCAGAATTGTTTTATCTTAAGTATCTATTCCTCAAAGACGATTGGCTGTAGCATTTCTATTGGAAGCGCACCACAAAATATGATTGGAAATGGTGCCCTTTATACATTGAAAAGCCGCCCGACAGTAGATACAGACCGCATGATTAACGAATTAGGCGCATTAATTCAGGACCTGCAGACATACGGGAATCAGGCAGTTGTGAAGTGGAAAAAGAGGTAAAGAATAGAGTGTGTTTGAGAAATCATTTCTGCAAGTTACCTGTTAATTTGCAGAAAGGCTTTTCAGGCATGCTCTTATATTGCTGTTGTGAAAGCGAAAGATTATGCATTATGCACTATGCACTATACGGATTGCTTTTGTGGTAGCTTTTTGCTTCTTGTCTGCACTTATACTTATATAGAGGGAAAAGGATAAATAAAAAAGAATATGCAAAAAATAAGGAGGAGCATTAATGCAATGTAAATATTGTGGAGCAAAATTATCGGAGAATGCGAAGTTTTGCGGAGTTTGTGGCAATAAAGTGGAACGGGAAACGGTAAAACCGAAACATAATGATTCCATACCAGATAAAGTTCATAATACGGGAAACGAAAAAAATACAGGTGGAAAAAAGGGAATAATTCCTGTCATAGTATTGTTGTGCGTAATTGTGGCAGGAGCAGGATTTTTCTATTATAAAAGTAAAGGAGGATCTGCAAGTACTGCGGGTGATAAAGGAATAGAAAAAAGCAAAAATGATACTGCAAAAGTATACGAAGATACGGAAAATGGAACACAAAATTCTTTTAGTAAATATTATGACGGATATATTTATTACAGAGAAGGAGACTATTTGTACCGGGAAAAAGAGGAAGGTTCAGATGGAGTAGAAACATTATACTCTTTTAATGATGAAGATGCTAATTTTGTTATAATGGATGGAGACATATACGTCGATGATTATTCAGAGACAGGGGACTCCCGGGAACTGCTAAAAAAAGATTCTTCAGGAAAAGTAAAGACCCTTGAAGAGAATACAGGAGAAAACTATCTCTATACAGATGGTGAGGCGGTTTATTATTGTACATGGGAGGCTGGAGACAAATATGACAAGGGACATGTAGAAAGAATAAATAAACAAGGGAAAAAGACAAAGCTGTTTGATTTTCCGAGAGAATATATGGAAAGTATGTATCATATGACTGACAGGCGTTATGTGTATTACTATGCAGAGGGTGGCATTAAAAGGATAGATATTACCCAGACAACATGTAATCCGGAACTGGCATTTAAAGAAACAGAAGATTTGCAGTCACCAGATGATTTTTTACCATATAATGATAAAATTTATTACAGAGATGTCTACAGCGATGATCCGACATGGTATGAATACGATACAAACACAAAAACTCAAAAGACAATTTTAACAGAATCCATGTTTGACGAAGAAGGAGGAGATTTCAGAATCATAAACTTTAAAGGAGACTATGCATATATTGAGAGAGATAGCCAATATGAGGAGACAGCAGGAGACATATATAAACTCAATTTAAAAACAGATGAGCTGAAGTGGGCTAAAGAAGGTCATTATAATATGGTCTGGAATATTTGCAATAACAGTTTTGTATTTTGCACTTATGATGGAGATAATGAGGGAACAGGTCTTACTTTTGCTATTGAACACGAAACAGAGTGAGTGATTCCAAAAAAGAAAGCGTAATATATGGAAGAAATCAAAAAAAGGAACAATCCAACGTACATTTAAGCAAAAAGTTACAACAACAAAGGTTATGCCTTTAAAGAAAAAGAAGAGATATTATGTCAGAATACGTCCATATATTAAAAATGATTCAAAAAAATATTATGGAAAATGGAGCAAAGTAAAGAGCGTAAAAATTAAATAAAGAAAAGGTCTTGGTCTGAATTCTGTCTGTGTTGGTATGAAGATAAAGCAATGGAAGTAAAAGGATATACAGAAAAAATAAGGAGAATAGGGAAAAATGAAAAAACAAAAACTAATAGTGGCAGCAGTGCTTATCTGTGGTATTATATTATGTATATGGGAAGCCAACATACTTCATAATTCTTCAAAGCAGGAAGAGACTGTGTCATCAGAGGAAAGCAGCACGACAAGTACGACAGCATACCAGACAGAGACAACAACACAGGCAGATACCGAAGAAGCCTATTTTGAGGAAGACACCGAAGAAGAAGTACAGATAGAGAATGCAGTAAAAGAATTAGTGAAAGACGCAGGCAAGACATCTCCGGAAGGTGAGAATGCAGTACAATGTTATATAAGATTTTTACAAGATAATTATGCAAAGTACTATGATATCGCAGACATTGACGGAGACGGAATCCCTGAATTCTTTGTTTTAAATCCGAACAGTAGTGCCGCCATGTACAGGTATAACGCCAAAAAGGATAAAGTGAAAAAGCTCCACAGCTATCAATTAGGACGAGCCAGCGTAATGTATTATTCAAAAGAAAAGCATCAGGTTGTTTTCGTAACAGCAGATACCGGTGGCGGGGAATTTGACACTCATGAATATACAGACGGAGAATTAAACAAGATAGAAACATTAGTATTTCACAACGGAAAGCATGATGAAGAAGGCTACCTTTATAATGGAGAGAAAATCTCTATGGAGGAGGGAGATAACTATATTGAAAACTTACGGGAACACTATCAGTCATTGAGAGGAAAAGGTAGAAAGTGAAAAGGTAGAAAGTATGGAAGAAAACTTATATTGCCTGCGAAAGGGAACCAGACTCATCGGCCGTTATACTGTTGAGGGAGTATTAGGCCAGGGCGGATTTGGCATCACCTATCTTGGCATGGATGAACTGCATAAGAAGAAAGTCGCCATCAAAGAATTCTTTCCACAGGGAATCGTGACGAGGAATATCGAGTATGAAGATACCGTAACAGTCACCTTAGTTGGGGAAAAAGAGAACTATGATAAAGGAAAAGAGAGATTCTTAAAAGAAGCACAAACAATGGCAATGTTCAGCAAAGATAAGGGAATCGTTAAGGCGTTAGACTTTTTTGAAATAAACAACACAGCCTACATTGTCATGGAGTACTTAGAGGGAGTTACTTTAAAGCAGTATTTAAGAGAAAATAAAAGAATCGTTGCTGAAGATTTAGTGGAATTGCTCGTACCATTAATCGAAGCACTTGACGAAATCCACAGTCAGGGTTTAATTCACCGTGACATCAGCCCGGATAACATCATGGTACTGCCCGATGGCAGAATAAAGCTAATGGACTTTGGAGCGGCAAGAGACTACACCGAATTCGGAGAAAAAAGCCTTTCCATCGTACTAAAACCGGGATATGCCCCACCAGAACAGTATCAGACCCATGGCGTACAGGGACCGTGGACCGATATCTACGCCCTCTGCGCCACCATGTATAAGTGTATTACTGGCGAGAATCCACCAGATGCGATAGATCGCTTAGTGGACGATCACCTGAAAAAAATCTCCGCATTCAGAATTCCTGTTTTACCGCAGATAGAAGAAGCGATTATAAAAGGAATGAGCGTTGCGGCAAAAGACCGATATCAGAATGTCGGGGACTTCTGTGAGGACTTGTATGGTGGATATGAGGAAAACAGTGAACCAGAAGCGGAAGAAAGTCAGGCAGAACCCGTAGTAGCAGAGGCAAATGTTGAAACTAAGATGGATATGCTGACCGAAGAATCCCCACAAAGTAAATACCCTACAACAGAAGCAGTTCAGGAAAGAGAGAAATTAATATCTAAGGAACTTTCAGAAAATGCAGGCTTAACATCTGAAGAAAATGTAGCGAAGGCTGGAATAGAGACAGATAAAAATGATGCAGGTAATAAAGTGCCGGAACAGAGTCCGGAAAAAGAGAAGGTCTCAATAACTCCGGAAAAAGAGGGGATACCTGATAACAGGGGAAAAGAAGAAACGAAAAAAATACAAAAAAAGAACAAATATTTTTTGCCAATTATCGGAATACTGATTTTACTGGGAATAGCAGGTGCTTTTGCATATAATAAGTCTGTGTCGAAAAAAGGAACAATAGCTAAAGTTGAGAGTTCTTCACAAAAGAAAGATAAAAATCCAGACTATAAAGTAGGAGAAACAATAGAATTTGGGAATTATCCACAAGAAGAAGACGGAACAGAAAAGCCAATTGAATGGATCGTAATGAAAAATGAAGGAAACCAGGTCCTCCTTCTTAGTAAGTATGTATTAGATGTAAAACCATATAATGAAGAATCGAAAGCTGTCACATGGGAGACAAGTGATATTCGGAAATGGTTAAATAATGAGTTCTATACAACTGCTTTTAATAAGGCAGAAAAAGCAAAAATACGGACGTCTTTGATAAAAAATGAAGATAACTCGATGTATGGAACAAGCGGAGGAAACGACACAGAGGATAAGGTGTTTTTATTAAGTGAGAAGGAAGCAGAAACATTATTCTCAAATGACGATGAAAGAATAGCAAAAGCAACAGGATATGCCGAAAAATCAGGAGTTTATGTTAATGAAGAAAAAGCAGCATGGTGGTGGCTCCGCTCGCCGGGCGACGATAG
>OCPQ01000628.1_pt1 | contig 21159 bp, 24 predicted proteins | sample 1538251 | NCBI WGS metagenome assembly OCPQ01 (sample SAMEA2580249, study PRJEB22360) | human gut metagenome | biome: human gut; feature: human-associated habitat; material: faeces | place: Denmark | collected 2008/2010 | reverse complement strand
TGCGTCCTCTGGTACCTGCGTTATGGCAGGTGAAGCTGGGCGTCGAGCGCCGTTTCGGTATTACTTTGGGCGAGTGGCGGACTGAGGCAGAGGCGGCTGCGGAATTACAGCTGCTTGGGTTTGAAGGGGGGAACGTCTGATGCTGGAGGCTAAAGAGGTCAATTTTGCTTACCGCAGGGGTCTGCCGGTACTGAACGATATCGCCTGCACGATCGGTGACGGCGAGTTTGTGGCGCTTTTGGGCCATAACGGCAGCGGCAAGACGACGCTGAGCCGTTTGTTCATGGCGCTTCTGCATCCCCGCAGCGGGCAGGTGCTGGTAGACGGCGAGGATATCGTCAATTATGAGCCGGCTGACCTGGCTGACAAGATAGGTTATGTATTCCAGAACCCGGATCTGCAGATTTTGGAAGATACGGTTTTTGATGAGGTGGCGTATGGGCCGAGGGCTAAAAAGCTGACGGCAGAAACGATCAAAAAGCAGGTGGAGGCAGCTTTGGCGGCTACAGGGCTGGCCGAGCTGGCGGGCGCGTATCCGCGTCTGCTGTCCTTTGGGCAGAAGCGGCGTTTGGGTGTGGCGTCGGCGCTGGCGCTCAATCCGCGTACTTTGATCTTAGACGAGATCACCAACGGTCAGGATGCGATCGAGAAAGAGCGGATGATGCAGTATTTGCAGACGCTGAACGAAGAAAAGGGGATCACGATCGTGTTGATCTCGCATGATATGGACGTGGTGCGCCGTTATGCGAAGCGGGCCATTGTCCTGAAGGACGGCGACCTGGTGTATGACGGTACGCCGACGGAGCTGTTCGGCGGTGCGTATGCTGTGGAAGAATGGGGCCTGCGCCGGCCGACGGCGGCTGCTTTGGCGGGCAGTCTGGGTTTTACGGCGGCGACACCAGAGGAGTTCTGCCGCCTGTTGGTGCGGAAAGGAGCTGAGGACTGATGCGGATCAGTGCGTTTACTCAAATCATTGTCACTGTTGCTGTGACGGCGTGGGTCTTTATCCTGCCGGTCAAGGCGGTGGCGACGATCCTGGTTTTTGAGCTGGCTTTACTGCTGTCGATCAAGCGCGACCGCATGACGATGGCGGCGATCGGCGGTTTGGCGGTGTTCACCGGGCTGATGATCCTGTTCCAGCTGCTGTTCGGTTCGCCGCTGGAGGTGGCGCTGACGGGCGGCCTGCGGATGCTGGTCATGACGATGGCGTTTTTGTGTATGCTGGCGGCGACGCGTATCCAGGATATTGCCCAGACGCTGGTGGACCGTTTCCACCTGCCCTGTGAATATGCTTTTATGCTGACGACGGCGCTGCGTTTCGTGCCTAATTTTCTGGCTGACAGCGAGATCACGCTGGATGCTCAGTCCTGCCGCGGTTATTCCAACTGGGGCAACTGCGTGAAACGCCTGCTTTCGTATGTCGTGGTCATCAGGCCGCTGGTCATGCGGGCGGTGGCCAAGTCCGAAACGCTGGCGCTGAGTATGGAGCTGAAGGGTTTCGGCAGCAATACTTATAAAAATATGCCGCGCGAGCCGCTGGGAGCCGCCGATTTTATCGTCCTGGGGCTGGTCGTGGTCCTGAGCACCTATCCGTTCTGGAAGTGATGCCCGGCTGAAATTTTAAAATCATCCTGCAAGCAGCTGCTGCCTTAGAAAGGGAGCGGCTGCTTTTTTTGAGTAATATAATAATTTTATTGCCTAAAAGAATATAAATTACGGTTGATAAAAATAATAAATATGATAGAATAAAATCAGCAAAGTATATAATAATATCGAACTATTTTAAATGTATGGATAGAAGGTGGCTGTAATGGTACAATCGGGTGATACTCTCGTTTTATCTTTAGCTGAATTACTGGGCGGCAAGCAGGTGGATACCGGAGTCATCGACAGGGCTCTGGCGGAGCTCTGTTCTGCTTTTGATTTTGACGGCGGGCTGATCTATGAATTGGACCAGTACAACCATCTGCATCTGAAAGAACGCTGTCTGCGTAAGGAACTGCCTTTGCGGGGCAGCTTTCCGATCGACGCGGTCGATGCTGCTTACCGCAGCTATCTGGCGCAGGAAACCTTTGTCTGGCTGGAGGGTGGACAAAAGAACAGTGCGGCTGAGAATGCTTTGCTGGAGCTGTTTGCGGCGCAGTCGCTGGTAGTGGCTTCAGTAGTCGATGAAACGCTGCAGATCTACGGGCTGCTGGTATTTGTACAGCAGTCGGCCCGGCCGGTGCCGCCGGCAGGCACGCAGCAGTTGCTGAAGACAGTGCTGTCGATGTTTGGCCGGTATATCGGGGTGCGGGTCTATCAGAACAAGCTGACTTTTGCCAAAAATTCGCTGGAAAGCATTTTGGATAATACAGGTATAGATATTTATGTCAACGATTTCCATACCCATGATATTTTATATGCCAATCGTTCTATGGCGGCCCCGTACGGCGGTATTTCGCAGTTTTTGGGGCGCAAGTGCTGGGAGGTGCTGTTCCCGGGTCAAAACGGGCCTTGTGCTTTCTGCCCGCAGCAAAAGCTGATCGATGAGAACGGCGAACCGACGAAGATCTATTCCTGGGATTATCAGCGGCCTTTCGACGGTTCCTGGTTCAGGGTGTTCAGTGCGGCGTTCCGCTGGGTGGACGGCAGACTGGCCCATGTAGTGAGCAGTGCCGATATCACTGACAATAAGCGCAACGAAGCTTTGGTCGAGTATCTGGCCAATTATGATTCGCTGACGAACCTGCCGAACCGTCGGATGCTGGTGAAGGAGTGCGAGCGCCGGATCGACAAAACGCAGGAGGGCGGCGAAGGTTATCTGCTGTTTTTTGACATCGACGGCTTTAAAAAGATCAACGATACCTTTGGTCACGAAGCGGGGGACGAGTTCTTAGTGCAGCTGGGACAGTTCTTTTCCGGTATCCCACTGCTGCATGACGCTATTTACCGCAACGGCGGCGATGAGTTCATCGCGATCATCGACGGCGATAAAACGGAAGCCAATATCCGGAATCTGGCCAGCTTTATCCATCGGCGGTTTGCCCAGCCCTGGCGGCTGAAAAGGGGCGAGGTGTTCTGCAATGTCAGTATCGGCGTGGCGCGTTATCCCGAGGACGGGAGGACGGCGGAGGAGCTGCTGCTCAAAGCTGATCAGGCCATGTACAAGGTGAAGAAATCCGGCGGTAAGGGTGTCCTGTTTGGGTACGAGCTGTAAATCGTAATAATAAAAGCCTTTATGACTTTGTCATAAAGGCTTTTTTATGCGCAGATTCTGCTGATCAGTGGCGGTCAGTCTTGGCTGCCGCCAGGTAAAAGTCCAAAAACAGCTGGGCGGTGGCGCTTAACCGGTCTTTTTTGGACCAGAACAGCGTCTGCTCAAAATACAGTTCATCATCAGCCAGCTGCTGCTGCAGCAACCCTTGGGGGAAGTCGTCCCTGCCGCCGGCGGAAACGATAGCTATGCCGCTGCCGTCCTGCACGAAAGCGAGTGCGGCAGTATTGGTGGTGGCGATAAAGCGGATCTTGGGCATGAAGCCGTGCTTGAGGCAGGCTTTGCGCAGCAGGCTGTAGCAGCCGAAGTTACAGCAGACAGGGATATTCTGTAATTGTTTCGGCGTCAGCGGCTGCTGTGGGTCAAGTCCGCAGTTTGCCTGAGGACTGTAAACGGCATAAAAATATTCTTTCTGCGTTTTGTGGGCGGCAAACAGCTGCGGTGACGGCAGCGGCGCGTTGGCAAAGGCAAAATCACTGCTGTTTTCCGCAATATGTCTGGTCTGGGCGCTGACGGCTTCTTCCCGGAACTGGAAGCAGATTTCGGGATAGGCGGCCGCAAAGGGACGCAGATAGGTGTTGATGAAAAAGGTGCTTTTGGCAGGCGAAACGCTGAAGCGCAGTGTGCCGGAAGCTTTTTTATTGAAGCTCTGCATATCTAAAAGGATGGTTTCTTCGGTGCGGCAGATCTGGCGGGCCTTGCCCAGGAAGGCTTCCCCGGCTTCGGTCAGGGTCAGCTGGCGTTTGCCGCGCGCAGTCTGGATCAGCTTGGCGCCGTAATAGTGCTCCAGTGTTTTGATCTGGGCGCTGAGGGCCGGCTGGGCCAGGGCCAGTTTTTTGGAAGCTGTGGTCAGGTTCCCTGTTTCGGCGACGGTGATAAAATTACGGTAAAATTCAAAATCCATAGCTCACCTCTAAAAAAAATAAGAAATTCTTATTATAATAACAAAGAAATAGTATTTTACTTTTTTATACCACCATTCTACAATAAAAATAGTTTGAGAGCAAGAAGGGGATGGGGTTATGTACGGAAGTAAACGCAAGCGCCGCCTGCACAGCGTAGCGGTATTGCTGGGACCGCTAAGCTTCGGCTTGACGATACTGCTGCTGGAATGGTTCTTTGGCTTCAAAGCGGCTGCGGCGCTGGGGACGACGGTCTGGATGGCGCTGTGGTGGATATTGCGGCCGGTCAATATTTCGGTGACGGCGTTCGTGCCGATCGGTGTCAACGCATTGTTTGACCTGATCCCGATGCAGCACGTTATCAGTCAGTATTTTTCTGAGATCATCGTGCTGCTGTTCGGCGCTGATCTGGTCTGCCTGACCTGGGAGACGACGGGGCTCGACAAGCGGCTGGCGATCAAGACCCTTTGCTGTATCGGCACGTCACTGCGGCAGCAGATAGCAGTCTGGCTGCTGGTAGCGACGGTACTGTCCATCTTTCTGCCGAATGTGGTCGTCTGTACGATCCTGGTACCGGTAGCGGTATCCATGCTGCAGTTTATTGGCGAGGAAAACATCAAAAACAGTAAGCTGGCAGTGCCGATCCTGCTGGCGATCGTCTGGGGCGCGGGCATCGGCGGCTTCGGCTCGCCTTTGGGCGGGGCGGCGAACCTGGTGGCGATCAGCTATCTGGAAAAGCTGACAGGACAGGAATTTATGTATATCGACTGGGTGGTGCGTTTTCTGCCGCTTTTGGTACTGGTCCTGCTGCTGAATCTGTTTTTCCTGTTCCATTTGCCGGTGCCGGTAAAGCGCTTGGCTGGTACCAGCGAATATTTTAAGGAAATGTACGCGCAGCTGGGCACGATACGGCTGGGCGAAAAAATCAGCCTGGTGCTGTTTGTCGCGGCGACACTGCTGGCTTTTATCCGGCCGCTGTACGCCGGGTGGCTGCCGGCGCTGAAGCCTGCGTATGTCTTTCTGATCATGGGGCTACTGGCCTTCACCTTCGAGGATGAGGACGGCAAGGCCCTGCTGACCTGGGAATTTGCGGAAAAGGGCGTTATGTGGGGCATGCTGTTTTTATTTGCCGGCGGCCTGGCTTTGGGCAGTCTGGTGACGGAAACCGGCGCGGCCCTGAAAATGGCTGAGGCGATCACGCTGCTGCCGCTGACTGGCGGTCTGGAAACGGTGTTTGCTTTTACGCTGTTTTCGACGGTGCTGACCGAGATTTCCAGCAATACGGCGGCCGCCGCCATTGCCGTGCCTGTAGTGCAGAGTATTGCGCAGGCGCTGGGGCTGAACCCGATCCCGTATTTGTTCGTGGCGATCGTCGCCTTCAACAGCGCCTATGTGCTGCCGGTATCGATCAGGGCTATCCCGGTCAGCTATGGGCTGGACCCGGCCGAGCTGTTTAAAAACGGGCTGCTGCTGTCGCTGTGCAGCGTACTGCTGATTACAGTCGTCGGTTATTTGTTCATCAGGTACTGGCCGTTGTTCTCGACGGTCTGAAAAAGGTCTGTCGCTCCCACTGCTGCATGGCGGTGGGATTTTTTTGTGCGGGCGCTGGCGGCACAAGGTTTGGGAAAGTATGAGCCGGAAAAAGCGTTCACCAAAAACAAGTATTTATTTAATATTACAATTTAAAGATTGCCAGTAAAAATCTTTTAGAATATAATAAAAATAGTAACTTAATATAATGATTATATGTATTATAGATAATAACGGAAAATAGAAGGCAGCTGGCAATGAAAAATAATATCTTATTAAAAACTAATTTACTCGTCAGTGTGATTTTGCTGGTTGGTTTCGCCCTGATCGCGACTTTGAGCTACCGCGCTAATTATAATGCTTCACTGGTGAAGATCAAACAGGTCTCCTCGCTGGCCTCGGAAGGTATTTATTACCGTTTGTCGACGATGCTGACCAAGCCGGTGAATATCTCGCAGACGATGGCGCATGACAGCCTGCTGATCAAGCTGCTGGAGGAAGAGGGCAGCCGTTATCAGGAGGCCGGTTATCAGGAAACGATCAGGAAGTATCTGGATACCTATAAAAATAAATATGCCTATGATTCGGTGTTCCTGGTTTCGGCGTCCACCAATAATTATTATAATTTCAACGGTCTGGACCGCAATCTTGCCCGGGGCGAGGATGAAAACGTCTGGTATTATAATTTTCTGCAAAGCGGCGAAGAATACAGCCTTAATATCGATAATGATGAAGTTGCTGGTGCGGCCGATAAGATCACTCTGTTTGTAAACTGCAGGATCAGGGATGCGTCCGGCCGGGTGATCGGTGTAGTGGGCGTCGGCGTGAATGTCGATTATATCAAAGGCCTGCTGCAGGAATATGAAAAGGAATACGACGTTGCGACATATCTGATCAATGAAAAAGGCGAGATCGAAGTTTCCAGCCTTTATAACGGTCATCAGACGGCGGACTGGTTCAAGGTCAATGACAGCGAAGATATCCGCAGCGAGATCCTGGAATGGAAAAACGGCAGGACCAACTGGGATATCTGGATGCCGGGCGATGTGCAGAATAACGAAAAAAGCTATCTGGTCGTCCGCTATATCCCCGATCTGTCGTGGTATCTGCTGGTAAAGCAGGATACCGGCGCCTTACTGGCCGAGCTGAATGAAAAGATGCTGGAAACGGTAGTTTTGATTTCTGTGGTGATCCTGCTGATCATTCTGACTATCACTTCGGTGATCAGAAAGTTCAACGTGCGGATGACGAAGCTGCTGGAAGAACGGCAGGAGCTGTTCAAGGAAGCGACCGAGCAGATCTACGATAATATTTATGAATTGAACATCACTAAAAACAGGGCGGCCAGCAAAAAGACCGAGCTGTATTTTGAGGCGATGGGCGCTAAAGACCTGCCCTATGAGGAATTTCTGCAGGCTGTGGCCGACAGGCAGCTGCTGGAAGAATACCGGGCCGGCTATGTGGCGACGTTCAGTATCGAAAACGTGATGCGGCACTTTAAGGCCGGCAATAATTATCTGCAGTATGAATTTATGATCACAGAAAACGGCAGCGATTATTTCTGGATGCGGATCGACGCTTATATTTTTTATTCGGAAGCTGATAAGTCAGTGCATATGTTTACTTACCGTAAAAATATCGACGAGGAGAAACGCAAGGAGCTGGAAACACAAAGAAAGGCTTCCACAGATGAGATGACCGGTGTTTATACGAAAAAGGCGACGGAAAGGATCATCGACGGGGTTTTGTGCGGCAAGCTGCAGGGCAGCTACAGCTTTTTTATCATCGATATTGATAATTTTAAGCAGGCCAATGATCTGCACGGCCATATTTTCGGCGATTATTGTATCCGGGAGTTCGTGGAACGGCTGAAAAAATTCTGCCGTGAGGACGATATCATCGGCCGTATCGGCGGTGACGAGTTCGTGGTTTTCGGGACGATATCGGATGAGGAAGGCGCCCGCCGCAAAGCGGCCCGCCTGTGCCAGAAGCTTGACACTATCTGTGAGGACAGCGGCAGCTGCTGGAAAATGTCTGTCAGCGTAGGGATAGCTTTAGCGCCGCAGCATGGCAGAAGCTTTGCCAAGCTGTATGAAAAAGCAGATAAGGCTTTGTATCAGACAAAGGACAAAGGCAAGAACGGCTATACGGTCTATGAGGAAAAGGAATAAGGCGGAATATAGATAAAAAGCCTGCGTTTCTAATGAAACGCAGGCTTTTTGATGTGAGGAAAGAATTTTTACGTAAGTTTTTGATATTTACCAGGGGCAGTTGGAATTAGGGCATTCGGTGCGGCCGTCGCCATAATAGCCGCCTCTGTGCTCGCCGCGGTATTCACCTTTATGGTGGCGGTATTTGCGGTGGCCTTCATAGTAATGGCCACCGCCTGCATGGTAATAGCTGCGGAAATGCTCGCGGGCAGCGTCTTTTTCGGCATCACTCATGCTGTCCCATTTGGCGCGTGCTTCTTCACGGGCTTTCTGGCGTTCTTCAGGAGTCATTTTACGCCATTCTTCACGCTGTTTTTCACGTTGTTCAAAGCGTTCTTTTTCTTCGGGCGTCATATTTTTCATGCGTTCTTCACGCCATTTAGCACGTTCTTCTTCATGAGCTTTTTTGCGCTGTTCGGGCGGCAGTTTTTCCCATTCGGCGCGTCTGGCTTCACGTTCCTTGACCTGCTCGTCAGTCAGCTGCGGACCGGGGTGCATGGGGCCGCCCCAGTGACGGCCGCGTTCCATATGGTAGGGACGGTCGGGATAATTGTCGCCTTCGTCGTGGTGCAGGATCGTGCCGACACGCTCGCGCATGCTGGGTTTGGTATCGGCCTGCTCGGCCGCAAAAGCAGCGGAAGCACACAGGGCGGTGAGGACACCGGCGATAACAAGGGATTTTTTCCAGGAAGTTTTTATCATAACAACATCTCCTTTAAGATTGTGATTTGAGGTTCGTTTGACCTTGTATGCTTATTGTAGAGTAAACTTATGTCAAAATTATGACGATTTACAGACTTTTTTCTGACATTTTTATTTTAGCATGTTTGGCAGGAAGAAAGCAATTTAGCTCTTTTCAAAGAATGCCTACATATTTTTCCATGCATTTTTCCAGAAGCAGCTGCGCCTGGCAGCAGGCTTTACGGGTCAAAGGAAAATATTTTTGAATTATGTAAATAAAGTAATTGATAATTAAAATCAATTTAGACTTGTTTTTATAAAGAGGGTAGTGTATAATTAAATCAAAGGTTAGCCAGAGCTAACTAAAACGAAAATAAACTGCGATGAGCCAAAGCTTTTGGCCAAAGGAGGATCTATATGTATAAACAATATCAGCTGCCTTATGCTTATGGGGCATTAGAACCGCATATCGACGCATTGACGATGGAAACACATTATTCCAAGCATCATGTGGCGTATACTAAAAACCTGAATGACGCAGCCGAAAAAGCCGGCGTGGCAGGACGGGACATCACCGAGCTGCTGGCAAACCTGGACAGTATCGCTGACAGCGGTCTGCGTAAAGCTATCAGAAACAACGGCGGCGGTTATTATAACCACAACCTGTATTTTTCGACTATCAGCCCTGACGGCGGCGGTGAACCGGAAGGCGCGCTGGCGCAGGCACTGACCAGAGAATTCGGTGGCTTTGCCGCTTTTAAGGAACAGCTCAGCGCGCTGGCGTTAGGGCAGTTCGGCTCAGGCTGGGCCTGGCTGTCTGCGGCTGCCGGCGGCAAACTGCTGCTGTCTGCCAGCCCGAACCAGGACAACCCGATCATCGAAGGCAGCAGCTTCGTGCCGATCCTGGGCATCGATGTCTGGGAACACGCTTACTACCTGAAATATAAAAATCTGCGCGCCGATTATGTGCAGGCTTTCTACAATGTTATCGACTGGAAAGCGGTAGCGGCTAATTACGAGCAGGTCCAAAACGGCTGATTATCCGGCCGATACTGAAAATAACAGAATTTATAAATCTTGAGGAGGAATCTATCATGTCTAAAAAATTATATGAAAAAATGAATCTTTATCTTGCCAATCAGGAAGTCGCTTATATCAAGCTCCATAATCTGCACTGGTATGTGAAGGGGCGCAGCTTCTTCACTCTGCATGCAAAGCTGGAGGAGCTGTATGACCGGACTGCCGAGATCATCGACGCGGTAGCTGAACGGCTGCTGGCAGTTGGTCAGGCGCCGGTCGCCAATATGAAAGAGTCTTTGGCGCTGGCGACGATCAAGGAACTGGCAGATAAGCCGATTTCTTCGGAAGAAACTGTGCAGGGGCTGATCGCCGATGTGGAATACTGGATCAGGGATACCAAAGAGATCGTGGAGCTGGCAGATGCTGCCGGCGATGGTGTGACTGCGGACCAGTTCAATGATTATTTAGGGGAATATCAAAAACTGCTGTGGATGCTCAAATCCTACATTGCCTGAAACTGAACGGATAAACTGCAACCCTCGCTGCCATAAGGTGGCGAGGGTTTTGCTATGCCCGCAGATAAATTTTGCGGATAAACATTTTTTTGACACATCTTTGTGTTATATTGATTGCAGACAAGTGCGGACCTTATAATATACTTACAGGGAGCTGAGCTGTGCGGAGAATAATTTATCCCCGTACGCCAAAATAAGTATATAATGGTAATAATACATTTACGAGGTGCAGCGATGAATAAAATTTTGATTGCTGACGATAATCAGCAGATAACTTCTATTTTAGCAAATTATGCCCGCAAAGAGGGTTTCGAGCCATTGGTGGCTCTGGATGGACAGCAGGCGCTGGAGCAGTTTGAGCAGCATGAAAAAAATATCGACGTGGTACTGCTGGACGTGATGATGCCGAAGCTGGACGGGTTCGAGGTCTGCCGTGAGCTGCGCCGCCGGTCGATGGTGCCGATCATTATGGTCACGGCCCGCGGTGAAGATTTTGAACGGATCATGGGGCTGGATATCGGCGCTGATGATTATATCCTGAAACCTTTTTCAGCAGGCGAGGTCATGGCACGTGTCCGCGCTATCCTGCGCCGGGTCCAGCCGCGCGAAGCCGAGCAGCAGAATCTGTACAGCGTCGGCAATCTTGTGATCGATCTGGACAAATATCTGGTCACGATCGGCGGCGCGGACGTAACGCTGACGAAAAAGGAAGTAGAGCTGCTGTGGACTTTGGCTAAAAACAGCAGTAAGGTGTTTTCGCGTGAGAACCTGCTGGACAGTATCTGGGGTTATGATTATTTCGGCGACAGCCGGACTGTGGATTCACATATCAAGCGCCTGCGGGCCAAGGTGGATAAGTTTGAACACGAGGAGTGGGAGATCAAGACCATTTGGGGCGTAGGCTACCGTTTCGAGGAGAAAGAGCATGCGCAATAAAATCGCCTGGAAGCTGACGCTGTATTTTGCAGCGGTACTGCTGATTTTTGCTTTGGTCGTGGGCGGCACCTTTATGCATTTTTTCGGCAAGCATACGCTGGATCTGAAAAAGAAAGAGATGCAGGTACGGGCAACGAAGATCGCCGAGGTACTGCAGGATAATATGTCGCGGCTGCAGAACCGTTACGGCGGTATCCTCGTGTTCGGCGGCAGACCGTTTCGGGCGTTATCGGCAGCAGCCGTTTCATCCGTTATATCGACAATATCACGATGGAAAACGTGTGGGTAGTCGATGAGAATAAAAATGTCAAAATGCACCGTGAGGACGTCGGCGCGCTGCCCGAACAGCACGGTATGATGCACGGACATAAGCGGATGCTGATGCGTCAGCAGGAGGATATAGCCGAACCTGCCAGTGATTTTGACTATAACGCTCTGTCGCCGGAAATCAAAAGAGCGGTGGAACAGGGCTTTACCGGACAGAACTTTGTCATGGAGGAGATTAATCCCGTACTGGGCGAGCTGGTGGTCACGGTAGGCGTGCCTGTCAGCGATGCCGGCGGCAAAGTCAGAGCTGTGGTGCTGCTGCATTCGCCGGTGCAGGGCATGCGCGAAGCTGCCTGGGAGGGGATCAGGATCCTGATTTTATCGTGCGTCGTGGCGATGGTCCTGGTGTTTGTCCTGAGTATGCTTTTTTCGTGGAAGTTTACCAAACCACTCAATAAGATGCGGCTGGTCGCTGAAAAGATGTCGGAGCATGATTATACGGAGCGCTGCAATATCGACCAGAAGGATGAGATCGGGCAGCTGGCCCAAACGCTGGACGGACTGGGCGAAAGACTGCTGGAAGCAGATCAGGCCAGTAAAAAGCTGGAGCAGCTGCGCCGTGATTTTATCGCGAATATTTCCCATGAGCTGCGGACGCCGGTGACGGTCATCCGCGGTTCGCTGGAAGCGCTGTGTGACAGGATAGTCACCGAACCGCAGGAGGTCGAGGATTACCACCGGCAGATGCTGGCGGAAACTTTGTTCCTGCAGCGGCTGATCAACGATCTGCTGGATCTGTCACGGCTGCAGAATACGGATTTCCCGATCGAAAAGGAACCTGTGAATTTATGCGATGTGGTACAGGACGTAGTGCGCAGCAGCCAGCGGCTGGGACAGCAGAAAAATATTACTATCCAACTGTCCTTGGACACGCCTGTCTATATCATTGAAGGCGATTATGGACGGCTGCGGCAGATGCTGCTGATCTTTTTGGACAACAGCATCAAATTTTCACCGGAACAGAGTAAAATCGAAGTTACTCTGCTCGGCAGCAGGCTGACGGTAACTGACCACGGCTGCGGCGTGAAGCAGGAAGAGCTGCCCCATGTGTTCGACCGGTTTTATAAAACGCGGGGTGAAACGAATAAGAGCGGCAGCGGTCTGGGGCTGGCGATCTCGAAGCAGATCAGCGAACGTCACGGTATCGGACTGACAATGACAAGTATACCCGGCGAGGCGACCAGCGTAGTGCTGCAGCTGCCGCCGGCTCTGAAGAAAGGAAGTACAGATTAATGAACTATGGTTGTGAAGGCAAGGTCGCCTTTATCAGCGGCGGTACGTCGGGCATCGGCAAGGCTGTGGCCGAGCTGCTGCTGAAAGACGGCGCCGAGGTGTGGCTGCTGGGACGTGATGCCGAAAAGGGTACAGAAGCGGCGGTCACGCTGAGCGCTTATGGCAAAGTGCATTATGTGCAGGGCGACGTTAAAGATCTGGAAGCCTGCCGCAGTGCGGCGCAGAACGTGCGCGAGCAGCGTGAAAATATTGATCTGATCGTCAATGCGGCGGGGATCTATCAGGAACGCCGTTTGGAGAAGGTGACCGAATATGATTTTTTTTCGATCATGGACACTAATGTCAAAGGAACGATTTTTTTGACGCAGACCTTGCTGCCTCTGCTGGCGGCAGAGGGGGCGAGCATCGTGAACATTGCTTCCGACGCTGGGATCAATGGCAATTATGGCTGTCCGCTGTACTGCGCGTCCAAGGGCGCTGTCGTAGCGTTTACGAAAGCACTGGCCTTGGATCTGGCGCCGCGGGTACGGGTCAACTGTATCTGCCCAGGCGATGTGGCGACGCCGATGCTGGGCAAACAGCTGCAGCAGGCGGACGGCAGTTATACGCTGGAGGATGTGGAGCAGGCCTATCCGCTGGAACGGGTCGGGGAGCCGCTGGAGATCGCGCATGTGATCTGCTCGGTGCTGTCGCCGTTCAACAGTTTTATGACGGGCAGTATCATTCCCGTGGACGGCGGCCTGACAGCGAAGTAATTAATTGCAAATGCAGATGAAAAACAGGGACAATAACCAAAAGGTTATTGTCCCTGTGCTATTTGCTGCAGAAATACTTCATAATTGCCGATCGCGGCAAAGAGCATAAAAAAGACGATGGCGAACAGTATGTAGCGCAGCCGTCCGACCGGTTCTGCTTCGATATGGGTGCCGCAGGCCTGATCCCAGATCGTCGAGCCGCTGTCACGCAGCACCTGCCGCGCAAACCAGGCGGGGACGAACATCATGATCGGGATGCCCAGCCACAGCCCTTTGACATAGGCCCAGAAGGTACGTTTCCAGGCTAAATTGAAATCCAGCGGCGCAGACGGTGAAACTACACGCAGTCCCAGAAAGCTTTTGCCGGCGGTAGTGCCTGTGCGGGCCAGCATAAAGGCTTCAGCGCTGATGACGACGATCAGCTGCAGCGCCGAGTAAAGAAAGATATTGTTGAGCGCGAAGATAGAATTACGGCTCAGAAGCAAAAATAAAAAGCCGATCAGGAAATAATCGAACATCCGCGCCCAAAAGCGGCGCCAGCTATGGTAATTGACAGGAGAGACGGTCAAATGCAGCACATCCTTTTCAGTGTGATTTGATTAGCTTGTTGCCCTCTTATTGTAACACAGAATTATTTGCAGATATAGTGTGCTATTTTATGAAAAAAAGCATATAATATAAATAAAGCTCAGTGAAATTTTATGCGTGGAAACAATGGGGTTGGAGGGATAATTATGCAGAAAAATGCACCTATCGGAGTTTTGGATTCAGGCGTCGGCGGTTTGTCGGTCTTAAAATGTCTGCAGGCGGCGCTGCCGCAGGAGGATTTTATTTATGTGGGCGATACGGCGCGTACGCCGTACGGGCCCCGCAGTGAAGCCGAAGTACGCCGGTTTGTAGGTGAGATCATTGATTATCTTGACGGCCGCGGGGTGAAGCTGGTAGTTATTGCCTGCAACACGCTGACTGTTCTGGGTGTGGACACACTTAAAGGCAGCCATGCTTTTGAGATCGTGGGGATGTCGAAAGGCGCGCAGCTGGTACTTGCCGCCAGCAGCAGGAAAAAGATCGGTGTGTTTGCCACTGAATTTACGATCAACAGCGGTGCGCATAAGGCCGCGATCCTGGCAGCTGATGACGGTGCGGATGTCTATCCTCAGGCCTGCCCGAAGTTTGTGCCGCTTATCGAAGGCGAGCAGTTTGACAGCGCCGAGGTCAGGGCTGCTGTTGCCGAATATGCGGCGCCGCTGAAGGCGGCCGGCATCGACACCCTGATCTTGTCCTGTACGCATTATCCTTTTATCCAAAAAGAGATCGAAAGCGAGTTTGGCAGTGAGGTGACTGTGATCGACCCGGCGGACGCTACCGCGCAGGATACGAAGACGGTTCTGGCTGCAGAGGGGCTTCTGCGCTCTGAAGGAGCAGGTACTTTGGAGGTCTGCTTTACCGCCGATGTGGAACGCGGCGCGCGGATCGCCGGCAGAGTGCTGCCGCAGGGGAAATGCCTTTTTAAAGAAATAAAATTATAAGCGATTCGTCGCAATTAGAAAAAATTCCTGCTATTTGAGCAAATTTGCTGAAAAATAGCAGGAATTCTGCGATTTTTGTCTAATATAAAATAAAAATAAAAACATAGAATAAGGGCAAGATTTTGCTTTTGCCAGGGATGCTGTAAAACTAATTAGCAGACCAGTGTCTCAGGAGGTTCTGTTTCCGATGCTTTGCAACCTAATCAGCCGTACGAAGGGCTGAGGACGAAGCAAAAAACGACATCGGGACATTTCGACCCGTCTTGAAACTGTCGCTATCTATGCAGAATTGTATAGAGACTTTGCCTACCGGTTTCACAAAGACGTGGAAGCGGTATTTGTATTGCTTGAAATAAGTTTGCTGTGAAAAGAAGGGTGGTTGCTGTGGAGAAAGAGAGTATTTTAAAAGATCGGACGATAGTGGGGTCTCCGCTGACGCATTTATTTTCCCTGGGGATACTGATGTTTGTTTTCTGGCTGGCGCTGTCAGGAGATTTTGCAGTTAAATTTGTCGTGTACGGACTTATCACCAGCGCGGTGGTTGCCTGGATCTGTTACCCGCTGCTGCTTTTGCCCAATGCCGACGGCACCAAAAAATATTTTGCACTGGGTGTTTCGCCGATTGCATTTTTATGCTACAGTATGTGGCTTCTGAAAGAGCTGGTGCTGGCGAATATCGATGTTGTCAAAGCGACGGTACGGCCGGAGCTCAGGATCGACCCGAAGGTGATCCGTTTCGTGTTCAGGTCGGATAACCCGATGGCGAAGGTGCTGCTGGCAAATTCCATTACGCTGACGCCGGGAACAGTAACGATGAATGTCACATCTGAGGGGATCTATGAAGTACATGCTTTGACGGAAGGCGCGGCGGAAGGACTGCTGGCCGGAGCTATGCCGCGGAAAGTAGCAGAGCTTTTCGGAGAAGAATTTGATTTTACGGTACTGAAGGGAGAGTAACGCATGCATATAATTATTGTTGCAATCATGGTTGCAGTCGTTTGTGTCATTGGTATGATGCTGCAGCGTATTTATCAGGGCCCGACAGTATATGACCGTATGAATGGCCTGGGCGTTACCGGTGCCGATACGATCCTGTTGATCATTCTGTTCGGTTATCTGGACGGACGTCCGGAAATGTATGTGGATATTGCGATGTCTTACGCACTGATCGGTTTTGTCGGTTCAGTGATCATAGCGAAATATCTGGGAGGTAAGGACGTATGATAGCGGATATCACTTTGCGTGAATTTATTGCTGGACTTTTTTTAGCTGGCGGAGCATTTTTTCTGCTGGCTTCTGCTATTGGTATGCTGCGCCTGCCCGATTTTTACTGCCGGCTGCATGCTTCCGGCAACAGCGAGACGCTGGGGGTCATGCTGTCGTTCATGGGTCTGGTCATTTATGAGGGGCTCACGCTCACTTCATTGAAAATGATCATGATTTTCCTGTTGATTTTTCTGGGCAATCCGATCGGTACCCACATCCTCAGTAAAGCGGCTTATAAATCGGGGCATCATGTCTGGACCCTGGAAGAGGATGCAAAGGAGGAGAAGAATCATGCAGATCTACCTCATTGAAGCGATATTATTGGTGTTTCTTATTGTAACGACGATCAGCGTAATTTTCTGTAAAGATATTTTGTGTGCGGCAGTTATTTACAGCGCTTTCAGTTTCTGTGCCGTACTGCTGTATCTGATGATGGGCGCGCCTGACGTAGCCTTTACAGAGGCCGTTATCGGCACGATCTCAACGATCTATTTCGTAGCCTCGCTGAAGAAAATAGACAGGTGGTGTAAATAATGCGCGGTTTAGTAACGGTTTTACTGGCAGTAATTACGGGGATGTTCTGTTCCTTTGTGACATATCTGCCGTTTATCGGTGATGTCAATTCAGCGCCGAACCAGCATGTTACGCCTGTTTACATCGAGCGCAGCGTGCAGGATACCGGGTCGCCCAATATCGTTACCGGGCTTCTGGCCGACTATAGAGGCTTTGATACGATGTGGGAAACTACGGTGATGTTTCTGGCCGGCCTGACAGTAGTAATGCTGCTGAGCAGCAGCACGATGGGCCGCAGACCGGAAAAGGAGGATGAAGACGCATGAAAAAACCTTTCGGCGGCATAGTCCTTGATACGGCGTTCCGGATTATCGTACCTTTTACTTTGATCTACGGCGTCTATGTTTTAATTTTCGGCGAGGCCGGACCCGGCGGCGGCTTCCAGGCGGGAGCATTGCTGTCGATCGGCGTGGTTTTATCCAGGCTGATCATGGGTGATCACGCTTCGTTCAATATCTCGGTAAAAAATTCGCTGGTCCTGGCCGGCGTCGGGACCTTCATCTATGCGGCTACCGGCTGGCTGGCAATGCTTAACGGCGGCAATTTCCTGGATTACAGTTATCTGCCGTTTAAAGCAGAACATACCAACGAATTACATGCTTTGGGGATTTTGTTTATTGAGATCGGGGTAACGATCTGCGTTATGATGACGATCATCAATATTCTGGATGCTGTTGTGGAAAGGGGGGACGAAAATGGGAGCGCTAAATGAGTTTTTGCAGACCAAGGGGATCTATACACTGGTCATGATCTTATTCTTTCTGGGTGTATATGGTATGGTTCTGAGTAAAAATTATATGAAAAAGCTGATGGCAATGAATGTCATGCAGGTGGCTGTAATTTTCTTTTATCTGTGCCTGGCGCAGAAAGAAGGCGGTATGATTCCTATTTTTGACCCAAATGTACCGGATGCCGCTTCCTATATCAATCCGCTGCCCCACTGTCTGATGCTGACGGCGATCGTCGTCAGTCTGGGTACAACGGGTGTGGCCATTGCTTTGCTGATGCGGATCAAAGAAGTTTACGGCTCCGTTGAAGAAGTAGAGGTTATAAGGAGGGCCAGCAAATGATCCAGCATTGTCCTGTACTGATCGTGCTGCTGCCTCTGACGGCGGCTCTGCTCTGCCTCTTATTCAGCAAGTTCAATAAGAATCTCGGTTCCTGGCTGGTCATCGGCTCGATCGCCGGTTCGCTGGCCTGCTCGCTGCAGGTACTGCATCAAACTCTGACCAGCGGCGAAGCGATCCACTACTGGATGGGCAACTGGGAACCGCCTTTGGGCATTGAGTTTGTGATCGATCCGCTGAGCGCGGTGATGGCGGTTTTGATAACCTTCATTTCGCTGATGGTTGCTGTGTACAGCAAGCCCTTTATGCGCAAGGAAGACTGGCTGCATATCGGCGGTTATTATACTTTGTACGGACTTTTGACGGTGGGCCTGTGCGGTATGGTCATCACCGGTGATATGTTCAATTTGTACGTTTATTTAGAGGTCATGTCCCTGTCCGGTTACGGGCTCATCGCCATGGGCGGTAAAAAATCCATGCTGGCAGCTTTTCGTTATATGCTGATCGGTACGATCGGCGCTTCCCTGTATCTGATTTCTGTTGCTTATCTGTATGCGATGACCGGTACTTTGAATATGGCTGATCTGGGCGAAAGGATCATGCCTTATCTCAGTTCGCCGCCGTTCGCTTTAGCGGTTGCATGTCTGTTTATCGGTTTCGGTATCAAAATGGCACTGTTCCCGCTGCACGGCTGGCAGCCGGACGCTTACAACTTTGCCCATCCCGGTTCGGCGGCCTTTATTGCCGGCGTGATGAGCAAGGTTCCAGCTTACGCAATCATTCGTTTCTTCTTTTATATTTTCGGTGTCAATAATCCGATCATCAGCACGGCCTTAACAGTTTTAGGCATTCTTGGCATCGGGGGCGTGCTGATCGGTTCGATCATGGCGCTGGCCCAGTACGACTTCCGCCGGATGCTGGCTTATTCCAGTGTGGCGCAGATCGGTTACATTGCTATCGGTCTGGCGATCGGCAATATGTATGGTTTTATCGGCGCCGTACTGCATATCATCAACCACGCTTTTATGAAAAGCGCGCTGTTTCTTGTTATTGGCGGTATCCAGTACCGTTTCGGCGAAATCAATCTGTACCGTTTAGGCGGTCTGAATAAAAAAATGACTTTAAGCACGATCACCGTTATTCTGGCGGCTTTGTCGATGGTCGGTATCCCTCCAACGGCGGGCTTTTTCAGTAAATGGTATCTGATGCTGGGAGCTTATCAGGGCGGGCAGTATTTCTATATCGTTGTTCTTGTTATCAGCAGCTTGCTGAACGCAGTTTATTTCTTCCGTATTCTTGAGCAGATGTTTGTTCAGCACGAGGCGTCGCTGACAGAAATCAACAGGCATGAAGGCAAGCTGGGCCTGCCGCCTGAGATGGCGATCCCGATTTTGTGTGCCGGTATCGGGATTTTAGTCCTGGGCTTTTACAGCGTGGATATTGTTGACGATATTCTCAAATCTGGACTGCCGGAGGTGTTTCTGAGATGACGATCATGGATTGCAGACCCTTCTTGGCAGTAGGCGTTTCCTTCCTCGCGGCGGTGCTGATCTCTTTCAGCCGCAGATATCCTAATGTCCGCGAAAGCTGGAGCGTTATTGCTTCATTTATTAAATTCGGCTTGATCATATCTATGGTACCGGGCGTTCTGGCGGGTGTGACCTATGAATGGACCCTGTTCCAGATCACTGATACGATCGGCTTTACCCTGCGTGCCGACAGCGCCGGTATTCTCTTTGCCTGTCTGGCTGCGCTTTTATGGATACCGATCAACTTCTATTCCATTGGTTATATGCGCTGTAACAATGAACATGAGCAAACAGGCTATTTTGCCGCTTTTGCTATCTGTATGAGCTCGGTTATGGGCATTGCTATGGCTTCTAATCTGCTGACCTTCTTCTTCTTTTACGAGCTGCTGACGATCGCCAGTTATCCGCTGGTCTTGCATAAGCGCAACGAAGAAGCTCTGCTGGCCAGCCGTAAATATCTGATCTACACTTTGATTTCCGGGCAGCTGTTTTTGGCCGGACTGGTGGCAGTTTACTGCATTTCCGGTACGATGGATTTCAAGGCAGGCGGTTTTTTAACAACGGATATGGCGCCTACCTGGCAGCTGCAGCTCATCTTCCTGATCATGATCCTGGCCGGATCGGTAAAAGCAGCTGTCATGCCGCTGCATGGCTGGCTGCCGGCAGCGATGATCGCCCCGACGCCTGTCAGCGCCCTGCTGCATGCGGTGGCAGTTGTTAAGACCGGTGTTTTCGCTGTCCTGCGTATCATCGGCTTCGTTTTCGGGCCTAAGCTTTTGGCGGATATTGGGACTGCTGATATCCTGGCCTGGTTTGCGGCCGGCAGTATCATCATTTCCTCGCTGATCGCTATTCAGCAGGATAATCTGAAACGGCGGCTGGCCTTTTCGACGATCGGGCAGCTTTCTTATATCGTTTTAGGCGCGGCGCTGCTGTCGCCGCTCAGTATCAAAGGCGCGTATCTGCATCTGGTGGCCCATGCGGTCATGAAGATCACGCTCTTTATGTGTGCCGGTGTTATTATTGTCAGGACGCATCGCAGTAATATCAGTGAGATGTACGGTATCGGCAAAAAGATGCCGATCACGATGTGCTGCTTTACGATCGCCTCGCTGGGTATTGCCGGGATGCCGTTTCTGGTCGGCTTTATCAGTAAGTGGAACCTGGCGCTGGGCGCTTTGCAGTCCGGCAAGCCCTTATATGTTGCAGTACTGATTGCAAGCGCGATGCTGGCACTTACTTATTTGATGCCGGTCTGTCAAATGGCGTATTTTAAAAGGGATCCGCAGGAACAATTCCGTACTTATGGTGAGGTCAGCTACAGAATGCTGCTGCCGATCTGTTTCACAACGATTCTGGCGCTTGTTTTAGGCGTGATGCCGGAAATATCCCCGAATTTCTACGCAATGGCTTCGCAGGCAGCAGATAGTATCTGCCAGGGCTGGACTGGAGGTGGCTGGTGATGAAGCTGACGAAAACTGCTTTGTATAAGCTGGTTCTTATAGTAGCGGTGCTTGCCGCTGTCCTGGAGTTTTTCTTCGCTCATCCTCATTATCACGAATGGTGGAACACTACCCCGGGTTTTAATCTGCTGTTTGGTTTTGCAGGCTGCTGGCTGTTGATTTTTGTAGCTAAAATAGTTATGACGCCGCTGCTGCAGCGTCCGGAAGATTATTATGATGACGGAGGTGACGATGACGATGAGTAATCTGCACCCCGGTTTTATCCTGATCGCTGTCGGATTGATAGCATTGTTTGTTCCTAAAAGTCTGCGCCGGCCGGTGCTTGCGGCAGGGCCCCCTTTTGGGTTTGGCGCGGGGGAAAAGAAGA
>OCPQ01000609.1_pt1 | contig 21751 bp, 15 predicted proteins | sample 1538251 | NCBI WGS metagenome assembly OCPQ01 (sample SAMEA2580249, study PRJEB22360) | human gut metagenome | biome: human gut; feature: human-associated habitat; material: faeces | place: Denmark | collected 2008/2010 | reverse complement strand
TAAGAACCGGCGGTTCCCCAATGTCTTTCATGTCTTTTGTTAATTTTTCACAATTCAACTTAGGTTTTCATGAGTTTCGCAATTGTCTAAGATTAGTATGGCAGTTTTCGAAAAAAATATGTAAAAGAGCATATGCCATAATTTTCTGGCATACGCTCTTCGTTCATTTCAATTTTTTATTAAATTTTATTTTAATGCGGCAGGATTGATTTTCTTTGTTGCGATCTCATCCTTTAACATTGCAAGGAACTCTTCTTTTGGAACGGTTGTGGTAGCCTGCTCACCGTGAAGTCTGTAGCTTACTGTTCCGTCTTTTACTTCGTTCTTGCCAAGAATGATGAGGTAAGGAACTTTCTCTACCTGTGCAGCTCTTACACGGTAGCCGAGTTTCTCGGCACGCTCGTCAATCTCCACACGGATACCGTTCTCATCCAGATAGCTGAGAAGTTCATGTGAGTATGCATTCAACTCTTCATCCTCATTTTTAACCGGAATGATTCTTGCCTGAACCGGTGCTAACCAGAGTGGCAGATTTCCTTTTGTTTCCTCTAAGATATAAGCCATGAAACGGTCAAGGGAACCAAGGATTGCTCTGTGTAAAACAACTGGTGTTTTCTTTGTGCCATCTTTGTCAATGTATGTCAGATTGAATTTTGCAGGTAAGCAGAAGTCAAGCTGGCAGGTGGAAAGTGTGTATTCATTTCCGATTGCCGGTTTTACGTTTACATCAAGTTTTGGTCCGTAGAATGCAGCCTCACCGATTTCCTCTGTATAGTCGATTCCGAGGTCATCTAATACTTTTCGGAGTGCATTCTCTGCTGTGTTCCACATCTCATCGTCATCATGATATTTTACTTTATCAGCAGGATCTCTTAAGGAGAGCACGCAACGGTAATCTGTGATGTTGAAATCCTTGTAAGTATCAAAAATCAGATCTACAACCTGTGAGAACTCTGACTCAATCTGTTCCGGTGTCACGAAAAGATGTGCGTCGTTCTGGCAGAAATGACGTCCTCTCTCGATACCTTTTAAAGTACCGCTGGCTTCGAAACGGAAGTCATGTGCGATCTCACCGATACGGATTGGAAGATCTTTGTAGGAATGCATTCTGTTTGCATAAATCATCATATGATGCGGGCAGTTCATTGGACGGAGAACAAAGGACTCTCCCTCCACTTCCATTGCAGGGAACATATTGTCTTTGTAATGATCCCAATGACCGGATGTTTTATACAGATTAACCGTACCAACACAAGGTGTCATAACATGAAGATATCCAAGTTTTCTCTCTTTTGCTTTGATATAATTTTCAAGTTCCTGCCATACTGTGTATCCTTTTGGAAGGAACATTGGAAGTCCACGTCCAACAAGGTCATCCGACATGAAAAGATTCATCTCTTTACCGATTTTTCTGTGGTCACGGTCTTTTGCTTCCTCAAGAAGTTTTAAGTGCTCCTCTAACTCTTCCGGTGTCGGGAAACATACACCGTAAATACGCTGCATTACGTGATTGTTTGCATCACCTTTCCAATATACACCAGAGTATTTTACAAGTTTGAAGTTCTTGCATAACTTTGTATTGTCTACGTGAGGTCCACGGCAGAGATCCGTGAAATCTCCCTGATCGTAAACAGAAATGTTTCCATCTTCCAGACCTTCAATTAAGTCCAGTTTGTATGGATCATCTTTGAACATTTCCATTGCTTCTGCTTTGGAAATCTCACGTCTGTAAATCTTCTTGCCTTCTTTGCAGACTTTCTTCATCTCTTTTTCGATTGCTGCGATTGCTTCATCATTGATGATATCATCGCCAAGGTCGATATCATAATAGAATCCTTCTTTTACAACTGGTCCTACCCAGAACTTTGCCTGTGGGTATAAGTGTTTTACTGCCTGTGCCATTACATGTGCGCAGGAATGGTTTAAAGTATTCAGTCTCTCGTCTGCTTTAAAATCTACCATTTTCTTCATTTCCTTTCGCTATATAAAAATAAGTTTCTGTAGGAAGTATCTCCGATTCTCTGTACAACACAAAAAATCCCTGATACTGCATTCCTACAATATCAGGGACGATATACTTATCGTGGTTCCACCCATCTTCATCTCTCCATCCTATCAGACATCAAACTTCTTACTGCCTGTCCATTCCAGAGAAATCTCATTCTTGATGATAACGGTATCACCGGACCGGATTGGGGTCACTCAGAGCTGGTCTTCACATAATTCTTAGCCGGAATGCTCACACCAAACGCCTTCCTCTCTGTGACTTTTTCTTATGCTACTCTTCTCTTCATCGTTTTGACTAGGGTCATTCTATACCCTTTTCTTCTATCTGTAAAGTACTTTTTACAGTTCAGATACGGCGGACTATCTTCCGCAGCAGTATTTGTATTTCTTACCGCTTCCGCATGGGCATGGATCGTTACGTCCGACTTTTTTGCCTACATGAACAGTGCCGGATTTCTTCTGCTCCAAGAATAAAGCTCTTCTCTTCTCATCATCAAAAATCTCTTTCCACTGTGGTAATTCATATAACCAGTCTGCCTTTGCGTCAACCATGTTTTTGTATAATTTTTCTTTGTCAAAAACAAGGTTAACTTTTGTATCTTCTTCCATGGTGTCGATTGGATTAGCCTCAACCAAGCTGTCGTTGATTCCGTCTAAGAATCCTGTCATCTCCATAACACTGAGGTTGTACTTCTCTGCAAGCTCTTTTACAGTTCCTTCTACTTTCTCATCAGGATTTGTTAAAAGCTGTTCGTATACGCCCTTCTCTAAAAGGAAGTATCTCTGCCAGAATCTCTGTAATTCACCTCTATCTGCTTTCTCATTATAGGCAACTTTCTGCCACTGTTCCAATAATGCCATGTTACATTCCTCGATTTCTAATTATAGTATATTTGCATCATGCATAGATGCATTTGTTATTATAGCAAATATTGATGGGTTTTTCAAAGGATTTTTTTTGGTGGGGAATAGCAAGTATTTTTAATACTAGAATACCAGACAACCGAAAGCTACCAAATCTTTGCCACAATGTCAAGCGGTAAATTTAAAATGAGCATAAAAATAGCTCTTCTCTGAAATGAGAAGAGCTATAAAAAGCATTATATTACTTTACCCATTTTTTCTTTCATGAGCGTAATAAAACAGTTCATCTGGGGTGTAACCCATTTGTTTTTGTGATACACCAGCTGACTCCACATCTGAATACGACAGTCCTCAACATCTACGGTTTGCATTTTCCCGGATAGGAGATAAGGACGAACCACATATTGCGGAAGGAAAGACAAGCAGTTGCCATGAAGCAGTATTCTGACGAGGATGTCCGTGTTACCGGTTTCCAGAAAAGGGTGTATTTCCAGCTTTTTTTCCGCCAGAAGCTGCTCCAGATCATAGCGGTAACTGACACTTTTTTCCGTTAGCACAAAGGGTTCGCGCACCACTTCCGCTAAAGATACTTTTTTCTTGCGACAAATCATATGATCGTGGGAAGCAACAAATAGGATGGGTTCCTGCTGTTCCAGCAGCTTGACCCAATCTGCAAAATCTGTTTTCTTGTCCAGAAAGAATAAAAGATCCACATCATTCTGTCGAACCATATCGAACAGTTCATGAATCAAACCTGTGTGGATGCTGACCATTACATCCGGATAACGATGGTGGTATTCCATCAGAATGGGCGTAAGAACGCTCAGCAGAAGAGATTCCGCCGTACCGATTCGTAAACGTCCTGAAGGATTTTCTGGTTCACGAAGAAAATCTTTTGCGTTTTGTTCAGCCTTTAATATCTCTATGGCATAGGGGATAAACTGTTCTCCATGCTCGGTCATCCGAACTCGTTTCCCAATTCGCTCAAAAAGCTGGATCCCCAGTGCTTGCTCCAGCTGGTGAATCTGAACTGTGACAGTAGCCTGAGAATAACCTAGTTGCTCCGCCGCTTTTGTAAAATTCTGCAATTCTGCCACCCTTAGAAAGGTGGAAAACAATCTTAGATCCATGTTTCTCCCTTAATTAAAAAATATAATTATAATAATAAAAATCATTTGTTTCCTTAATCATCAATCCTATGATACACTATTAAAGCAAGAAATTCAACTGTACATCTTCGAATTAGGAGGATTTTATGGCTATTGGAAGAAGCAAAGTTGTCATTATCGGTGCTGGCAATGTAGGTACTGCTCTGGCTCATCATCTTGTAATCTGCAACACCTGCAACAATCTAGTGCTAATCAACAGAAATGCAGAAAAAGCGCGGGCAGAAGTCACCGACTTGAATCACTCTGTGGGATATTACGATAGTAATATCCAAATCAGTGTAGGAACATATTCGGACTGTATTGATGCAGATATTGTTGTATTGGCTGTGGGCGTCCCCTATACAGAGGGCATGACTCGGCTGGACATGTTGGAAAACGCTGCTACTGTTGTAGCTTCCATCACCAGAGCAGTTATGGATAGCGGCTTTCATGGAATCTTTCTGGTCATCACAAATCCTGTGGACGCTATGACCTATCTGGTCAAAAGTATCTCCGGTCTGCCGGACTCAAAGGTTATGGGAACAGGAACCGCCTTGGATTCTGCACGCCTGCGTTATTTTTTGGCTGACCTGATTGGTGTTGATGCCCGCAGCCTGGAGGCCATGTGCATGGGAGAACATGGAGATTCACAAATGATTCCCTGGAGCCAAGTAACAGTCGGCGCAAAGCGTATTATAGATATCCTGCGAGATAGCCCGGAGAGGTTTCGTTATGTGGAGTTGGATTCAATTAGAAAAGAAATTGCCAAAATTGCTTATCAGATTGTAAAACAGAAAGGCGCTACTAATTATGGTATTGCTGCTGTTGCAGCACGAATGATCAAGGCTATCATACAGGATGAAAACATTGTTATGCCCCTGTCTGTCATGCCGCATGGGGAATATGGACTCTCCGACCTCTATTTAGGTATTCCCGCTGTTCTGAATGGGTCTGGTATTCGAGAGTTGGTAGAGTATCACCTGACAAATCAGGAACATCAGGCGTTGCTTGCGTCTGCTGCCGTTTTACAAGAGGCAAACCAGAAGGTGCAACAACTGGTTAAGTGGTAGTAATTTTTTTCTGTCAACTATAATATGTGCGAATCTTTTAAAGTGTTCATAAGCAGAACAGAAGAAGCGACATAAGAAGCAACATTTAATAGGGAGAACACATGTCTGCCAAATGAGTCCTGGTACCTGTATTTGGAAATTTTACCCTATCATGAGAGGATGTTTTTTAAGATGATATCATTAATTAATGCAATTTATAACTTTTTATGGGGAGATCTGGTGCAGATCCCGCTTCCAGGAGGAAGTACACTGGGAATATCCCTTCTGGTTATGATTTTGGTGCCAGCCGGAATCTATTTTACGATCCGCACTCACTTTCTTCCTCTCCGAATGTTCCCAGAAATGATCCGTATAACACTAGAGAATAACAAAACCAAAAATTCTGACGGTATCTCTGGCTTGCAGGCACTGATTGTATCTACGGCTTGCCGCGTAGGCATGGGCAATCTGATGGGCGTTGTGGCTGCCATCTCCGCAGGAGGTGCAGGTGCTGTATTCTGGATGTGGCTCATTGCACTTTTGGGCGCATCTACTGCCTTTATAGAGGCGACTTTGGCCCAAATCTACAAGGAAAAGGATCCGCTGTATGGTGGTTACCGTGGTGGTCCGGCGTATTATCTCCACGTACTGTTCGCATCAAGGAGTAAGAGACAAAGATATTCCCTCTTCGCATGTCTGTTTGCCTTATCTGGGCTTCTCTGCTGGTGTGGAATCAGTCAGGTGATCAGCAACTCGGTCGCATCTTCTTTTGAAAATGCATTCCACATTCCTCCGCTGTATACCACAATTTTTCTAGTTGCTATTGCTGCGATAATTGTGTTGCGGAAAAACGCCACTGTCAAAGTTCTGGATATCATGGTGCCAATCATGGCCGCATGTTACTTTTTCCTTACAATTTTCATTATTATCAAAAATGCTGGTCAGCTTCCCGATGTTTTGAGCCGGATTTTCAGCGAGGCGTTCGGTCTACGGCAAGCTGTTGGTGGAGGTATCGGCGCAGCGATCATGAACGGTGCGAAGCGTGGATTATTCTCTAACGAAGCAGGATCTGGTTCCGCCCCCTGTGCGGCTGCCGCTGCGGATATCGACCATCCTGCCAAGGAGGGGCTTTTTCAGGCTCTCGGAGTATTCATCGATACATATGTAATCTGCACCTGTACAGCGATGATTATGCTCTTAGTGCCTCAGCAGGTATGGATTTACTGCAAGCTGCTATGGCATACTATTTTGGCGAATTTGGTGTTGTGTTCATCGCACTAATTCTGTTTTTATTTAGCTTTTCCACATTCTTAGGAATTTTGTTTTATGCAAGATCAAATGTGGCGTATTTGTTTGGCGATAACTGGCTCTCTCAGACGCTCTACAAGGTACTGGCCCTTGTAATGCTCTTTATCGGCGGCATTGCAGCATATCAGTTTGTATGGGATTTGGGAGACGTTGGGGTCGGTCTGATGACAATTTTTAACATGATAGCACTGTTCCCATTAGCTCCCAAAGCTTTACAGGCATTAACTGATTACGAACATTCTCATAAGCGGTGAGACTTTTCCCGCAAACAATATTTGCATTTTTTAGAGCATTTTTCCCATACTCACTTTTTAATTTACATTTCTGATCAACAAAAAATTTTACCCCATCTCTCGGTTGTTTAGGGATGGGGTAAAGTTTTTATGTTGCAATCTCCGGGATTTCCCCGACAAAGTTATAAACGATCCTGACTTCCTGCACCTGTTCCCATTCCTCCGGCGTCACAATCGCCTCATGGCAGCCCTCAATGACCTCCCATTCCTCACGGGGGATAATGTCATAGGTATTGGAGCGGATGCCTTTCTGGTGCGTCCGGCAGACAAGATGTGCGCCCTTATAAAAGGGATTTCGCAGGATATGGCTGATCCTTGCGCTCCCCCACCTCTAAAGATTTCAAATTCTTTTAATTATAATTTTCCTCTTACATTTTGATTTTGACATTTATACCTCTTTTTAAAACATAAAGTTTAAGATCACATACGGATTACTTTCATTTGATATTTCTTTAATTTTTTCTTCCCATATACAAAAAATTCATAATATCATTAAATTCTGTTGTCTCTGGATCATTTCCTGTTAATATTCCATTTTTCTCATAATATGGAAAAGCACTTTCAAAATCTAAATATAAAGCACTATTACTGTTAATCAGTTCTCCTACTTCTGAAATCTTACTTTTGCATAATATATACATATTATCAGGTGAGATATTCTTGATAAATTTAGCTATCTCTATGCCCTTATTTTCAGATATCTCATTAAATGCATTTTCTGTCACTGTATCCAATTTAATTAAATCCTGTTTCTTTCCTTCAACCCATGCAGTTGCTTCATCAACATTAAAGGTCTTCACAATTGCCAATACCAACTTATCAATAATTGAAATATTCTTTGGGTACTTTTTATGCAAAAACAGCAAAACTTTTATTTAAGATATTACTTCCATGAATTTGACGAATTAAATCTTTTAATGGAAAAAAATTTGTCTTTTCCTCATCCAACCACTCTGGTCTTTTTCCTAATTTTGGTTTCACAAGCTGTGGTTTTTCATATATATTCCGAAGTAATTTTTCATATTGTTCTTCATATTTTATTGTATCTGAAAGATCTATATATATTCTCGTTTTTATATAGGCTGGCAAGTACTCATTTCCCTCATCATCTCTTTCAGCAATGATTGGAATAAATTTTTCCTGTTTCATTTTCCCATATATTTCACCAGAAATAATTACAGTCTCATCACCAACACCTCCTGTTCGATTATTTGCTTTTTGTGCATATACCCTATCACAAATTATAAGTACCTTTGTAATGTCAGGATCATTAACACATCTTTCCATAAATGCATACTTATCTTGCCCTTCTTTTAGTTCCCATTTATCAAGCACAACATCCACTCCATGAGAAATTAAGCGTTGAGCAAGCTCTAGTACAAGTCTATCACTGCTCCAAGAATATGAAATAAACACCTTTGGCATTTTATCATCCTGCAATTCTAATCCCCTCCATACCTTATTTTGACTCTTAACATTTTCTTTTCATTTTACCCGACATAAAACGACACAATGAACTTACGTGAAATCAAAAGTTATTTTTTACAAAAAACACCCTAATAGAATGGATTCTAATCAGGTTCTCATCTGATTGATCATTCTATTAGAGTGCTTCTACTTTAAAATTTCTGTTATGGTCTGAGTTCATTTCCAAAGCCGCCAAATTCAAACACTTTTTGTATCGGTGTCCTGATCTTCGATCCGGTCGTGAAGCTGCTCGAACTTGATACGGATATCCCTTAACATCTGATGATGGTGTATCCTGTTCCCGATCGTGATGCCGGTCAGGACAAGCCCTGTCATGGCAATGATGATCAGGACTGTCTCAACCTTTACTTTTAACGGCTTTTTCTCAGTCGTAGATGGATTCTGCTTCCCAGCTGATGATGTTTCCGTTTTCTGCGTTGATCTCAAATTCATACTTTACCTCCGCATAGTAGGCTTCCCCCTCATAGAGAGAGATGCCGTCGTCATAGTCCGGATGGATGTAGATGTTTGCGGCATCGATGCCAGGGATCCTGTCCATGACGGTCTGTTTTGCTGTCTCGATGGAAACACCGCCCGGTGCTGTCTGTGATGTGCCGGTTGCGTTCTTGGAACCTGTCGTACCATTCTGTGATGCACGGTATCCCTTGTCTATCACTTCGGAGTCTGCCGAAAGGATGCGTCCGTCGGATGCGTCCAGCTCATAATCATACTCCACTCCGGCTGCGGTGAATTCCACCTCATATCTGGCCCGTCCGTCGTCCCAGTCCTGCTTTACCGTGATGTACTGAATCTGTTCTTCTGTGACCCCTGCATTCCCGGCTGCGATGTTCTTCGCTTCCTGTTCCGTGATGCCGCCGTTTACCATTGTGGCAGAACCTGCGGTTGCGTGTTGTGACACGCCTGCCTGTGATGTTCCGCTGCTGTCGTTGTTTCCTGTCTGTGTTGTATGATTTGTTGTGTTGCTGCCGTTTTGTGCTGTTCCTGTTCCACTGCTGTTATCCTGTGCATTATGATCTGCTGTGTTGCCGTTGTTCTGTGCCGCCGTGTCTGATGCAGTCCCTGTGCTGCCGGAACCCTGTACAGTTCCACCAGCTGCTCCTGTAGTTCCCTGTATGCCCTTGGTATCCTGCACATTTTGGGATGTACTGCCGCATCCGGTCACAGCTGACAGAAGTGCCACTGCTATAAGTCCTGCGGTAAGCATTCTTTTTTTATTTCTCACGTTTGTCCTCCCATTTCTTTCTCACACCTTGAAGATCTCGGTGTCTGCCTTTAACGTTTCTGCCGCTGCACCTGCCTGTTCCGTGGTCTCTGCCACCTCGGAGCACCGCATGGTGATGTTCTGGATGCGTTCTGCCATGTCGGAGGTCCCGCTTGCGCCCTCGTTTGCCGCATTTGCAACGCCCTCGATTGCATTCATCATGCCGTCCATGGAAGCTAAGAGTTCCTCGGATGTCGCACTGAAATCCGATACAAGACCGTCCACAAACTCGGAATCCCGGTTGTAGGCATCCGCAAGGCTCTCAAAGCTGTCATAGCTGGATTTCACATCAGTTGCGACGAAGTCTAACAGACGTCTGCTGTCCTTTGTGAGCTGGTTCACCGCTTTCACCACGCTGTCCGTGACCTCCTGGATGGTTGTCGCCGTCTCACCGGATTCCGTCGCAAGCTTCCGGATCTCGTCCGCCACGACTGCAAACCCTTTTCCCATCTCCCCGGCACGTGCCGCCTCGATGGAAGCATTTAAGGATAAAAGGTTGGTCTGGTTGGTGATCTCCATGATCGCCTGTGCCAGGACCTCGATCCGGGATACCACTTCCACATCCTGCAGTGCCTGGTCGAGGCTTTCCTTGATCTCGCCGTGCATGCGCTGTGCATTGGCACGGTTCTCCGTGGTCTCTTTCTTCGCATTGACGGCACGGGTATGGATGTCATTGACACGCTCCGCACCTTCCTGTGCGCTCTCCGCGATGTTTTTGATCGCCCGGTTGATCTCCTCTGACATGGTGTTCATCTCCGTTGCGGATGCAGCGGATTCCTCCATGCTCGCTGCAAGCTGCTGTGTCGTTGCGGAAATGCCTTCCATCTCGCCGTTGATCTCATCCACGTTTTTCCCGATGGAGGAGACATGGCCGCTCAGGGACTCTGCATTGTCCTTCACGCTCCCAAGGTGTCCCGCAAAGCTCTCCCGGATCTTGTGGAAAGCTGCCGCAAGGTTTCCGATGCTGTCTTTCCTGTCTAAATATTTCTGTTCCACATCCTGTGTGAAATCGCCCTGTGCGAGTGTGTCCGAATAGCTGCAGGCAAGATCAAGGCTCCTGATGTAATCAATGATGCCTGCAGCACCCACAACGATCGTGATGATAAGCCCGGCTGTCATAAAGGCTGCCATTTTTTTTACATCGGAAGCGATCATTGCTGCAAGCTGGCTCTGCGCCTGCGCCTGTCCTGCACCGTCCATGAGGCTTACTGCATATGCTGCGAGCTGTTCCATACAGTTTTTCGCATATAACACTGCCCCTGCACCGAGCAGTATCACAAAAAGGAATACGATCCTTGTTCCAAATTTTGTTTTTCCCATGATTTATCTCTCCTGTTCCTTATCTGATATTTAGACAATTGCGAAACTCCTCATACTCTTCTTACAATTGTTCAAAATCAACAAAAACATTCAAGACACGCTCTCGCTATGTGTCACTCGCAGCGGTACTAAGAAGCCATGCACAACTTGCAGTTGTACCTGCCTTCTAAGAACCGGCGGTTCCCCAATGTCTTTCATGTCTTTTGTTAATTTTTCACAATTGAATTTAGATTTTCATGAGTTTCGCAATTGTTTCATATGATTTTTGCGGTCATTCTTTTCCTGTCTCAAGCTGTGCAAGGATGTCTTTTTTCTCCCAGTCTGCAACAAATTCCACGCATCTGTCTGCCGGGAGCGGCCTGCTGATCAGGTAGCCCTGTAAAAAGTCGCAGCCGAGCTTTTCCAGCTGTGCTGCCTGTTCCCTTGTCTCGATCCCCTCTGCCGTCACCCAGATGTGGTTTCTCTGGGCGAACACGAGGAGCGTCTGCACGATCGGCATGCCCATCTTCCTGCTCCCGATGCCCCAGACCAGCTCCTTGTCCAGCTTGATGCTCTGGAACTCGAAATCCATCAGCCGCACGAAATTGGATTCGCCCTTGCCGAAATCATCCATGACCAGGTTGAACTTCTTATCCTGCAGCCTGTGTGCGGTCTCCAGGAGTTTTCCGTTATCCGCCGTCTTCCCGAGTTCCGTCATCTCCAGCCAGATCTTCCCATGCTGGAGGCCATACCGGTCCAGGCAGCTGCTGATCTCCTCCCAGACAGTCTCCACCATGCAGGTCTGCGGCGACAGGTTCACGTTGATTCTCGTGATGCCGTGTTCCGCAAACCTCGTGAACCACCGGCAGCACTCCCGGATCATCCACAGGTCGATTTCATGCACCCAGCCGCCTTCCTCCGCCTCCTGCACAAGGCTCTCCGGGTCGAGGAAACCTCCCTTCCCGTCCCTTGCACGGAACAGCGCCTCAAGCCCGGTGATCCTGTGCTTTTCCACGTTATAGATGGGCTGGAAATAAGCTTCCATCCCAAGACTGGAAATATCTTCCCAAGTATAAGCTCCTGTAATGCTCATGGTCTTTTACCTCTTGCCTGTTTTTTTGTTCCATCTCCCAGCCCCCGCTGCCCAGATGACCTTTCCTTTTATCTCTTCCCTTCCTGCCGCACCGAGCGTCCTGCTGTCTAAAGACACCGGGCGGTTGTCCCCGAGGAAGAAATAACTTCCTTCCGGCACGGTGTACGGATAATCCACGCTGTCTCCTGTCTCCGACAGGCCGAAGATGACATCCGTCTCCTGCACTTCTGCGCCGTTCCTTGTCAGGTGTCCCTCACGGTCCACCTCCATCACATCCCCCGGCAGCCCTGCGATGCGCTTGATCAGGTATTCCCCGGATGTATCCTTTAAGATGACGGCATCCCCATAGCCCACGCCGTCCGGGAGGATGCGCAGGAAGAACACGATATCCCCGGGATGGCAGGCAGGGCGCATGGAATTCCCATCCACGCGCATGATCCCGCACACCCTGAACACCATGAGCCAGACCACGAACAGGATGGCGGCGCGCTCTGTGCGCATCTTTCTTTTCCGTTTTTCCTCACGGATCTTCAGGAGTGCCATGTCAAGGCTGTACTGTTCTCCCCCGTTCATGGCTGTTCCCGGAGACCGGTCTCTTCCAGTCCGTCTGCCTGTATCTGTCCCGGTCTCTGCGGCTTTCCATGCAGATCCCGGGTGTCTTCCTCCGGCGGACACCCTGCAAAGATGCAGTCCAGGCCGTTTTTCAAGGCTTCCAGACGGCTGCGGTACTGATGGTAGAGCGCCTGTTGCTTCTCCACTTTCTCCCTTGTCTTTGTCAGGATGACATCCATCTGTCTCCCTGCCTCTGCAAGGATCTCCTCCGCCTGCCGCCCTGCCTCTGCAAGGATCTCTCCTGCCTTCCCCTCTGCCTCTGTAAGGGTCTCCCCTGCTTTTCTGTCCGCCTCTGCAAGGGTCTCCCCTGCCTTCCTGTCCGCCTCTGCAAGGGTCTCCCCTGCTTTTCTGTCCGCCTCTGCAAGGATCCTCTTTTCTGCTTCCCCGGCCTCTCTGAGCATGCGTTCCTTTTCGGTGCCGGCATGGTCAAGGATGGTCGCCGCAGTCTCCTTTGCACCGCCCAGGATCTCCTCCGCCTTTCCTTCTGCCTCCGCATAGAGCTTCTCCTGTGTGGGGATCTGTGCCCGCAGTCCTGCGTTCTCTGCCGCAAGCTGCATCTTTTCCAGATATAGTTCCCTCACTGCCTCCTCGTTCTTCTGTCCATAGTACTCCACCAGCTCCCTGATGTAGAGCACGACTTCCTCACGGTCATACCCTAAGATGGCTGTCCTTAACTTTTCTATTTCCTTAACAAAATTCCTGTCTTTCATGATCTGTCACTTCCTTATAATCCCTTTTTCAGGCACAACAGGGGCAGCCTGCGCTGCCCCTGTCATGTCATCCTGCAAGTTCTCTTGAAAGTCTTGACTCAAACACTGCAAGAGCTGCCATGCAGCCGGCTGTAATGACTGCGCCGGCTATATAGATCGGAGTATCTGCCACACAGTGCCTGCCTGTCACAGCCAGTAAGATGCCCGCTGATATATAGGCTGCACACATCACCACCTGGGCTGCGATACATTTTTTCTGCGTCTTCCGCAGTGCTTTTCTTCTTTCAGGATCCATGGTCCTTATCCTCCTGTTCCCCGTATTTCTGCCATGAATGGGTCTGACAGGGATTTTTCCTGTTCTGCCCGCACATGTCAGATGTTTTATAAATATTTTGGAAAAATTACATATATCATTTTGGTTTGTTATTTGTAAGTTTAGATAATAGGTCTTTCTTTTTTTATTGTCCGGGGATATGTGGATATCCCCGGGATTGTTTTTTCGTTCTGGTATATTTTGGGGTTACTGTCTTACTCTCCGTCAAGTTCCTCGCGGATCTTCCGGATACGCAGGACTGTGTATCCTGCGATCACAAGGATCAGGATGACTGGATACCAGTGGGATCCGCAGTCTGCGAAGCTGATGTGTCCGTCTGCATCACTGCTGTCTGCCGGGATGCTGTCGTCTGCGTTTCCGCTTCCGTCTGCATCTGCTCCGGTCTCTGTGCTGTCAGCGACATCTGTAGTATAATCTGAACCTGTATCTGCATCCGTGCTGTCTGCTCCGGTCTCTGTACCGTCTGTCACATCCTCACCATCCGCCTGGTCTGACTCGTTGTTGTTTCTGTTGTTTCTGTTGTTCCTGTTGTGTTTGTTGTTTTTGTTTCCGCCGGACGCATTGTTTCCATCCGTTGCGGCGATATCTGTGGCATTGGTCTTGCCATCTGTGACTCCGGTATTGGTTCCGTTCGTATTTCCATTGCTGTTTCCACCGTTATTACCGGAATTATTACCGCCATTATTGCTGCCGTTATTGTTACCGCCGTTGCCTCCAGGTCTGTTGCCATCACTGCCGGAGCTGCCGTTGTTTCCACTGTTGGAGCCGCCGCCATTTCCGCCGGTGCCCGGGTTCTTGCCGTTTCCTCCATCGCCTCCGTTTCCACCGTTTCCGCTGTTGGATTCACCGCCGTTTCCGCCATTTCCTCCGGTTCCGTTGTTGGAGTCTCCACCATTTCCGCCGTTACCGCCGTTTCCGCTGTTGGATTCACCGCCGGTTCCACCGTTGCCGCCGGTTCCGTTGTTGGAGTCACCGCCATTTCCGCCGTTTCCTCCGGTTCCGCTGTTGGATTCTCCACCGTTTCCTCCGGAGCCACCATTGCCGTTGTTGGAGTCTCCGCCGTTTCCACCGTTTCCTCCGGTGTTGTTACCACCGTTGCCTCCGGTTTCGCCTGAGCTTCCTCCATTACCTCCGGATCCGCCGTTGCCCTTGTCTGAGTCTCCGCCATTTCCGCCGTTGCCGCCACTGTTCGTGCCGCCGTTGTTATTGCTTTCTCCTGTGGAGCCGCTGCCGCCGTTGCCTCCGTTTCCACCGTTTCCGTTGTCGGATTTACCGCCGTCTCCGCCATTTCCACCGGATGTTGTTCCACCGTTATTATCGGTCTTTCCCGGCTGCGTGGTCTCGGTTCCTGTACCGCCGTTGCCGCCGTTTCCGCCCGGGTTCGTGTTATCTCCTGTTGCGTTTCCGCCGTTTCCTGCATCACCGCCTTTGACGGTTCCGCCAGGATTGATGGTGATGGTCTTATCGCCTGCGCTGATTCCGGTTCCACCGTTTCCACCATTGCCAGGGATACCGGTTGCGGAATCTCCGCCTTTACCGCCGTTTCCACCAGTCACCGTTCCACTGACCGTCGGAGTGATCTTGCCGTTACCGTCGATACCGGCTCCACCATTTCCTCCATCTTTGCCTTCTGTGCCGTCTGCACCGTTTCCACCGGTCACGTTTGCATTGCTTCCAATGATCAGTCCGGCATCTGCCGTATCACCACTGGCTCCGATACCGGCTGCTCCATCCGGATGTTTAGCAGAACCGTCTCCACCTTTGATCGTACCGTTTACGATCTCAAGATTCGTTCCCGGATGTTCGTTGCTGTTAGCATCCTTGACAAATTCCAGTCCCGGTTTTGCTTCCTTATCATCATCTGCCTTGTCACCTGTGATGGTATGTCCGCCAAGGTCGACCCTGATATCGCCCCATGTGTCCGGGATCTGTACCGTCTGGTCAATGTCCTTCTTTACGGTCACCTTGTAGTTTCCGTTATCATCCACTGTGACTTCCACGTTGGAGTTTTCCGCTTTTTCTGTGTTGTCTGTGGCATTGTTGCTGTTTGTATCGCCTGCGCCTTTGTCTTCGAACTGCTTTGCAATGTCCGCTGCGTCCACAAGAGAAGTCTTTCCGACTGTGGAACCGAAATTGCTGTGGCTGATCTGATATTCGGTTGCTTTTTTCAGGTTAACTGCAATGCCTTTTCCATTCTCGTCTGTTGTAAATCTCAGTACGTTTCCGACCAGGTTTCCGGATGTATCCCGCTCTTGCACGTTGTACTCTGTTTTTGGTCTTCCCATAAAGGTGAGTGTATGGGCTGTCTTTCCAATCACGGTCGGATTGTCATCCGTCACTTCCACCGTGATGCTTGTCGCAACCCCTGTGCCCGCCTGAAAGGTCAGTGCCGCTGCATAGATGCCCTTCCCTTTTGCAGTCAGCTCATTTAATTTGTCCTGGTCTACCGTCACGTTTGCCGTGATATCATTACCGTTTGCATCATATGCCTTCACATTGGCACGGTTCTTTGCATCAATCGCTGTCAGTTTTCCGACATCGTTCACATGGATGACGAAATCATCTGCCGCGATGCTGCTTCCGTCTGCCCCCTCGATCACGTTTGTGCGGTATACCGGGATGAGCGTCACTTTATCTGCCGTCTGGCTGCTGATGACCGTTGTTTCATTATAAACTTTTCCGGTGTTTGCCTTATCCACCCAGACAAAGAAGCTCTCATTGTCCGCTTTTAACTTGTCTGTCTCTTTCTGCATTTTTGCAAAGACGGTCTCAGCGATCGTTCCGCCATCAATGACGGTGATGTGCTCCCCTTTGCTGATCTCTGCACCGTTCTGGTCTTCAAAGATAAACTGGTGCTGTTTTTCCAGATCGACTGCCACTTTCCATGCCTGATAGATGCGATGTGTGGTATGGGTATAGACGCCTGCCGCACTGTCGTATTTGATTAGATTGTCTTTCACCGCTTGTTCAATGTCGATCGGATAGCCGTTGACTGTGATGCTCTTTAAGCCGTAGCCGTCATTCGGCTTGATCTTAACCACCAGTGAACCGTTGTTCTTTACGATCCTTGTGTATGTACCGGAACTTTCGCTCCATGCGCCGTCATCATTTAACAGCTTTCCGTTGTTTACCGTCACCTCCACGGTCTGTCCCTCCCCAAAGGTCACGTTCAATGCCTTCGGCTGTTTTACATTCTGTGTCGTGTAGGTATAGGTCTGTCCACCGACATTCTGGATTTGTGTAGACACATCAGCTCCTGCATTCCCCGGTGATTCTGACACATCACTCCAGTAAGCCATCGGAACCAGACCGTTTGCTGTCGTGTCGGTCAGTTTTACATCCACAGTCTCGCCATCTGCCACGATGACATGCTGGAACTGTACTGCCCCTGTCTCCTTTGTGACCAGTTTCTGGTCCGTCACTTCTGCCGTTCCTCCTGTCACATGGAAATGCACGATATGGGATGGTGTAAAGGTTGCTTTTAATGTCACATCCGCTTTGGTCGGCGTGTATTTTATCTCATAACTCTTTTCTGTCCAGTTGAATGTTGCTGTGGTAAACAGATCCTTATTGTTATCTGTCGTCTCCTCCAGGGCTGTCAGGATGGAAAAACTCTCTCCCTTCTCCCCGGTCAGGTCTGAATAGTATTTATCCTCAAAATCATTTGGTGTAAATGTAAGTGTCAGTTCCTCATTCCGGTCTACCTGGATGCTGCCGTCGGCTTCCATCTTATAGGTGTTACCGGATGCATCCACTGCCTTGAAGCTGCCCTTTGCACCGCCGGCAGTGAGACCTTCCACATTTAAGGTCGTGAGCTGGCGTTTTGCCGCGGCATTGATGGTGATGTCACCTGTCACCTGCGGGATTGTCACTGTGATGCTTCCATCCGCATCCACAGTACATACATCTGAAAACTTCAATGTCTCTGTAACCCCGGTATCACTTTTTTTCATTGTGACGGTAAAATTGTCCTTGTCCAGGTCAAAGTTTGTCTTAGGAGTGATTTTTACCGTGTACTGCTGTAAGTATCCCGGATCTTTTGGTTGCCCGCCGGAAATCTCGGCATTGTTCCCGGTTGTGATCGTCGTCTTGAATGTCCCAAGATAAAATTTCTTCACGCTGTCGTCCGCTGTATAAGTAACTCCATCAATCACAACACTCTCACCCGGCGTGAGTGTCACGTAATCACGCGACGGATAACCGCTGTTAGTCGTGCTGCTCTGGCTGACAGTCACGCCATTTGCCGGCGCTGCCCCCACTTCATGTCCGAACACGTCTGCACTTGCCCCGGAAGGAATCTTTACATCTGCTTTTTTGTCTGTATTCCTCCGCTCCACGGTCACTTTATCCGAAGCGTTTCCTGTCCCTTTGGTCTTGACGGAGTCTGTATCATCTAACCTGATCTCTGCTGTCTTGTCTGCTGGGACTTCTGCTTTTGTCACCAGTTCATTCCGGTACATGGCATCCGGGATGTAGACCAGGGTGATGGCATCAAAACTCTGATTGGTATATGTGTATGTCACATCCCCGATCTTTAAGGTGAGTGCGCCTGTCGTATTATGGTTCTTGAGATATGGTGTATCATCCCCTGTGCCGTTTGGCACAACGACCGATGATGCGCCTGCCGGGGTTGTCACCTTGTAAGTATTATGGTCTACCGGACTGTAAACGTTCAGTGTTCCGTTATCCGATACATTAAGTGTTCCGTCTTTGAGTGTAACGGTTCCATCTGCTGCAACGTCAAGCGTTACATCCACCGCATCATCCGGTGCGGAGAACCATGTACCATCCTTGCTCTTTAACTTCACACCTTTTTTCAGGATTCCGCCTGTCACTGCTGTGACGGTATCTTTTACGATTTCGACTGTGTCTCTGGTCTGTGCCGTATCCAGTGCATCGGCAAGAGGGGCATATTTCACGCCGTTTATCTCAGCCTCAGCATCCATTGGTGCTACCAGTACGTTGGTCTCACCTTTTTTGGTGTTATCCGGCTGTCCCGGGTCGGCTCCGTCAGCGTAGCCGCCGAATTCGACGAAGAAACCTGATACATTAGTCTGTGTTACATGATTTCCTTCTGGAACATCATTTAAAGTTGATAAACCTGAAAATACCATAACACATGATTCGTAGTCATTCACATCAGACATTGAACCATCTATCAAATTATCTGCCCTTCGAGTCATGTTAGGTTCTCTAGGCGCAAATAGGGTATAATCTAGTTCTACTCCACTCTCTGGTCCCGCTGCCCAATAATATGAATTACTATACTTGAGTACTCCAGCTTCATACCTTGCTATCTTATCATTACCTAGTCTTCTTCCATCTACCCGTATCAACCTTGTTCCGGCAGTCCATGTAACAGCATTCTTTTGAAGATTATCAATATAAACAAGTTCATCTTTACTGGCAAATGTAACTAAATATCCTTGTTCACCTGCCAACTTATAATTGCTTGACAAATCATGAGCTTTCGTCCAAGAAACTTTTTGTGGAATATATAAATAATAATGCCCATTTTTACCCCATTGCGTTATCTTCATATCTGTAAGATTTTCAAATCCTTTGGATTCATTAGCATTAATTGAAATGTATACATTCATATTGCTTACATAATCAAAAACAAAAGATGAAATTTTTTCTTCTATCTCCTTTTCTGAAAGTGCATTCGCAAACATCCAAGTAGCTGATCGTTTTTCATTATCTGTTGCCCAGGCATCATTAATTATATTATCGTTCAGTTTGCCGGTTGATAAAGTAATAGTCATCAGGCTTATATCATTGCCTTGTGTATCAACCTTAACATTTGTGAACTGAAATTTCTGATGTGTCTCATCTGTCCACACCGGTGTTCCCAGATTTACGGTATAGTTTCCCTGCACATTTGCATAAGCTGCCACTTCATAATCTGCTGCATATGTCTCCACCGGTTCTTCCGCTGCGACTACTTTTACAGTCCTGCTGAAGTTTATTACTTCCTGTGTTGCATTTGCAGCTTTCGGAGTCTGCTCTTCTGTAATGTTTACAGTATCTGTATCCGCGGACTCTTCTTTTACAGTGTCTGTATTTCCATCATCCTGATTTTCTGATTCTTGTGCCTCTCCGACACCTGTGGATGTTCCCTGCAGCTGTCCTGCATTCCCATTATCTATCGGGTCTTTTGCACTGTCCGCTTTATCCTCATCTGTCGGCTGATCTGGCTCGTCCTGATCAGCGGTATCTGTACTAGAAGTCTGGTCATCCCCTTCCGGTGTCTGATCTGTATTTTCTATCGTTTCCGTGGTATCTACTGTTTCTGTGCCAGACACCGTCTCAGTGCTTTCTATAAAATCCGCACTCTCTGTGTTCTCCACACTTTCAGTTTCATTTACACTGCTTTCCTTTTCCATCAGTGCGTATGAGATTTCATAATCTCCTGCCACATTGACATCAAAGTTTCCTGTGTCAGTGACGGACAGGGTATATTTTTCACTGTCATACGTGATCCCTTCCGTCAGGTCATAGTCTGTCACGCCCTGTGTGAGCGTCAGTTCCGGTGCATCATAAGCTTTGCTCTGCTCTTTTGCACCTACGCCGTGAATCGATCCAATGAGCAGTGCGGCTGCCATCACAAATGTCAATGCACGGTTTGCTTTCGTCCTTCTCATAGGTTTCCTCCTTAATTTTTATTGCATAAAGAAAGCTACACAACATAATGTAGATTATGTTGTGTGGAGGAATGGCTCTTTTGCCCGGTTTCACCGGGATTTTGAACAGATTTATAAAATTTCTGGTTTTTAGCAGTTATCTACGAATGTAGTGTGATTAGAAAAACATGATTTCCAGCTGTAAAACCGTGAAATACTGAAAAATCAGGCGTTTACAGAAGTCTGGTCTTATTTTTGTGCAAAAATAACAACAATATCCTAGAGAAGTACTATGATATTAGTGCTTCTTTTATAAAAGTGGGATTTTTTGTCGAATTTTAGCATCAGACTAATTGACATTTATCGGATTTTTTGATAAAAAAATAATATTTGGAAGTTATTGGTAATAACTTCCATACTTTCATCTGAATGCATTCACAACATAATCTACATTATGTTGTGTCTTTTTATTTCTGTCGTTCAGACGACCAGATCCAGACGCTCCAATTTTTTGACATGGTCTTCCTCTGTGGTCGCTAAGTAGATCCTTGTGGTATTGATGCTGCTATGTCCGAGGATATCCGCAAGGTGGCTGATGTTTTTATGCATGTTATAGTAGATGCGCGCAAAGAAATGGCGGAGGTTATGCGGGAATGCTTTTTTCAATGCAACGCCTGCTTTTTCGGCGTTTTTTTTCATTTCCGTCCAGATGTTGCTGCGGTCTACCGGGTTTCCGTTTTTTGTGATGAAGACCGCTCCGCTTCTGATGTCTTTCTTTTTGCAGTAGTCGATCAGTTTCATTTTCAGTTTGTGTACGAGATAGATCTCACGGTGTTTTCCTTTGCAGGATATGCTGATTTTTCCGGTGCCCACTGCTTCCACCGTAACCGATGCAAGTTCACTGATACGCATGCCGGTGCTGCCGATGATCTCGATGATCATGGCAAGGCGGAGGTTGCCATTCTCTTTTGCAGTTGCGATGAGTTTTTCGTATTCGGCGCGCGTCATCTCTTTTTCCTGCGCATAGATGTGGTTTGGCTGGGTCTTGAAGATCGTGACGAAACAGTCGTGCCAGCCTGTGTATCCGAAGAAGCCGTTTAAGGCGATGAGCATGCTGTTGGCGCTGCCCGGCATGTAGTGGTCTTCGAGATGTTTTTTGTAGCGGATCACGCAGTCTTTGGTGATGTCTTTCTGTTCCTGCGTTTCCAGCCAGGCGGTGAAGGTGCGGATGTCGCGGATGTATTTGTCGATGGTATTCTGGGATTTTTCCTGTGTATAAATGTGATTTTGATAGGATTGTATGGTATTTTTGTCGATTGTCCTCATGTCGTTTCCTCTTATGCTGTTCTGATTTTCTGCCCGCGGATCTCCGGGGAAACCGGGGGATAGTTACAGTATAACGGGTGATTGTGATGTGGACAATCGGGATGGGGGAATTGGAAGAAATTGGCAGGAGGCTGGAGTGAAAGAGCCAGCTCCTGACGGGCTGGCTCTGTGATGGGTTGTTTTGGTCTTGGGTCAGTATTTTCAAGGCGTTCTCAATCCGTATGATTTACTTGAGTTGCACTTTATTATGGAAGTTCACACACTAATAACGGGAGTATCCTAAAGTTTGTGTAAACCTCCAAACTGATGTAAGATAAAATTACTCAGTTTGGAGGT
>OCPQ01000574.1_pt1 | contig 22775 bp, 16 predicted proteins | sample 1538251 | NCBI WGS metagenome assembly OCPQ01 (sample SAMEA2580249, study PRJEB22360) | human gut metagenome | biome: human gut; feature: human-associated habitat; material: faeces | place: Denmark | collected 2008/2010 | reverse complement strand
GAAGCCGCAGAGAAAAGCTGTGCAGCCGACTTTGCCAGAATCGAGGATAACGCTGCCTATAATGGTGCCAAAGTCTTGGCTGCTTTCCAGAAAAGCCGTGTCAGTGAACCTTGTTTCTATGGCACAACTGGTTATGGCTATGGCGATCAGGGCAGAGAGGTTCTGGATAAAGTCGTAGCAACTGCATTTGGCACAGAAGATGCACTGGTACGGCATAATTTTGTTTCCGGTACGCACGCTCTGACAGTGGCACTGTTTGGTATTCTCCGGACAGGAGATACGATGGTTTCTCTGACTGGCAGACCTTACGACACATTGGAGGGCGTAATCGGATTGAACGACGATACCCAGAGTGGCTCTCTGAAAAATTTCGGCGTGACCTATCGGGAAGTGCCGCTTTTGAAAGACGGTACACCGGATTATGAGGCAGTTCCTGATGCCGTTCGCGGAGCAAAAGTTGCCTATATTCAGCGTTCCCGTGGGTACTCTCTACGACCGGCACTGACCGTAGCACAAATCCAACGGCTGGCAGAACTGGTTCGCAGCACAAATCCAGACGCAGTCATTATGGTAGATAACTGCTACGGCGAATTCGTAGAAACCAGCGAGCCGGTAGAAGTTGGCTGTGATCTGATGATCGGTTCCATGATTAAAAATGTTGGCGGCGGTATTGCCCGCACCGGCGGCTATATTGCCGGAAAGGAAGCCCTTGTGCAGCAGTGTGCGGAGCGTCTGACCTGCATCGGTATGGGCAAGGAAGTAGGCTGTTCACTGGACATGAATCGGGAATTGTATCTCGGCTTCTTCCATGCACCGGATACCACGGCAAATGCATTAAAAACCGCAGACTTTGCAGCTGCTCTGTTCGGCAGCTTTGGCTTCTCCTGCCATCCACCAGTAGGTACAACACGTGGGGACATTGTAGAAGCGATCTGTCTGGGGGATGAAGCACATCTGACTGCATTTTGTCAGGGAATCCAGCAGGGTTCTCCCGTGGATTCCTTTGTAGTACCAGAGGCGTGGGATATGCCAGGATATACCAGTAAAGTCATCATGGCAGCTGGTGCGTTTACCATGGGAGCCTCCATTGAATTGTCTGCTGATGCTCCGATTCGGGAGCCATTTGCAGTCTGGATGCAGGGTGGCATGACCTATACTTCCGGAAAGATCGGCGTGCTTCTGGCAGCACAAAAGATGCTGGATCAAGGATTGATTTCGCTCTGATACCGAAAAACAGTATCAAATCTATTACAAATGGATACAATTTGAACAGGATCAAATGAAATTTCAGGGAAAACAGTTGACATCGCTTAGAGTTGCTGGTAAAATATAATTTGCAGAATTTGAATTCCTAACAGATTTCCAAATCCAGGAATTTTAATAATAAAACCTGCCGAACCAAAAAACAGGAGGTATCGCTTTGGGAGAACGGAAATTATGCTATGGCTGCATGGAACGCACAGAATTTTCTGGCGGAGTCTGCCCCAATTGTGGATATTACGACAACGCTCCGAGTGACCCGTCTTTTATCATTCCGGGAACAAAACTCAATAATCGTTATATTGTCGGTGTGACACTGTCTGTCAACGGAGAAGGTATCACTTATCTTGCGTATGACCAATCCATTGGCTGTAAAGTATATCTGCGGGAATATATGCCACCAAATCTGTGCAATCGTGTCAGCGGTTCACCTGTGATCAGCGTGATTCCGGCACGGCTCGCACAATATAAGGCACTGATGGCAGAATTCACCGAACTGCATAAATCACTGGCACGGCTTCGCGGACAAGTGCATGTCAATACAGTGGTAGACCTGTTTGCAGAAAACAATACTACTTATGTGGTAGATGAATATATCCAGAGTGTCCGCTTTGTAGACTACCTGAAAGATAATGCCGGGGAATTGACATGGGGACAGCTTTCACATATGCTACCGCCGCTGCTGACAACACTGAGTCTGCTACACAATTCCGGCGTAGTGCACCGTGCAATTTCACCAGATACTATTTATGTAACAGATAAGGGCGAATTACTGCTGACAGCATTTTCTATTGCCGCAGTCCGCACTGCCAATACGGAACTGGAATGCGAAATTTACAATGGATACGCTGCACCGGAACAGTACTCTGCCAACGGACAGCAGGGCACATGGACAGATGTCTATGCTGTATGTGCGGTCATTTACAGAGTTCTGACCGGCTCTATGCCGCCCTCTGCAATCAGCCGTATGGAAAATGACAATCTGGTTGCACCGGCAGTTCTGAACCCCAACATTCCTCGTCATGTTTCCAATGTAATCATGCAGGGACTGAACCTGAACGGAACAGAACGTACCAAAACGGTAACCGAATTGGTAACTCGTTTGTTTGACGAACATGCAGAGGAAGAAGATGCCATTTATGGCGGTTTCGACAATGGTGGCTACGGACAGCAACCATATGCAAACCAGCAGCCTTATGCAGATGAACCGTATTCGGAATATCCGGAACAGCCTTATGATGACCAGAACTATCCGAATTATGATACTGGCTATTCTGATGATTACGCCTATGATGATTATCAGGAAGAAGATAATTATCGCCAGCCGCAAAAGGCAGGAGCAGTAGATCGTCTGCGTGTTCCGATCATTGTGGGAATTGTCTTGCTGTTGATTTTGCTGATTGTGGTATTCGTGGTAGCTGGTGACCTGTTCAAAGGAGATTCTTCCGAATCCAGTAAAACTACAACAGCAATTTCTGAAACTACTGCTGTTTCTGAAACACAGGAAGTGACTACAACGGCAGCAGTGGGTGACAGCGTGATGCCGCAGCTTCTGGGAAAGAACTTTGAGAATGCTAAAACGCAATACGCTTCGTGGATCACATTTGATGCAGAGGAAGTATTCAGTGACCAGTATGCTGCCGGACAGATCTGCTGGCAGGAATATGAAGTAGGCGATACTTTTGATTCATCTAAAAAAGTAAAAGTACAAGTCAGCAAGGGCTCCGCAACAGTTGAGATTCCGTCTTACTCCGGAAGCGGACACAACTCTTACGGAGAAAAACTGGACGAACTCAACATTCCTTATACTGAATCTGCAGAGAGCAGTTCCGGCTATAGCAACGGCAGTGTCATCCGTATTGTTGTAACGAAAAACGGACAGGAAACTGATCTGGGGGCAGGAGATTCGATCAATCTGAACGACAAGTATCAGGTCATCGTATATTATGCCTATAATCCGGAACCGGAAACGACTGCACCACCGGAAACAGAACCTGTAGAAGAAACCACAGCTGCTCCTGCAGAAACTGTACCGGAACAGCCGCCTGCTACAGAACCAGCTCAAACCGCAGCACCAGCACAGTAATTCGGTTTTGAAAATTCAATAGATTAAAAAGGCGGAGCAAGTTTTCCCTTGCTCCGCCTTTTTAATTTGCGTATATCTAAGGAAATACGCTCATTTCTATCCACGTATCCGTGTGTTTCATTTTAAATATAATTTTTAAATCAAAGCAGCATAGAAACAGTATGCGTTTATGCAAATAAGTTATCCTTTAAAAAATTATATAAGGTGACAGTTTATTTTGAAATATTATATCATGCAAAAGAATAAAAAGCAAATGCCCTGATTTCTTTTTCATTATTCAAAACAAACAAAATCGAATAGAATTTCTGGAAAAATATATTGACATTGCACTTGAAGTGTGGTATGATATAAACAACGAAAGGGAACAGCGACAAGGAGCTGGCGAAAAGATCTAAGTTGAATGATTCCCGAGCGATAAGTTTCCCAAGGTTTAAGGTTCATTCCTTTTGCGGAAACGATTTTACATCAAAAGGGAGGGCGAGATCCGATGGCAAGTGAAGAATCACAGTTGGATATGCTGTCAATATCGGGTGAATCGCCGGTGATGCAGGATTAAGAACGTAGCGAGAAGTCAACTTCGATTGGCTGTGGGCACGTAAGAAATGATAAAAAAATCTGTAAGCTGGTTGCACCTGATGCATGACATTCGCAACTGTCTGCATGAAAAATCTGTTATTTGAATTGGCAGCATATATTTAATTTCGTGCGATGACGGCATGAAATCTCCGGCACATAGTTGCCTTTACATAGTATGCTGATCTCCCAAGTAACAATCTCAGGTGATTCCCATGAAGTAAAATGTTTTGATTTATCAGTCACTTCGAATGAAAAAGGTGATTCCCATGGAAAGAAAAGCTTTTCTTTGAAATATAACAGAAAAGGTGAGTCCCATGGCTTGATATTGTACTTGCAAAGATCATAGGAAACGTGTTCTATCGGAAAGGACGTGTTTAATGTGTGGCTTTTAAAAAGACGATTTGTATGGTACGAAACAACGTGAGGAGTGAGTCCAATCGAAACTGATGCGAAAGAATGAAAGTTCTTTCATAAAATGAACCGAATAAAAATGTCCGGAATGGAGGTCTACCGTTCCGGATTTTTTGTACCCGCAAAAAGCCGGACGAAGATGCACATTCGTCCGGCTTTCTATGTTTGATAGTATTTTCCCTGCCAGTTATCTGTCTGCTTCAGATGACGAGCAATCGCGTTTCGCACTGCAAGTTTATCCCTGCTCCATAGCGGAGCCATCAATCTGTCAGAAGCACCGTCACCAGTTAGCCGTTCCACTACAGTTTCCGGCGGCAGCAGGCTTAACTGTGCCGCAGTAATCTGCACGTATTCCTGCATGGAAAGTGGCTGTAATTTTCCAGCTTTCCACAGTTGCTCCAAAGGTGTATCCCGAAGAATATGCAGCAAATGGATTTTAACAGCATCAGGGCGTAATCTGCCAATCCCACGGGCTGTTTCCAACATATCTGCATCTATTTCTAACGGCAGCCCGTTGATTAAATGCACACAAATTCGAATCTTTCTCTCCCGCAGTGCGGCAAACGCCTTTTGAAAAACCGCAAAAGAATACCCTCTGTGAAAAAAACGTGCCGTTTTTTCGTGAATAGTCTGCAATCCCAATTCAACAGTCAGATGCGTTTTGTCAGAAATATTTTCCAAAACAGAAAGGATCTCCTCAGATAGACAGTCCGGACGGGTACCAATTGCAATTCCGACTACATCAGGCTGCTGCAATGCCTCTAAATAACAGCTTTCCAAGTAATGCAGATCCCCATATGTATTGGTGTGTGCCTGAAAATAAGCAATGATGCCTGCTTCAGAAATATGCTGCTGGATTCGCTGTCGTTCTTGTGCAAGTTGCTGTGTAACGGTGCCGCTATGGGTAAAATGCCCGCTGCCGCCTTCACAAAAGATACAGCCGCCGGTTCCGATAGTTCCGTCAATATTAGGGCAAGTGCAGCCAATGTCCAATACTGCTTTCTGTACTGGTCTGCCAAATGTCTGCTGATAATACGCCGATGCAGAAAAGTATCGTTCTGCCATAAAATATACCTCCAAACAGAAGAAACCGGCAGGGAAAAGGAGAGGAGACCTGCCGGTTTCAGTTCAATTTATAGGAACGTACAGGAACAAAAATTTGTTTTGCAGGTGTATGCGTGCATCCGCTGCAAAACCAAACTTTGAAAATGAAGATGATGAAAAAGAGGTTACCCGTTTGAAACGGTGGAAAGGAGTGATAGATTCCTGTACGAGTATGGTTGGTCCGCTTCTTGCAAGAAACGGTAAGAATATCAGCGGCACTCTTGCACCGTACTTATGCACATGTGAAACAATTGCTTCAAATGACGATGGTAACAGTATATCAGTGGTTTGTGATTGCCTTGTGAAAAGTGGCTGGAAATTATCTGAAAATCCCCTTCTGCGATTTTCCTGAAATTTCGGAATGGAATTCCGAAGGGCAAATTCAGAAAAAGCCTTGCTTTTTGCAGAAAATTCGAAAAAAATTCTTGCAAAGAAAAGTGAGTTATGCTATAATAAAGTGTAATGACCTTTTTCAATGGAATACAGAAACGGAGATAGAGAATTATGGAATGTCGGAACAATCAGACAATGACAGCAGTGACAGAAGCCATGCGGCATCAGTTACAACCCTATCTATTTCAAGATCGGGACGTTGTGCGTGCACATGTGCATAGTTTTGGCTGTCAGCTGAATGTTTCAGACGGCGAACGAATTCGCGGCATGCTGATCGAACTGGGCTATACAATGACCGATTCCTATGAAGATGCAGATCTGATTCTGTTCAATACTTGTGCCGTGCGGGAGAGTGCGGAAGATCGGGTATACGGCATTCTCGGCAATGTAAAAAAGTACAAAAAGGCAAACCCGAATCTAATTCTGGTGCTTTGCGGCTGTATGGCATCGGAAGAACATACAGCAGAATTTGTCCGGACACATTATCCCTTTGTGGATATTGTTTTCGGTACTGCTTCTCTCAGCCGTTTTCCACAGTTGCTTCTGGAACATTTTCAGGGAAAAAAGTTTGCCTGTGATACCGGCGAATACGACGCCATGTATGAGGGAATCGTACCGTCACGGGAGCACCCGTTCAAAGCTTCTGTCCCCATTATGTTCGGCTGCAATAATTTTTGCACATACTGTATTGTACCGTATGTTCGCGGACGGGAACGCAGCCGTGATCCGGAACAGATTTTAAATGAAGTCAAACAACTGGTAGCAGACGGCTATAAAGAAATCATGCTGTTGGGACAGAATGTAAACTCCTACGGAAAAGATTTGGAGCAGCCGCTGACCTTTGCACAGCTACTTCGAAAAGTCAATGCAATTCCGGGAGAATTTGTAGTTCGGTTTATGTCGTCACACCCGAAAGATGCTACGCCGGAACTGCTGGACACAATTCTGGAATGTCCGAAGATCGGGCACCATTTGCATTTGCCGGTACAAAGCGGCAGCGATGATGTGCTCCGCCGCATGAATCGCCGCTACACCGTAGAAAAATATATGGAGAGTGTCAACTATCTTCGGCAAAGAGATCCGGATTTTTCCTTGACAACCGATTTGATCGTTGGATTTCCGGATGAATCCGAAGCAGACTTTCAAGGCACACTGGATTTGATCCGAAGTGTGCAGTATGATAACATCTATACATTTATTTATTCCAAACGCCGCGGCACCAAGGCTGCGGAAATGGAAGATCACACCACAGATGCTGAAAAGAAAAATCGTATGGAGCGTTTGCTTGCCTTGCAGCGGGACATCGCTTCTGAACACAACAAACGCTTCATTGGCAGAACACTGCGAGTACTGGTAGACGGGGAGAGCAAGCGGAAAGGCAGACTGGTCGGAAAGGACAGTGCATTCATTATTGTGGAATTTTCCGGTGACCCCTCCCTGATCGGCACATTTCAGAATGTCAGAATTACAGAAGCCAGAAACTGGGCAGTACTTGGCGAACTGGTAGAGGAGGAACAGGCATGACAGAAGTAGAAGCTGCGGTAAGACAATTGGGCAAAGCAATTCAGGCAGACCCGCGTTATCAGGCGTATTGGAAAGCCAAAACCGATAATGATGCAGATACAGAACTGCAGGAAAATATACAGGCATTTAATCTGAAAAAAATGTCCTATCAGCATGAAACTAAAAAGCTGGAGGAAAACCGGAATCCGGAAAAATTGGAAAAACTGGAACAGGAGATACAGGCACTTTATTTGCAGATCATGGAAAACCCGAACATGCAGGCTTTTGATACTGCCAAGCAGGCAATGAATATGATGATGCAGGAAGTGGACACCATTTTGTCCCTGTGTGCAAACGGAGAAGATCCGGATCGGTGTCACCCGGATCTGACCAACTGCACTGGCAACTGTTCTTCCTGCGGCGGCTGTCACTGAACACCTGTCGCGAAACAAGTTCTGAAGTGATTATCGGAGGTGAATCCCATGAACTTAGCAGATGTCCCCAGAGAAAAACTTTCTCCTATGATGCAGCAGTATGCAGCGACCAAAGAAAAATACAGTGACTGTATCGTGTTTTTCCGATTGGGCGACTTTTATGAAATGTTTTTCGAAGATGCTATTCTGGTTTCCAGAGAATTGGAACTGACACTGACCGGAAAAGAGTGCGGTCTGGAAGAACGGGCTCCCATGTGCGGTGTACCGTATCACAGTGTAGAACTCTATTTGAAACGTCTGGTGGATAAGGGATACAAGATCGCAATTTGCGAGCAGATGACAGATCCAGCATTGAGCAAAGGCTTGGTAGAACGTGATGTCATTCGTATTGTTACGCCGGGTACGCTGATCGAGAGCAGCATGCTGGAAGATGATTCCAATAACTATATCTGTACCCTGTATTACGGAAATGACGGTTCCTGTGCACTTTGCTTCGCAGACCTTTCCACCGGAGAAATGTCCCTGACAGTACCACAGGAAGCATCTGACCTCTCTGTCCGCATTATGGACGTGCTGTCCCGCTACATGCCGGCAGAACTGGTAATGAACAGTCAGGCACTCTCTTTGAAGTCCGTTATGGATTTTATCAAAGTTCGGCTGCAGTGTGCAGTTTCTCTGCGAGATGACATCTGCTTCGATCCGGTACAAAATCGGGAATTGGTATGCCAGCAATTCGGTGTTCCTTCCTTGGATTTGTTGGGCATGACAGAAGACGGTGCTGATGTCAGTGCTGTCTGTGGTATGCTGGATTATATTCGGGAAACTCAGAAGCGAAACATCGCACGTTTTGTTTCCATTGAAGTTGCAGACAGTGCTTCAGCAATGGGGCTGGACTTGAACGCCCGCCGCAATCTGGAGCTGACAGAAACCATTCGCAACAAGGAGCGAAAAGGTTCGCTGTTATGGCTGTTGGACGATGCCAGAACTGCTATGGGCAAACGGCTGTTGAAAACATGGTTGGAACAGCCGCTGGTGCAGCCCGTCAAGATCATGGCAAGACTGGATGCAGTAGATGCATTTGTCAAGAAAAGCCTTGTGCTAATGGAAGTCCGAGATCTGCTGGACAACGTCTATGATCTGGAACGTCTGATGACAAGAGTCATTTACCAGAAAGCCACTCCACGGGATTTGAAGTCACTCTCCATGACTGCCCAGCAGCTGCCGGAACTGAAAGCACAGCTACGACAGCTGGCAGGGGATTCCCGCTTGCTGGCAACGCTGGAGCAACAAATTTCGCCGCTGGAACGAGTGAGTACATTAGTAGAAAATGCAATCGTAGATGATCCGCCAATCACTTTGAAAGACGGCGGCGTGATTCGGGACGGCTTCCATGAAGAACTGGATCGGCAACGCCACATTATGAACGGCGGCACACAGATTATCGATGAAATTCTTCAGCGGGAAAAAGAACGTACAGGCATCAAGGGTTTGAAAATTGGCTATAACCGTGTCTTTGGCTATTATCTGGAAGTTACTCGTTCTTATTATGATTTGATTCCCTCGGACTATATCCGAAAGCAAACACTGGCAAACAGCGAACGTTTCATCACAGAAGAACTGAAAAATGTAGAGAATGAAATTCTCGGAGCCAAAGACCGCGTACTGCGTCTGGAAGAAGGCATTTTCTCCGAAGTGCGGGATTGCCTGGCTGCCATGCTGAAAAAAGTTCAGGAAACAGCAGCGGCAGTTGCACAAGTTGACGTGCTGGCTTCATTTGCCAATGTGGCAATTGAGAACGACTACACAAAACCGGAAATCGCAGTAGACGGCAGCATTCAGATTACCGGCGGCAGACACCCTGTTGTGGAACGCATGCTGACAGAGGAAATGTTTGTGCCGAATGACACCTATCTGGATACCAAAGCACAGCGTATGCTGATGATCACCGGACCAAATATGGCAGGTAAATCTACATACATGCGTCAGGTGGCGTTGATTACGCTAATGGCTCAAATCGGTTCTTTCGTGCCGGCAGAGTATGCCAAAATTTCTGTCGTGGATAAGATCTTCACACGTATCGGAGCATCAGATGATCTGACAGCCGGACAGAGTACCTTTATGGTGGAAATGAAAGAGGTTTCAGACATTTTGAATTATGCCACCAAGAACAGTCTGGTAATTCTGGACGAAGTAGGCAGAGGCACTTCCACGTTGGACGGTGTCAGCATCGCACGTGCTGTAGCAGAGTACATCAGCAGCCGGAAAATCGGCTGTAAAACTTTGTTCGCCACCCATTACCATGAACTACTGGATTTGGAACAAGAAATCGACGGGGTAAAAAATTACAGCGTTGCTGTCAAGAAGCACGGCGATACCATTCGGTTTCTGCGAAAAATCGTTCCCGGCGGCGTTGATGACAGCTACGGCATTGCTGTTGCAAAACTCGCAGGGCTGCCGGATCAGGTCGTCAAACGTGCCAAGGAACTGCTGGCAGAAATGGAAGCACAGACAGCAATATCCACCCCGAAGCAAACCGCACAGACTGGACAGATCAGTTTTGCAGCAATGCAGCAGGAACGGGCAATTGCCACCTTGCAAAAAACACATCTGGCAGAATTAAGTGATGCAGAATGCAGGGAACTACTGGCTGATCTCACATCGATGCTGTCCTAGTATGTGAACACGCTTTAATAAAAGTGTTCACGTGTCCGCGGTAAAATACCGCTTAGAAAGAAGGTGTTTGTCATGCCGCATATTACAGTTTTGCGGAAAGAAATTTCTGAATTGATTGCCGCCGGAGAAGTCATTGAGCGTCCGTCTTCTGTTATCAAAGAAGTGGTGGAAAATGCAATCGATGCCGGAGCAAAACACATCACAGTGGAAATTCAGCATGGCGGTACCACTTACATGCGAATCGTAGATGACGGCTGCGGCATGGCACCGGAGGAAGTACCTACTGCTTTTCTCCGTCACGCCACCAGTAAAATTGCAGAAAAAACCGATCTGGATCACATTTTCACATTAGGCTTTCGCGGTGAGGCTCTGGCTTCCATTGCAGCAGTGGCAAAAGTCACAGTATTGACAAAGCGAAAAGAGGATGATTTCGGCACCAGCTACAGCATTTCCGGCAGTACAGCAGGAGAATTGGAACAGACCGGTTGTCCGGACGGGACAACACTTTTGATCCGCGACCTGTTTTACAATGTTCCGGTTCGGAAAAAATTCATGAAACGAGATGTGACCGAAGCAAACGCAGTCAGCCAGATCGTTCAGAAAATCGCATTGTCACACCCAGAAATCGCATTTCGCATGATACGGGATAACCGAACGGAATTCCGTACCGACGGCAGCGGTGACTTGTACACTGCAATTTATGCCATTCTGGGAAAAGAGTTCGCTCATGACTTGATACCGGTTTCTTATGAGGACGGCATGAATCAGGTGACTGGTTTTGTGGGAAAGCCTTTGTACTCCCGTTCCAACCGAACGTTTCAGAATTTCTTTATCAACGGCAGATATGTTCGATCCAGACAGTGCAGCGTAGCTTTGGAAAACGCCTATCAGAATTTGATCATGGTCGGAAAGTTTCCCACCTGCGTGTTGATGCTGCAAGTTCCGCCGGAACAGGTAGATGTAAACATTCACCCTGCAAAAGCAGAAGTTCGTTTTTCCAATGAAAAAGCAGTCATGGACAGTTTATTCTTCGCAGTGAAAAATGCCCTGATGAAAAACGGCTTGATTTATGAGTTTCAAATGGATCATGTTCCACAGCGGGATTGGACTGCACAGCCAGAACCTCAACAGGAATTTGTGCAACCAGCATTGCCGCAGATCTCAGAGCCAGAACCAGAAGTGCTCCTTCCGCCGACAGAAAAGCCAGCAGCAGAACCGGCACCGAAAGAAACGACAAGGGAAACTGTTGCCCCACTGGTCAGCACCGCTTCGGCAACCATTGCAGTCCCGCCAATCGTTCTTCCGGAAACTCATGATGAAGAACCGGAAGAAACAGCATATACAGAACAAACCGAAAGATCTCGACCTGTGGAGCCGGTTTCCATTCCAGAGTTGTCTGAAGGAAAGTATGAGTTTCTCAACAGTCGTTCCTTTGCAGAAAATCCTGTATCAGCAGCAAAAGAAACACTCCCAGCAGTGCCAGAACCCAAGGCACAAAAGCATGTACAGATTCACGTGCTGGGAGAAATTTTTGAGAATTATATCATTGCAGAAGCTGCAGAAGAAGACAAACTGCTGATTTTTGATAAACATGCCGCACATGAGCGAGTGCTCTTTGAACAGCTTCGCTCCGGAGCATCAAAGCTGACCAGCCAGATGTTGCTTCGCCCCAGCGAAACTTTGCTTTCCATGGAAGAGTTTTCAGCAGTACAGGAAAATCTTCCAAAGTTAGCAGAAATGGGATTTGCCTTTGATTGCAGCAGTCCGCCGCAATTGCGGGCAACTGCCGTGCCGTCTTTCGTACTGCCACTGAATATTGATGAGGTCGTCACAGAGATCGCACATAACCTAGTACTAGGAAAACGCGATCCGCAGGTACACACTTTCAACGATACTCTGCACACCATTGCCTGCAAATCTGCCATTCGTTCCGGCGATCATTCCACCATACAAGAATTGCAGAAGTTGGCACAGCAAGTATGGGACGATGAAAATGTCCGGCATTGTCCGCACGGCAGACCGGTAATGTTTGTGATTCGAAAATACGATCTGGAAAAACAATTCCGGCGGAGGATATAGGTCATGACAGATTCAGAAAAAATACCAGTACTTGCAGTGGTTGGTCCCACAGCGTCCGGAAAAACTTCACTTGGCGTGATGCTGGCAAAAGCGTATCATGGAGAAGTTGTTTCCGCAGATTCCATGCAGATCTATCAGGGACTGGATATTGCAACGGCAAAGCCCACACCGGAAGAGCAAGAGGGTGTGCCGCATCATCTGATCGGCTGTGTCCCTGTGAATGCCGCATTCAGCGTTGCAGACTATCTGGCATTAGCAAAACCGACAATTGCAGAAATCTATCACCGAAAGCACCTGCCCGTCCTTGTCGGCGGAACTGGCCTTTACGTTTCATCATTGCTTTCCAACGTGCAGCTGGCTCCAACTACGCAGGACGCTGCACTGCGGCAAAAATTTCTGGAATACGCCAAAGAGCACGGCAACATTGCACTGCATGACCAGCTAAAAGCATTGGATCCAGAAGCCGCAGCAGAAATCCACCCTAATAATCTGGTGCGTGTGATACGTGCACTGGAGGTTTGTACGCTGACAGGAAAAACATTCACTGCGTGCAAAGCCGAAAGTCACCAGATCCCAAGTCCTTATCAATCCCTGATCATCGGCCTGACTTATGAACGGTCGGTGCTTTACGAACGAATCAATACACGGGTGGATCAAATGATAGAACAAGGCATGATCGAAGAAGCTTATCATGTGTATCAAAACGAAGCACTTCGGACTGCTTATCACGCAATTGGCTATAAAGAACTGATTCCATATTTTGAAAAAAAGATGCCATTGCAGGCGTGTATCGACAAAATCAAACAGGAAACCCGCAGATATGCCAAAAGACAGTTGACATGGTTCCGCAAAAATGATCGAATTCAGTGGATTATTTTAGACAAATCTGACAAGAAACCAGAAATTATGGAAAAGTGTCAAAAAATTATAGCCAAGTCCGGAGAAATGTGCTATAATATAAATTGAGCATTTATATACAAAGAGAAAATGAATGCAAAACGCATTCGGTATTTTTCGCTCAAAGAAAAGGAGTCTAACAATGAACAACAAAAACATGAACCTTCAGGACGTATTCCTGAATCAAGCCCGAAAGGATCACATCGGCGTTACAATTTTTCTGACAAACGGTTTTCAATTTAAGGGCATTGTGAAAGGGTTTGACAGCTATATTGTCATTCTGGAATGTGACGGAAAACAAAACTTGGTATACAAACACGCCATTTCCACCATCATTCCCATACGTCCTGTTTCCATTTTAGAAAGTGATTCTGTAGAATGATGCAAAAGCATCTGGAAATCCGTTGGTTTTGTGAGGTGATCTGCATATGAATTCCAGCAATAAAATGAATAATGTGCTGTTAGTGCTTCTGTCGGCTTCTGTCATTGCTACATTTGGCACGATCATCTTTCACCTTGTGGACACTAGCTATGAAACAGAAACAGCCATGCGTGCCAAAGCAGATGAATCCAAATTCTTCGAGGGCGTCTATGTACGGGACGAAACAGTACTGACTTACAGCGACACTGGTGCAATCAGTTATCAAGTACCAGACGGAGGAAAAATTGCAGTCAATGATGTGATTGCCGAAATTTATCCGGACGAGAGCACCATTGAAAAAAAACAACAGGCAGAGGCATTACAGGAAAAGCTGAATGTTTTGGAACGTATCTCCAATCCCGGAACGCTGGAACAAGCACAGCCTGCGGATTTATCCCGCCAGATTTCTCAGTACTACGAAGAGATGATTCAGAATCGAAACGCTGGAAATCTCTCCGGCATGGCAGCCGCAGAACAACAGTTTATGGAATCCTGCAGCACATATCAGATCGTTGTCAGCAAGGGAACCGTTTCTTTTGCACAGCAAATTTCTGATTTGACTGCACAGATACAGACTTTGCAAAGCGAGGAAGCAACACCCATAGACACTATTACATCAGATAGTTCTGCCTATTTTGTCAGCCATGTGGATGGGTTGGAGTCTGTAATGACTGCGGAAAATCTGGCAAATATCACGCCGGAACAGATTCAGGATATTACTAAAAAAAGTAGCGAAAATAATCTCCAAACGAATCAAGATCAAAACACAGTGGGAAAATCCATTGCACAGTACGGCTGGTACATGCTTGGAATTATTGATAATCAGGATCAGAAATATCAGGTCGGTGATTCTGTCAAGATTCGTCTGATGACATCTTCCGCAACAGCAGATGCCACCATTCAGGAACTCCGAAATACCGGAGAAGACGGCAAGGTCATGGTGGTTTTATACAGCGATATGCTGACATCGGACTTTGTACAGAATCGAACTGAAAATGTCGAAATGATTCTTGGAGAATATGAGGGCATCAAGGTGCCGCGGAGTGCGATCCGTTTCAAAGACGTAGAAGAAACCGTCACCGATGAAGAAACCGGCGAAGAAAAAACACAGACTGTGAACAGCCGGGGCGTTTATGTGCAGGACGGTGAAAAAGTGGAATTCCGACGTCTGGATGTAGTTTACGAAGGCAAAGACTATGTGCTTTCTAAACTGAATGCAGGCGATGGTTATTTAATGCTTTATGATTCCATAATTGTAGAAGGGATTGATGCAAATGGAAACTAATTTTGCTTATATCGACGAAAACTACAAACGAATCGTCGATGCGATGGAGGAAGCAAAGGCAAAGTACCGTAAGCCGACAGACGAAATTACATTGATGGCGGTCACCAAAACGGTTGCCCCGGAAGCGGTAAATCATGCGATCAGCTGTGGTATCCACACCTTGGGTGAAAACCGCGTGCAGGAATATCTTTCTAAAAAAGATTTTTATGCAAAAGATGCAAAAGTTCATTTTATTGGACATTTACAAACCAATAAGGTAAAGTATATCATTGAGGACATGGAACTGATTCATTCGGTAGACAGCATCAAGCTGGCATCTGAAATTGACCGGCATGCAGCACGTGTCAATAAAGTGCAGGACATCTTGATTGAAGTTAATGTCGGCGGGGAGGAATCCAAAAGCGGCATTGCACCGGATCAATTAGAAGAATTGTTGTGGCAGGGAGGACAACCGTCCCCCCGACATGGAAGCGGTCCATTCTCCGTACATGTACGCGGGCTGATGACAATCCCGCCAGTAGAGGGTGATGAGAAATTTCTTTACAAAATGCAACAACTTTATCTTGACATTTCCTCCAAAAAAATGGATAATATAGATATGGAGATTTTGTCGATGGGAATGTCGGGGGATTTTGCCACCGCAATTCGCTATGGTTCGACACTTGTCCGGATCGGGACAGCCTTGTTCGGTGCAAGAAATTATCAGAAATAAAATGAAATCCGCTGATGCGGAGAATGGAGAGTATCATGAATTTTATAGACAATCTGAAAGACTTCTTTATGCCGGCTGATGATAATGAGCCGGAAACCCCGAGCATGACTCCGCCGGAACCAGAACAGGCTCCGCCGCAGAGCCACGCTGCACAGCCCTCTGGTTACAGCAATTCTAGTTACAGCAGAGGTGCGTCTTCTTACGAAGAACGAAAGGGCGGCAATGAACGCTATGCAACGATCAAGGCAACTGCACAGTTTCAGGTAGTGCTGGTACAGGCAACTTCCTATACTTCAGACTCCAAGAAAGTTGCAGATTATTTGATGCAGAATAAGACTGTTGTTCTGAATCTGGAAAAGATTGACGATGATGAAAAGCGTCGGATCATTGACTTTGTAGTTGGTGCGGCATATGCAACCCATGGTCGGATCAAGCCGGTAGCCAACCAGACTTTCCTGATTATTCCGCAGAATGTCGGTTTTGACGGCGACAGCCTCGTTGGCGAACTGCAGAGCAACGGTCTGGTAGGTTAACAAACAAAAATGGCAAGCCGAAACATGAAAATGACAGATGCGGTGCAGCAACTAAAAGCACATTGGAACGATCTAGCGAACCGATGCATGCGGGACAACCGTCCGTACTTTACGGATTTTTTACCGGCAGAAGATACCGCAATGGCAGAAGCGATTGCAAATACGGCAGGAGCAGTCTGTACAGCTTGGGGCGGAACAGAAAACACCACTCGTGTAATACTTTGTTTTGCTCCGGATTTCATTCCGGTTACACCGGAACAGTTCCCGATCCAGTGTCTGACGTTTTCTTATCGTGTTCCTAAGCCGCCAACGCATCGGGATTTTCTCGGAGCATGTATGGCATGCAATCTGGAACGAGATACGATCGGCGACATTTTGATCGATACGAAGATGGCACAAATGTTCGTCTGTGCCCATGTGGCTCCTGTGCTTTTACAGGAAGTTCATCAGATTGGACGAGTTGGTGTCAGCGTGACGGGAGATGATCCGGTCTGCCTGTCGGTGCAAATGGATTTCCTGCTGATACAAGGCACAATTGCATCTCTGCGGGCAGATGCAGTTGCCGCACTGGCAACGCGTCTGAGTCGGGAAAAGGCAGTGCAGTTGATTCGGCAAGGCCGGCTGACCTATCGTCATGCAACGATCGATACGCCTTCTGCTGTAATGCAGGTGGGTGATGTGTTTTCAATTCGTGGCTACGGAAAATTTCGTATTGCCGCGGTCGATGGCATCAGCCGAAAAGGAAGATACCATATCACAATTCAAAAATATCAGGGCTAATGTAGGATAGGCTGCATAGGCTCTTATGAGAGGAGATACCATAATGATTAGTGCAAGCGAAATCCATGAATTACGGTTTGAAAAAGCTGCTTTCGGCTATAAACAGGAAGACATTGATGAATTCCTGAATAAGCTGGAAGAAGAAGCTGCAATCGCCCAGCGAGAACTGGATGACAGCAACAACAAAATTCAGGTTCTGGCAGACAAGGTACGGGAATACATGCGTGATGAAGATGCATTGAAGGACGCACTCCTCGGTGCACAAAAGGAGGGTCACCGCATCATTTCCGAAGCCAACGCCAAGGCAGAAGAAATCATTGCACAGGCAAAAGAAAAAGCAGATGCAATGATGGACGAGGTAACTGTACAGCACGATGCCCTCATTGAAAAGAATGAGGCAGAGATCGAGGAGGAGCACAAGAAACTGGCAGCTGCAAAAAAGCAGGTCGCTGATTTCAAAAAAGCTCTCTTTGACATGTACAAGGAGCATCTGAACATGCTCTCTGCTATGCCGGAAGAAGATGACACTACCTTTGGTATGACAGAAGAAAATGCGACAGAACCGGCACAGCCGAAGCCGGCAGTAGCCGCTGCACCAGCTGCAAGCGATCCGTTTGATGCGGAACCGTTTTCTGCAAAAGCAATTCAGGGAGCATATGACTCCAGATTCGGCGACTTGCAGGATAAAGACTAATTTCAGGGAAAGGAGCGGCTTTTGCCACAGCAATACGCTGAAAAGGAGAAAAAGCCGGATCAAGCTATGTCACAGGATTACAATAAGACCTTAAATTTGCCTAGAACAGATTTTCCGATGCGTGGAAACCTGCCGAAGCGGGAACCTGACACTTTACAAAAGTGGGAAGACGAGGATCTGTATGAACAGATGATCGCCAAAAATGAAGGGAAGCCGAAGTACATTCTTCACGACGGCCCTCCGTATGCCAATGGTGAAATTCATCTGGGTACTGCTTTGAATAAGACACTGAAAGATTTCATTGTCAAGTATAAAAATATGAGTGGCTTCTGTGCACCGTATGTGCCGGGCTGGGATACACATGGTCTGCCGATCGAACTGAAAGCAATGAAGTCTATCGGCGTAGAAAATGGTGCCATTCCGCCGGTAGAACTACGAAAACACTGCAAAGACTTCGCCATGATGCATGTCAAGAATCAGATGGCACAGTTCAAGCGTCTGGGCAGTCTGGGACATTACTGTGATCCGTACCTGACACTGAAGCCGGAATATGAAGCACGTCAGGTCGAAGTATTCGGTGAAATGGCAAAACGCGGTTACATGTACAAGGGATTGAAGCCGGTTTACTGGTGCCCTGACTGCAACACCGCACTGGCAGAAGCTGAAATCGAATACGAAAACGATCCTTGTTATTCTATCTATGTGAAATTTCAGGTGACTGACGACAAGGGTCTGTTTACAAAGCTGGGAATTGCCAAGGAACAGGTTTACTTTGTTATCTGGACAACCACAACATGGACCATTCCGGGCAACCTTGCAATTTGTGTGGGACCGTCTTATGACTACACACTGGTCAAGGTTGGCGAGGAATACTACTGCATGGCTGCGGAACTGGTTTCTGCAACAATGAAAGCAGCTGGTATTACCGAATACGAAATGGTCGGCAGCTTCACTGGTGCAGAACTGGAACATATCAAAACTAAGCACCCGTTGTATGACCGTCTTTCTCCGGTAATTGTCGGTGATCATGTAACATTGGAAAGCGGTACTGGCTGTGTTCATACTGCACCGGGCTATGGTGTAGAAGACTTTGAAGTCTGCAAGAACTATGACGACATTGGCATTCTGGTCTGCGTAGACGACAAGGGTCGCCAGACCAAGGAAGCCGGCGAGTTTGAAGGCATGGACACCGATGCGGCAAACCGTGCAATTGCTGCGAAGCTGACAGAAGTTGGTGCAATGCTGGCAACAGAAAAAATTGTCCACCAGTATCCGCACTGCTGGAGATGCCACAAACCGATCATTTACCGTGCAACAGAACAGTGGTTCTGCTCTGTTAACGGCTTTAAGGACGAAGCAATCAAAGCAATTGAAAATGTCAAGTGGATTCCTGCATGGGGAGAAGAACGCATCAAAGGCATGGTTCGTGACCGCAGCGACTGGTGTATTTCTCGTCAGCGTACTTGGGGCGTGCCGATTCCGATCATCTATTGCAAGGACTGCAAAAAGCCGATTGTCAATGATACCACTATTCGCGACATTGCAGAATTGTTCCGCAAAGAGGGAGCAGATGCATGGTGGACAAAGGATCTTTCAGAGTTTCTTTCTCCGGAAGTACAGTGCGAATGCGGCTGTAAGGAATTCACCAAGGAATATGACATCATGGATGTATGGTTCGACAGTGGTGTTTCTCACAGTGCTGTCATGGAACAGTATGACTGCTTGCAGTGGCCGGCTGATCTGTATCTGGAAGGTGCAGACCAGTATCGTGGTTGGTTCCAGTCTTCTCTGCTGACTTCTGTCGTTTATAAGGGCAGTGCACCGTATAAGGCTGTCTGCACACACGGCTGGGTCGTTGACGGCGAAGGCAGAAAGATGTCGAAATCTTTGGGCAACGGCATTATGCCGGAAGAAATTGTCAAGAAATACGGTGCAGACATTCTTCGTCTGTGGGTAGCTTCTTCCGATTATCACTCTGACATTCGTATTTCAGAGGGTATTTTGGGACAGTTGTCCGATGCCTATAAGAAGATCCGGAACACTGCCCGTTACATTCTGGGTAACTTGGGCAATGGTGACGGATTCCATCCGGATCGCGACAGCGTATCCGACGATCAGTTGCTGGAACTGGATCGCTGGGCACTGATGCGTCTGGATAACGTAATCCAAAAGGCACATGAGGGCTATGAAGCATTTGACTTCCACATCGTATTCCACGCAATCCATAACTACTGCACCACTGATTTGTCCAATTTCTATCTGGACATCATCAAGGATCGTCTGTACTGCGAACCGGAAAATTCCGTGACTCGTCGTGCAGCACAGACCACGATTTATCGGATTTTGAGTGCACTGACTCGTCTGATCGCACCGATCCTCTCCTTTACCGCAGAAGAAATCTGGTCTTATCTGCCGCATGCTGCAAGCGATGATGCCAAGAGTGTATTCCTGAACGAAATGCCCAAGGCAAGCGGATTGACAGAAGATGCAGACTTTATGGCAAAGTGGGATCTGATCTATCAGACTCGTATGGAAGCTAATAAGGTTCTGGAAGAAAAGAGAAATGAAAAGCTGATCGGTAAATCACTGGAAGCCAAGGTGACAATCGCTGTTGCAGATGATGCTCAGTATACAGTATTGTCAGAAGCTGCTGACATTCTGGCAAAGGTGCTGATCGTATCTGTTGTTTCTGTTGTAAAGGCAGAATCCGGAGAAACTACCTATACAGTAGAACGTGCCGCTGGTGAAAAGTGCGAACGCTGCTGGATGTATCTGGACAGTGTTGGCAAGAATGCTGCACACCCAACACTCTGTGCACGTTGTGCTTCTGTTGTAGATCAGCTGTAATCGGGAAAGGATGTATTTGTGCTGATTGCAGCCTTAATCGGAATTATCTTGCTGACCGCAGCAGATCAACTGATCAAATACTGGGTCGTTCAGGATTTGAAACCAGTCGGAAGTGTACCGTTTCTGCACATTGGCGATCATAAAATTCTGGATTTGACTTATCTGGAAAATAACGGAGCTGTTTTCAGTAGTTTTGCCGGCATGCGTTGGCTGCTAGTGGGAACAACGGTGATTCTGATGGCGTTTTGTGCTTACTGGCTGGTACGTCATGGAAAAAAATCCAAGCTGCTGACAGTCAGCTTGACCTTGATTCTAAGCGGCGGTCTGGGCAATTTAATTGACCGACTGTTTCGCGGTGGTCTGGTGGTAGACTATCTGGAAGTGAAGCTGTTTCACTTTGCCGTGTTTAATTTTGCAGATTGTTGCGTGGTAATTGGCGTTGTTTTGTTTGCAATTTACTTTTTGTTTGTGGAACCAAAACTCAATTCCAAAGCCAAGGCAACAGCTGAGGGAGAACAGAAAAATGCCTGAAACTTTGTCTTTTTGTGTGCCTGCGGAAGCGGACGGAGAACGTCTGGACAAATGGCTTTCCGGACAGGAGAGTCTTGCGATGACGCGTTCCGCCCTGCAAGTTCGTATGGAACACGGTGATGTGACAGTAAATGGCAAAAAAGTTCCGAAAAATTATCGGCAAAAAGCAGGGGATCAAGTTTTGGTGCAGCTGCCGGAACCAGAGCCGCTGGAATTGCAGCCGGAAAATATCCCGCTGGATATTGTCTATGAAGATGATGACTTACTTGTGGTGAACAAACCCAAGGGCATGGTTGTACATCCGGCTCCCGGACACGCGACAGGAACGCTGGTACATGCACTATTGTATCATTGCGGAGATCGGCTTTCCAGCATCAATGGCATAATTCGCCCCGGAATCGTGCACCGTATCGATCGTTTTACAAGCGGCTTGCTAATGGTGGCAAAAAATGATATGGCACATCAGTCGTTATCGGCACAAATTGCCGCCCATTCATTTACAAGAGAATATCAGGCGGTGGCAATGGGACATTTTCGCGAAGCAGAAGGGACGATTTCTGCTCCGATCGGACGACATCCGGTAGACCGCAAAAAAATGTGTGTCACAGAAAAAAATTCCAAACCTGCTACAACGCACTATACTGTGATTGCAGAATATCCCCGTGCCACGCATTTACGGCTGCGATTGGAAACCGGACGCACACACCAGATTCGAGTACATTTAGCGTATTTGGGTCACCCGATTCTGGGTGATGATGTCTATGGAAAAGCATTTCCCGGAATCGAAGGGCAGTGTCTTCATGCTGCCAAAATCGGATTTATTCATCCGTCTACAGGGCAGTATCTGGAGTTTGAAAGTCCTTTGCCGGAATATTTTGAAAAGGTACTTCGAAAACTGAAATCCTGAAAGGGTGATTTTGATGCAGTCTTTGGAAAATACCATGCTTATTACGGACCTGGACGGTACATTGCTGCCAGCCAGCAAAGAGATTTCTGTGGCAGATGCAGCAGCAATTTCCCAGTTCCGTGCAAAAGGTGGCAAATTCGCAATTGCAACTGGAAGAACGTTGCAGGCGGCTCAACGATATTTGAAAAAGCTGCAGCCTAATATCCCTGTGATATTGTTCAACGGAGCAGCCATTTATGATCCGGTAGCAGAAAAGTGGCTTTACACAGAAGAATTGCCGCCAGAAGCCGCAGCGATCACCCGACAAGTGTTAGAAGCATTTCCGGACGTTTCGGCGGAGATTCTCCGCACAGACGGCACCTATGTTTCCAGAATGACACCTTATGAAAAGGAGCATCTGGAGATCTGTCAGGTGGAACCCATTCTGGCAATGCCGGAGGAAATTCCGCATGGTTGGCTGAAAGCGCTGTTTGCAATTGCACCCGAGCGAATGCCTGATTTGATTGCCTATTTTCAAGAACAAAACTGGACGTGTGCAGATTTTGTACAGTCTGAAGCACGTTTTTATGAAATGCTGCCGAAAGGCGTTACCAAAGGGAGTGCCCTTCGGCGGTACCGCACCATATGCGGTGCGGAAAGACGGCAGGCA
>OCPQ01000532.1_pt1 | contig 24213 bp, 14 predicted proteins | sample 1538251 | NCBI WGS metagenome assembly OCPQ01 (sample SAMEA2580249, study PRJEB22360) | human gut metagenome | biome: human gut; feature: human-associated habitat; material: faeces | place: Denmark | collected 2008/2010 | reverse complement strand
TGGCGGCCGACAAAATGCGGATATTGTCCGCTACACGCGTTAGTTTGGAATTGGTAGATGACATGAGTATTTAAAGTTTTAAAGTCTTTGTATTAATCAGCGTATCTTCTGCCACAAAAGTAATAAAAAAGATACTACCCAACTTGTTTAAGCTCTAAAATATTTGCTTTTTCTATCTTTTTCTTTGCATATGGCAACGTCACGACGAATTTCCGCGTGTCGGTCGAGGGCAGGTCGAACATCGTGTCCATCATGATCGCCTCGCAGATCGAACGCAGGCCGCGGGCGCCGAGTTTGAACTCGACGGCCTTGTCCACGATGTAATCCAGCACCGCGTCGTCGAACGTAAGCTTGACGTTGTCCAGCTCGAAAAGCCGCTTGTACTGCTTGACGATGGCGTTTTTCGGTTCGGTGAGAATCGACCGCAGGGCTTCGCGCGAGAGGGGCTGCATGTAGGTCAGCACCGGAAGACGCCCCACCAGCTCCGGAATCAGTCCGAACGACTTGAGGTCCTGCGGCGTGATGTACTGCATCAGGTTGTTGCGGTCGATGCGGTCGGCGCGGAGCCGTCCGTACCCCATGGCGCGGGTGTTCAGACGCTGGGCGATCTTCTTCTCCACGCCGTCGAACGCGCCGCCGCAGATGAAGAGGATGTTGCGCGTATCGACCTGAATGAATTTCTGTTCGGGGTGCTTGCGCCCGCCCTGAGGGGGCACGTTGACCACGGTTCCTTCGAGAATCTTCAGCAGGGCCTGCTGCACGCCTTCGCCCGAAACGTCGCGCGTGATCGAAGGGTTGTCGCCCTTGCGGGCGATCTTGTCAATCTCGTCGATGAAGACGATGCCCCGTTCGGCCTGCTCGACGTTGTAGTCGGCGACCTGCAGCAGCCGCGAAAGGATGCTCTCGACATCCTCGCCCACGTAGCCCGCCTCGGTCAGCACCGTGGCGTCCACGATGGTGAAGGGCACCTTCAGCAGTTTGGCGATCGTGCGGGCCATCAGCGTCTTGCCCGTACCCGTGGGTCCCACCAGCACGATATTCGACTTGTCGATCTCTACCTCGTCCTCCTTGGGGGCGTAGAGCAGCCGCTTGTAGTGGTTGTAAACGGCCACGGCCATATAACGCTTGGCGTCGTCCTGACCGATGACATACTGGTCGAGGAAATCCTTGATCTGGGCCGGCTTGAGCAGCTCCTCCATCTTGAGCGGCGCAGCGGCGGCGCTGCCGCCGCGCTCCGAAGCCACGTCGTTCTCGACGATGATCCGGTAGCCGTTCTCAATACATTTGTTGCAGATGTTGGCGCCGTCGATGCCCTGAAACATGATCTCCACGTCGCTGCGCTTGGCGCCGCAGAACGAGCAGCAGTCGCCGCCCGCCCCGTTCTTATGGTTGTTGCCTTTTCCCGATGCCATTATTTCCCGCGTTTGGATAACACTTCGTCGATCAGCCCGTACTCCTTGGCTTCGCGCGCCGAGAGCCAGTAGTCGCGGTCGGCGTCCTTCTCGATCTTCTTGAGCGCGACGCCCGAATGGGCCGAGAGAATCTCGTACAGTTCGCGTTTGGTCTTCATGATCTCGCGTGCCGTGATTTCGATGTCCGAGGCCTGTCCCTGCGCACCGCCCAGCGGCTGGTGGATCATCACCCGCGAATGGGGAAGCGCAGAACGCTTGCCCTTGGCGCCCGCCGTAAGCAGCACGGCGCCCATCGAAGCGGCCAGTCCCGTGCAGATGGTCGCCACGTCGGAATTGACCAGCTGCATCGTGTCGTAAATGCCCAGTCCGGCCGAAACCGAACCGCCGGGCGAGTTGATATAGATCTGAATGTCCTTTTCGGGATCGACCGATTCGAGGAACAGCAGCTGCGCCTGAATGATATTGGCCGCGTCGTCGTAGATCGGCGCGCCGAGGAAGATGATGCGGTCCATCATCAGCCGCGAGAAGACGTCCATCGTGGCGATATTCAGCTGACGCTCTTCGATGATCGTAGGCGACACGTAGGCGCCGCTGACCGACTGGAAATCGTGCAGTTTCAGCGAACTGATCCCGCAGTGTTTCCGTGCGTATTTTTCAAATTCTGACATAATAAATTATCGTAATTGTTATCGTTCGTTATCGTTTGTCGCTATCGCTGTCGTTTTTACCGCCGGCCGGCAGCCCGGCATCTCTTATTCGCGGCCCACGGCCGGCTCCGGGCGGGAGCTGCGGACGGCGGACTGTCGCCGAAACGGCGTTTAAAGCTGTATATCGTCAAACAAAAGGACTTTGCAAACATCACGCCTGCAAAGTCCAAAGATAATCTTTTTTCGGCAAATACTAAAGCGCCTTGGCCAATTTGGCGAAATCGTCGGCAGATACGGCTTTTTCCGTCACCTTGATCTTCGACTTCACATCCTCCACGACCTTCACTTCGTACAGCTTCTCGTAGATCTTCTGTCCCTGATCCTTGTCGGCGAGGATCTTCTCGGCATAGCCGGCCAGCATATCTTCGGGAGCCGACGGCATGCCGTACTGCGCGAACTGCGCGGCGGCCAGCGCCTTGGCTTCCGCGAGCGCCTCGTCCTTGGTCACCGTGATATTGTCCTGCTTGATGAAGTGCTTCTGCAGGTAGTTCCACGTGAACATCTTCAGGAACTGGTCGAAGTCCTTGTCGATGTCCTCCATCGAGAATTTGCCTTCGTTGATCGTATACAGCCAGCGTTTGAGGAACGATTCGGGCATCTTCAGACCGGCTTTCTGCACCAGATAGTCGCGCAGCTGGAGCGTGAAGAGGTAGTCGCTTTCGCGGCGCAGCTCCGGCTCGATGCGCGCGTCGATGAACTTGTCAAGTCCGGCCTCGTCCTTCACTTCGCCGCCGGGGAATGCCGTCTTGAAGAACTCCTCGTTCAGCTCAGGTTCGGCGAACTTGCGGATCTTGGTGATTTCGAGCGTGAATTCGGGTTTGATGCCCTCCAGCTCGTTCTCCTTGACCTGCAGCACGGCGGCGCGCTGCGACGGGTTCTTGTAGAGTTCGTTGACATTGACTTCGGTCTTGAAGCCCACCTTCTTGCCGATGAAAGGCTTGCGCTCCTCCTCCGACATCGAGATCAGGCCCACGTAAGCGTCCGCCACGTTCATCTCGCCGTTGTCGAGCGTGACCGACAGCGCCTCGTCCGAAGTCACCTCGTCGGCATCGACCAGACGGCCGTACTGACGCAGGTAGTTGGCGCGGTAGTCGTCGTGCATCTTCTTGTCCACCTTGATCTTGCTGTAGGTCAGCTTATCCTTGTCCGAAAGTTCGAGTTTTATCTCAGGAGCCTCGCCGATTTCGAACACGAATTCGAACTCCTTGCCGTTCTCGAAATCGAAATCGCCCTGCTCTTCCGAAGGAATCACGTCGCCCAAGTAATCGATGTTCTCCTTCTGGAGATACTCGAACACCGAGTTCGAGGCGGTGCGGTAAGCCTGCTCGGCCAGCACGCCCTTGCCGTACATCTTCTTGACGAGGCCCATGGGCACCATGCCGGGGCGGAAACCGGGAATATTGGCCTTGCGCCTGTATTCGCGCAACTCTTTCTCGACGGCTTGGCCGTAATCCTCTTCGCCCACCGTTACCTTGAGCAGCGAATTGTTCTCTTCGCGTTGTTCTCTTACGATCTTCATAATGAATGCTTTCTATATTGTTATTGTCTTATTTCCGAAATCGGCTCGCAAAGATAGCGATTTTCGCGGACAAACCAATATTTTTTCTAAAATATAGTGTATTGCAGCCGGCGGCGGCAAACTCCGCAAAGGCTGTTTTCGGAAAATGCGCAGGCATCCGAAAACGCGGGTAAATGCAAAGATAGTCAAAAAATTCGTCATATGGCGGGTTTTTCCTATCTTTGCGGAGGATAAACCTCCGCTCAGACAGGCGGCGTCCGGCCCGGCCGAATAAATTCGCTTCCGTTTCCGGCTCGCGCTGTCTTTGCTGACGAATTCACAAGAAAGAGATGAGAAAGTTCGCTACCGTTCTGCTGTCGGGACTGCTGCTGGCTTCGTGCGGCGGCAATCAGGTCCGGGCCAAACGCCCCGCGGCGCCGGCGGAACCCAAGGAATACACCTACGGCGTCCGGGCGGTCCACCCGCACCCGGCGACCAGCTATACGCAGGGCCTGCAATACGCCGACGGCCGTTTGTGGGAAGGCACGGGCCAGCACGGCGAATCGGTCGTGCAGACGCTCGACCTCGCGACGGGCCGCGCGGAGGTCTTCGCACGTCTTCCCAAGGAGGACTTCGGCGAAGGGATCGCCCTCTTGGACGGCAAGGTCTACCAGCTCACGTGGCAGTCGAACAAAGCCTATGTCTACGACGCCCGGACGGGAGAGAAAATCAGGGAGTTCCGCTATCCCGGCGAGGGCTGGGGCCTCACGACCGACGGGAAGAAGCTCTACATGTCGGACGGCACGGCAAACATCTACACGCTCGACCCGGCCACCTTCAAACGCGAAAAGCGTACCACGGTGACGCTCCGGGGCGAGACGCTCAACTTCCTCAACGAGCTGGAGTGGATCGACGGCAAGATATGGGCCAACGTCTACACCACCGACCAAATCGTCATCATCGACCCGGCGACGGGCGCGGTGGAGGGGATCGTCGATCTGACGGGGCTGCTGCCCGAAGAGGACGTGACTCCGGCGACCGACGTGCTCAACGGCATCGCATACGACGCGGCCGGAGGGCGCATCTTCGTCACGGGCAAGAACTGGAACAAACTGTTTGAAATCGAAATCAGAGAGAAATAAATGGCCGACATATACGAACAACTCGAATCCTGCATCCTGCTGCTCGACGGCGGTTTCGGCACCATGGTCCAGCAGTACGGACTGACAGAAGAGGACTACCGGGGCGAACGGTTCCGCAAGTGGCCCGCGCTGCTCAAGGGGTGCAACGACCTGCTGGCCCTGACGCGGCCCGAAGCGGTGCGCGAAATCCACGTCAAATACCTGCAGGCGGGGGCCGACATCATCGAAACCGACTCGTTCAACGCCAACGCCGTATCGCTGGCCGATTACGGACTGGAGGCGTATGCCTACGAAATGTCGCGAGCGGCGGCGGCCGTGGCCCGCAGCGCGGCCGACGAATTTACGGCCCGCAACCCGCAGAAACCCCGCTTCGTGGCGGGTTCGATGGGGCCCACCAACCGCACGGCCTCGATGTCGGCCGACGTGGCGAACCCCGCGGCCCGCGAAGTGACTTTCGCACAACTCGTCGAAGCCTACACCGATCAGGCGCGGGGACTGCTGGACGGCGGAGCCGACATCCTGCTGGTCGAGACCATCTTCGACACGCTCAACGCCAAGGCGGCCCTCTACGCGATCGACGCGCTGGCCGAAAAACTCGGCCGCACGATCCGCGTCATGGCGTCGGGCACGCTGGCCGACGCCAGCGGCCGCACCCTGTCGGGACAGACCGTCGAGGCCTTCTGCACCTCGCTGTCGCACGCGCAGCTGCTCTCCCTCGGCCTGAACTGCGCCTACGGAGCCAAACAGCTGCTGCCCTACCTCGAACGGCTGGCCGAAACGGCCCCGTTCCGTATCTCGGCGCACCCCAACGCCGGACTTCCCAACGTCATGGGCGGCTACGACGAGACCCCGGAGATGTTCGCCGAGGACGTGGGCGAATACATGCGCCGCGGACTGGTCAATATCGTCGGCGGATGCTGCGGCACGACGCCCGCGCATATCTTCGAACTTTCGAAAATCGCCTGCAACTATGCCCCGCGCCCCGTTCCGGCGCCGCGCCGCGTCACGACGCTGAGCGGACTGGAGCCGCTGCGCATCGCGCCCGAAACCAATTTCGTCAACGTCGGCGAGCGCACCAACGTCGCAGGCTCGGCCAAATTCGCCCGCCTGATCCGCGAGGGCAATTACGAAGAGGCCCTGTCGGTAGCCCGTGCGCAGGTCGATGCGGGGGCGCAGATCGTCGACGTCTGCATGGACGACGGCATGATCGACGGCGTCGAAGCCATGCGCACATTCCTCAACCTGATGGCCTCGGAGCCGGAAATCGCCCGCGTGCCGACGATGATCGACTCCTCGAAATGGGAGGTGCTCGCGGCGGGTCTGGAGGTCACGCAGGGCAAGGCCGTGGTCAATTCGATCTCGCTCAAGGAGGGCGAAGCCGAATTCCTGCGCCGCGCACGGGAGATACACCGCTACGGAGCCGCCGCGGTGGTGATGCTCTTCGACGAGCAGGGACAGGCCGACACCTGCGAGCGCAAGATCGAGGTGGCCTCACGCGCCTACCGCCTGCTGACCGACGCGGGATTCCCCGCCGAAGACATCATCTTCGACCCCAACATACTGGCCGTGGCGACGGGAATTCCCGAACACGACGGCTACGCCAAAGCCTTTATCGACGCGACGCGCTGGATCAAGGAAAACCTGCCTTACGCAAAGGTGTCGGGCGGCGTGTCGAACCTCTCGTTCGCCTTCCGCGGCAACAACGCCGTGCGCGAAGCGATGCACTCGGCGTTCCTCTACCACGCCATCCGCGCGGGCATGGACATGGGCATCGTCAACCCGCAAATGGTGAAGATATACAGCGAGATCGAACCCGAACTGCTCCAACGCGTCGAGGACGTGATCCTCTGCCGCCGGGCCGACGCCGCCGAACGGCTCACCGAATATGCGCAGCAGGTGCGCACCACGGCCGAAACCCAGCCGCAGGCCCCCGACGCATGGCGCGCGGGAACGCTCGCCGAGCGGATCGGCCACGCCATGCTCAAGGGCGTAGCGGACTACATCGAGCAGGACGCGCTGGAGGGCTACGAAGCCCTCGGAACGCCGATGGCCGTGATCGACACCCTGCTGATGCCCGCCATGGAGCGGGTCGGCACGCTCTTCGGCGAGGGTAAGATGTTCCTGCCGCAGGTCGTGAAGACCGCCCGCGTGATGAAGCGCGCCGTAGCGGCCCTGACCCCCTACATCGAGCAAGGCGGCGCCCAGACCCCGCACAACGCGGGCAAGGTGCTGATCGCCACGGTCAAAGGCGACGTACACGACATCGGCAAGAATATCGTGGCAGTCGTGATGGCCTGCAACGGATACGAGATAAAGGACCTCGGCGTGATGGTCGAGTCGCAGCGGATCGTCGAAGAGGCCGTAGCGTGGGGCGCCGACTGCATCTGCCTGAGCGGCCTGATCACCCCGTCGCTCGACGAGATGGCCCACGTCTGCGAGGAGCTGGAACGCCGCGCACTGCGCCTTCCGGTCATCATCGGCGGCGCGACGACCTCGAACCTGCATACCGCCGTGAAGATCGCCCCGGTCTATTCGGGATTGGTGATACACTCGCCCAACGCCAGCCGCAACAGCCAGATTCTGGCGCAGCTGCTCGGTCCCGACGGCCAGCTGTACGCCGACAAGGTCCGCGCCGACCAGCAGGCGCTGCGCAGCGACTACCTGCGCGCCGAACGCACCCGGAACCTGATTCCGATCGTCGAGGTCCGCAAGACCCGCAAAGGCGCCGCCCCGCACCTGCCCGTCGAGCCGCTGCACCCCGGCCGCATGGTCTTCCCCGACTTCGACGTCGCCGACGCCGAACCCTATATCGACTGGAGCTTCTTCTTCGCGGCATGGGGTCTCAAGGGACGCTATCCCGAAATCCTCGACCACCCCGAAAAAGGCGCCGAAGCGCGCAAGGTCTTCGCCGACGCCGAGGCCCTGCTGGCCCGCATCCGCGACGAGCGGCTGCTCACGCTGCAGGCCGCCGTGGGGATCTTCCCGGCGCGCGCAGAGGGCGACGACATCTGGATCACCGACCAGAAAGGCCGCGAACGCCGGCTGGCGATGCTCCGCAACCAGACGCGCGGGGAGGAGAACCGCTCGCTGGCGGACTGCATCGCGCCGCAGGGCGACTGGATCGGCTGTTTCGCCGTCACCGCCGGCATCGGACTCAGGGAGCTCTGCGAAAAATTCCGCGCCGAGGGCGACGACTACGGCGCCATCATGGCCAAACTGCTGGCCGACCGGCTGACCGAAGCCTTCGCCGAAGCCGTGCACACGTTCGTGCGGCGACAGATGTGGGGTTACGAAACGGGCGAGCCGCTCACGCCGCAGCAGACCGTCCGCGGCCAGTACCGCGGCCGCCGCATGGCCTTCGGCTATCCCGCGTCGCCCGACCATTCGCTCAAGCGCGAGGTCTTCGACCTGCTGTCGGTCGAAATGACGACGGGCATGAAGCTCACCGAGAATTACATGATCGATCCCGGCGAAGCGCTCTGCGGACTGATGTTCGCCGACGCCGACTACTTCTCCGTAGGCACGATCGACACCAAGCAGCTGCTCGACTACGCCCGGCGGCGCGGCATGGAGGTCGAAGAGATCAAGAAACTGATACCCAATAATATTTAACGCGCGGGAACGCCCCGGCGGCCCCGCCCGCCGAACCAAAGCAACAACAGACCGAACCATGAATGTTCTGGACATAATCAATACGGCCATCGCCGAACACCGCACGCGCTTCGCGTTCGAACTGCTCCCGCCCCTCAAGGGCGACGGCATGGGCGGCGTATTCGCGGCCATCGACCGGCTCATCGGATTCGACCCGGCCTACATCAACGTCACCTTCCACCGCGAGGGAATCAAGCAGTCCGTGCGTCCGGACGGAGGCATCGACTGGCACGTGGTGCGCCGCCGTCCCGGCACGGTGGGCATCTCGGCCGCCATTCAGAAGAAGTACGGCGTCGAAGTCGTGCCGCACCTGATCTGCGGCGGACAGTCGAAATACGACATCGAGGACGCGCTGATCGACCTCGACTTCCTCGGCCTGCACAACGTGCTGGCTCTCAGGGGCGACAAATCGCAGAACGAGAAGTTCTTCATGCCCCACCCGCAGGGCCATTCGCACGCCGTGGACCTCGTGCGGCAGATCGCGGCCATGAACCGCGGCGAATTCGTGGACGGCGAGGTCGAAAAGTGCCACCACTCGAAATTCTCGATCGGCGTGGCCGGTTATCCCGAAGGGCACGAAGAGTCCCCCTCGCCCGAAGCCGACATCGCCGCCCTCAAGGCGAAGATCGACGCCGGAGCCGGGTACATCGTCACGCAGCTCTTCTACGACAACGCCCGCTTTTTCGACTTCGTGCGCCGCTGCCGCGAAGCGGGCATCGCGGTGCCGATCATCCCCGGCATCAAACCCCTCTCGACGCTGCGCCACCTGACGCTGCTGCCGCAGACCTTCGGCTGCCGCATTCCCGAAGAGCTGGAACGCGAAGTCCTGCGCCACCGGGAGGACCCGAAGGCGATCCGCGAAGTCGGCACCGAATGGGCCGTCGCCCAGAGCCGGGAGCTGAAACAGGCCGGAGTCCCCGTACTGCACTACTACCCGATGGGCAAGGCCGACAATATCATCAAGATAGCAAAAGCGATATTTTAACTGAAATGAATCCCATCCAATTCCGCCGTCACCTGCACATGCACCCCGAACTGTCGTTCAGGGAGCACGACACGGCGGCCTTTATCTCCGCCCGGCTCTCGGAGCTGGGCATCGAGCACCGTCCCATAGCCGGAACGGGCGTGCTGGCTAAGATCGAAGGCCGCGGCAAAGCCGACCCCAAACGCCGGGCCGTGGTACTGCGCGCCGACATCGACGCCCTGCCGATCGACGAGCGGAACGACGCAGACTGGAGCTCCCGCAACCAAGGGGTCATGCACGCCTGCGGCCACGACATGCACGCCGCGGTGCTGTTCGGCGTGTTGCAGCAGCTGGCCACCGAGCCGGATTTCCGCGGCACGATATTCGGGCTGTTCCAGCCGGGCGAGGAGTGCAATCCGGGCGGTGCGTCGCTGGTGCTGGCCGAAAATCCGTTCGAAGGCTACGACGTCCGGGCCGTGGTCGGCGAACACGTCGAGCCGCAGCTCGAAGTCGGGACGCTCGGATTCCGCGCCGGCAAATACATGGCCGCAAGCGACGAACTGCGCTTCACGGTGCACGGGACGGGCGGCCACGGGGCCATGCGCCCGCAGCTCAAGGATCCGGTGGCCGCCGCAGAGTTCGTGACGCGGCTCGTGGCGCTCAACCATGAAGAGTGCGTGCTCTCGATCGGCCGCGTGGAGGCCGGGGGCGCCACGAACATCGTGCCCGATCAGGTCTATCTCGAAGGCACGCTCCGCACCTTCGACGAGCGCGAGCGCGAAATCATCCACAAACGCATCCGCAACTTCGCCGCGGACATCGACAAGCGCCACGGTGTGCGGACCGACGTCGATATCAGCCGGGGCTACCCCTGCGTGGTGAACGACGCCGCGCTGGTCAAGCATGCGGCGGCGCTGGCCGCGGAAGCCGGACTGCGGGTCGAAATGCTGCCGCTGCGCACCACGGCGGAGGATTTCGGCTTCTACTGTACCAAATATCCGTCGCTGTTCTACCGGCTGGGCGTGGGCGCCGCGGCCGGACGGCCCCACACGGCGACGTTCAACCCCGACGAAGGGGCCATCGACACGGGCATAGACTACATGAAACGTCTCGCCCTCCAAATTCTGAAGAAATGAAAAAGCAATCACAAAAGAACCGTCCCGCAAGGGGCGCGAAAAACACGGACCGGGCAGCAGTCATCCTGAGTCTCTTCCGTGAATTTCCCAATAATAAATTCTCGCTCAAACACCTCGCGTCGGCTTCGGGCGGCGCGACGAAAGAGGGACGCCGCGAGACGTTCGAAATACTGGGACGCCTGCACGACGAAGGCATCGTCGAGGAGTGCGCCCGCGAGAAATACCGGCTCACGCACAAGCACCTGCCCCACTTCGAAGGCATCGCCGACATGACGGCGAGCGGTTCGATATACGTACGGGTCGAGGGCGAGGAGAACGATATTTTCGTCAACCAGCGCAACACGGCCAACGCCCTGAACGGCGACCGCGTGGAGGTGGTGGCCATCCACCGCGGCCGCGACGGGAAATTCGAAGGCGAAATCACGCGCATCGTCGAGCGCAGCCGCAAACCCTATGTCGGCGTGGCCGAGGTGGGCGCGCACCAGATCTTCGTGCGGGCTGACTCGCGCCGCATGCCGATGGACATCTACCTCTCGAAAAAGCAATACCCCGACGTGAAAGACGGCGAAAAGGTCGTGGTCCGCATCGCCGACTGGGCCGAAGGCAGCAAAAGCCCCGTGGGCGAGCTGGTCGAACGGCTCGGCATGGCGGGCAACAACGACACGGAGATGCACGCCATTCTGGCCGAATACGAGCTGCCCTACCGCTTCGACCCCGAAATCGAGCAGGCAGCGGAGGCCATCGACGGCAGCATCACCGCCAAGGAGATCGCGGCACGCCGCGACTTCAGGCAGGTGACGACCTTCACGGTAGACCCGGCCGACGCCAAGGACTTCGACGACGCGCTTTCGGTGCGCAGGGTCCGGGACGGCATCTGGGAGATCGGCGTGCATATCGCCGACGTGACCCACTACGTGCGCCCCCAATCGACGATCGACGACGAAGCCGTCGAACGCGGCACCTCGGTCTACTTGGTGGACCGCACCGTGCCGATGCTGCCCGAACGGCTTTCGAACGAGCTTTGTTCGCTCCGCCCGCACGAGACGAGCCTCTGTTTCTCGGCGGTCTTCACCCTCAACGAGAACCTCGACATCCTCGAAGAGTGGTTCGGCCGCACGGTGATCTATTCCGACCGCCGCTTCACCTATGCCGAGGCGCAGGAGGTGATCGAGACGGGCCGCGGCAACTACGCCGAAGAGATCCTGACGCTCAACAGGCTGGCGCAGGCGCTTCGCCGGCAGCGGTTCAAGAACGGCGCGATCAGCTTCGACCGCGAAGAGGTGAAATTCAAACTCGACGAGACAGGCAAACCGCTGGGCGTCTATTTCAAGGAGCAGAAGGAATCGAACCAAATGATCGAGGAGTTCATGCTGCTGGCCAACCGCCGCGTCGCGGAGTTCTGCGGCAAACGCAAGACCGACAAGGGCCGCACCGTCGAACGTCCGATGGTTTACCGCGTCCACGACTCGCCGAGCGAGGAGAAGCTGGACCGCTTCCGGCAGTTCATCCTCCGCTTCGGACATATCTTCAAGGCCACCAAGGGCCGCGCCGTAGCCAAGGAGCTGAACAAGCTTTTCGCCCAGATCAAGGGCACGACCGAGGAGAACGCCGTATCGACGATGGCCGTACGGTCGATGGCCAAGGCGTATTACACGACCGACAACATCGGCCACTACGGACTGGCATTCCCCTATTACACGCACTTCACCTCGCCCATCCGCCGCTACCCCGACATGATGGTCCACCGCCTGCTGGCGCGCTATCTCGCCGACGGCAAGGCGGCCGACAAGGCGATGCTCGAAGATTTGTGCTTCCGCGCTTCGGAACGCGAAGTCATCGCCGCCGAAGCCGAGCGCGCGTCGATCAAGTACAAGATGGTCGAATTCATGAAGGAGCGCATCGGCGAAGAGTTCGAAGGACATATTTCGGGACTCACCGAGTGGGGCATCTATGTCGAGCTGGACGAGACCCATATCGAGGGCATGTCGTTCCTGCGCGACATCGACGGCGACTTCTTCCAGTTCGACGAGCCCAACTACCAGATCATCGGCCGCTCGACGGGCCGCCGCATGACGCTGGGCGACGCCGTGCGCATCCGCGTCAAACGCGCCGACCTGCAGAAACGCCAGCTCGATTTCGAGGTGCTGCTCGACGGACTCCGCACCCCGGCGCCCGCCGAAGGGCAGGGACCGCAGGTACGCCGCAGCAACCGCCGCAAAAACCGATAGGCCGTGCAGCGCATCTACGACAAATGCCGGCGGCGGGAGCCGCTCTCGCGCGAAGAAGCCTACCGGCTCTACGACGAAGCCCCGCTGCAGGAGCTGGCGCTGGTGGCCGACGAGGTGCGCCGCGCCGTGGTTCCCGATCCTCAGGTCGTGACGTGGCAGATCGACCGCAACGTCAACATCACCAACGTCTGCATTTCGGGCTGCAAGTTCTGCAACTTCCACTGCAAACCCCACCAGACCGACCGGGCGTTCATCACCACGATGGAGCAGTACTGCGAAAAAATCGACCGCACGCTCCGTCTGGGCGGCGACCAGCTGCTGTTGCAGGGCGGCCTGCACCCCGGACTGAAAATCGACTTCTACGAACGGCTGTTCAGCGGGTTGAAATCGCGCTACCCTTCGCTGCGGCTGCATGCGCTGGGCGCGCCCGAAGTGGCGCATATCGCCCGCATAAGCGGGCTGACGACGCTCGAAACCCTGCGCCGCCTGATGGCCGCGGGACTGGATTCGCTGCCGGGCGCAGGAGCCGAGATACTCGATTCAGACGTGCGCCGGGCCATCTCCCCCGCCAAACCCTCGGTCGAGAAGTGGCTCGACGTGATGCACGAAGCCCACTGCCTGAATCTGCCGACCTCGGCGACGATGATGTACGGGCACGTCGAGACGCCGCACCAGCGCATCGACCACCTGTTGCGCATCCGCGACCTGCAGACCCGCTGTCCCGAAGGCAATTACGGCTTCATCGCCTTCATCCCGTGGATTTTCCGTTCGACGGGCACCGAGCTGGAACGGCAGGGCGTGGAAACCCGCTTTTCGCCGCTCGAATACCTGCGCATCATCGCCGTGAGCCGGCTGATGCTGCACAATATCCCCAACATTCAGGCTTCGTGGCTCACCGTAGGCAAAGCCACGGCGCAGGCGGCCCTGCACAGCGGAGCCAACGACATGGGGTCGATCATGATCGAAGAGAACGTCGTATCGTCGGCCGGGGCGCACAACAGTTTCGACGCCGAAGGCATTCAGTCCGCCATCCGCGAAGCGGGCTTCATCCCGCGCCTGCGGGACCAGCTCTACCGGATGCGGGAATATGCGCCGCAAACCGGGGAACTTGCGACATCGCTTCAAGACGCCTAACGGCGCATCACGCCGCAGTGCCCAAGCACCTGCCGCGGCGCAGTATACACCACCGCAACGGCAACAGCCGCACTATTATACGGCGCGGCCACAACACAATGCGGTCGTATCCGGTACGCGCCCGCAGCATCTGCAAGTCGCCGCAAAATGCGTCCCGCGGCAACGCATGCCTGCAAAACGAATCGCCGCAGAACGCGCACACACTACAAAGTAAAAGGAGATGCTTTTCGGCATCTCCTTTTTCATAATCCACGTCTCCGGACACGGAGCCAAAGCCCCGCAACCGCCATAAGACCAAGTGCAGGAAAGGCTTGAAAAATCCCGCCCCGCTACTCGATCACGGCCGCCCAGCCGCCGTTGCGAACCATCTCCACTTTCACGACGGTCGAAGCGTCCACCTCGCGCACCCGTTTTCTGTAGTCCGTGGCCTGCAGGTCGGCGTTCACCCCGTCCTCGAACGAAGTCATCGTAAAGGTACGGCCCGCAGGCAGGAAGTCGAGCGCGATTTCGGTCGTATAGGGCCGGTCGTTCGTAATGCCGCCGACGTACCACTTGTCGCCCTTGCGGCGCGCCACGACGACCTCCCGGCCGCATGCGGCGCGCAGGACGCGCAGGCTGTCCCACGTGGTGGGCACCGCGGCCAGAAACTCCGTGCAGGGATGCTCGCGGCGGTAGAGCACCGGATTGTCGGCGAGCATCTGCAGCGGGCTTTCGAAAACCACGTACAGCGCTATCTGATAGGCGCGCGTCCCCGTCCCCATCGGATTGGCCCCCGTCGAACGGTTGTCTTCGGGCTGCGCCGAGAACATCGAGCCGGGCGTGAAGTCCATCGGTCCTACGGCATTGCGGATAAAGGGCAGCCAGTTGCTGTTTTCGGGCTTGCAGCGGGCCCCCTGCTCCATGCCGAGCACCCCCTCGTAGGTAAGCAGGTTGGGATAGGTGCGGTAAAGCCCCTTGGGTGTATAGGAGCCGTGCATATCGACGAAAAGGCGGTGCCGGGCTGCGCACTTCATCACCCGTTCGTAATAGCCGACCATCCACTGGTCGCTGCGGTCCATGAAGTCGATCTTCACTCCGGGAATCCCCCACTCCTCCAGCGTCGCAAAGAGCCGGTCCATATCCTTCTCGACCGCCAACCACGTCAGCCAAAGTACGATCTGCACGTTGCGCTCCCGGCCGTAGGCGATCAGCTCCTGCAGATCGAGATCGGGATTGGGATGGAAGACGTCGGTCGTCGAAGCCGACCAGCCCTCGTCCATGATGATGTAGGGAATACCGTATCGGGCGGCGAAGTCGATGTAGTAACGGTAGGATTCGGTATTGCGCCCGGCCCGGAAATCGACGCCCGTCAGGCGCATGCCGTTCCACCAGTCCCAGCTGACCAGTCCCGGTTTCACCCAATCCCAGTCGGCGTCGGCCGCAGGTTCGGCGAGCAGCCAGACCAGCTCGTTCTCGATCAGGGCGGCGTCCTTTTCCGCAACGACCGCCACACGCCACGGGAAGGTGCGCGTCCCTTGGGTGCGGGCGATATACGGCTCCTCCGCGACGATCTTCAGACTGCGGTCGCCGGCGGGGGCATACTCCTTGGGCACACGCGGAAACAGCGATTCGAAGCCGCCCGCGCCGTCGCCCCGGACGAACATGCAGGGGTAATCGCGCACGTCGGATTCGGCCAGCAGCACTTTCTTACCGCCGGGCATTCCGACCAGCACAGGCAGGTAGCTCATACGGTCCGCCGAATCGTATTCCGCCGTCGCCACACGGGTATAAGGCTCCTCGTACATCGACCGGAAACCGTCCACCTCGGAAAGCCACGCTTCGCTTCCGGCGGGAAATCCCAGCCGGCACGCCTCGCCCATGACCTCGACCTCGCCCGGAAGCGACGTCACGAAACGGTAGGCCGCACCGTCGTCGAACAGCCGGAACTCCACGGCGTAACCGCCTGCGAAATTGAGCCGCACGGCATTGTAACGGTTGCGCACCGAAGCGTTCTTGGTCGGATTACGCCGTTCGAGCACCTCGTCGGCCGACGAACGCTTCACGCTCCGCAGGCGGGGCTTTTCGCCCAGCGTCCTGTCGGCAAGCGTCAGTGACAGCGTACAGTTTTCCAATATCTTGTCCACCCCGGACCAAAGGCCGTAAGTGATCCGGTCCGCGACATCGACCGCAAGTCGGAGATTTCCGTCGGGCGACGCGGCCTCGACGGTTTTGGCTTCGGCGGCGCAGGCCAGCATCAGCGTGCACAACAGCGTGAATAATCGTTTCATCATCATTCGGGATTAGCGGAGCGTCATAAAAAAAGAGGGCCGCAGTCAGACCGCGGCCCTCCGTAAATTAACCTATTTAACCTCTATCGAATTCAGCAAATCGGTCTTGCCCTCGTTCACCAGCTTGAGAATCAGCTCGCCGAACAGCGTGTTCTGCCATGCGAACCACGAGCGGGTGAAGTCCGCGGGATCGTTCACGTTGAACGACTCGTGCATGAAGCCCGTTCCGGCGTCGGTGGTCATCAGCATCTCGACGCAGCGTTTGATCTCGGCGTCGTCCTGCGACGTGAAAGCCTTCATCATAATGCTCATCGGCCATGCCATGTCGTAACCGATATGCGGCCCCCCGATGCCCTCGCCCGCCGTACCGCGGAAGAAGTAGGGGTTCGCCTCGCTCCACACGAAACGGCGCGTATTCTGGTAGATCGGATCGTTCACGTCCATATCGCCCAGATAAGGCATCGCCAGCAGGCTCGGCACGTTGGCGTCGTCCATCAGGAAGCGGTTGCCGAAACCGTCCACCTCGAATGCGTAGATCGTGCCGAATTCGGGATGGTTGTAGGTCGCATACTTCTTGAGCGCGGTCTCTACCTCGGCGGCCAGCGCGGTGCACTCGGCGGCCAGCGCCGGCTCGTCGTTCACCTCGGTCAGAATCTCGGCGGCCTTGCGCAGCGAAGTCACGGCGAAGAAGTTCGACGGCACGAGGAACAGGAACGTCGTGGCGTCGTCCGAAGGACGGAACACCGAAGCGATCAGCCCCACGGGGTTCACCGGATTGCCCTTGCCCGCATTGCAGACCGTGTCGAGCTGACGGTCGGTCACACGCATGAAGGTGTAGGGACCCAGTCCCTCCTTGCGCTGCTGCTCGCGGAAGGTCTTCAGGATATTCTTGATGGCGGCCATCCAGTGCTCGTCGAAAACCGAAGCGTCGCCCGTCGTCAGCCAGTACTGATAAGCCAGCCGCAGCGGGTAGCAGAGCGAGTCGATCTCCCACTTGCGCTCGTGGAGTTCGGGGCGCATCTCGGTCTGGTCGCTCATCCACTGGTGGTCGGGATTCGGATCGTAGGGATCGAGGAATGCGTTGGCATAGGGATCGAGTTCGATGCACTTGAACTGGCGGCGGATAACGCCCGCCAGCATACTGCGCAGGTGCTCGTCCTTATTGGCCAGCTGGAGATAGGGCCACACCTGCGCACCGGAGTCGCGGAGCCACATGGCATGGATATCGCCCGTATAAACGATCGTATCGTCCTTGCCGTTGGCGTCCTTGCGGGCGCGGACCGTCGTGTCGAGCGTATTGGGGAAGCAGTTCTCGAACATCCACGCCAGCTTGGCGTTGGTCAGCACGCCCTTGATGCGGGCGATCTCCTGTTCCACGGCTTCCGAACGGAACAGACGTTCGGCTTCGGCGGGACGGTTCGTCGCGGCATATGCGGCCGGCGTCTGCGCTTTGGTCTTCTTGCCGGGCTTGGCCATACGCGTATTGTCGGCAGGCATCGGAGCTGCGGCTTCGCGCGCAGCGGGCTGCGGGGCTTCGGCGGGAGCGGAAAGGCTCACCGTGCGGGCCGAGACGCCCTCTGCGGCGCACACCACGGCGGCCGCAAGGCAGATGTTAAGGATTTTCTTCATTTTCATTTTGTTGCAATGTGTAAGTTGAGTATGGTTATTTTGTCTGGTCCAGTTTCACGCCGCTCATGCGTCCGTACATCTCGGCCATGGCGCCCTGCGTCAGCAGCCATTTCTCGGACTGCTTGTCCGCCCCCGTAAAGTCGGTCTCGAACAGCCCCTGCGCATCGCGGGCATGCTCCCACGCATAGTCGAGCGTGCGCTGCACGTCGCCGAGGTAAGCCGCATTGCCGTCGATGGCGTAGAGTTCGGCCAGTCCGCGCACCATCACCGCCGAGAACCACACGTTGCCCTTGTTGATGATGCGGAAGGTCTCGCCGCCTTGGGGCGTGAACTCCCCGAAGAAGCGGTCGTAGCAGGCGGCCGCCGTACGCTGAGCGTCTTTCAGGTAGCTTTCGTCGCCCGTCGCCTTGTAGAGCAGCGCCCCGGCCTGCACCATCTGTCCGCTGTTGTAGGCGAACTTCGCGCGGCCGATCCTGCCGTCGAGGCCGATGTTGTCGAAATAAAGGCCGTCTTCGGGATCGAGCAGGTGTTCCTTGGTCCAAGCGTAGAGCGCCTTGCCCTGCGCGAGATAACGTTCGTCGCCCGTGGCGGCGTAGAGTTTCAGCGCGTAGACCGTACCGGGCGCGTTCGAGCAGGTATTCTTCGAATGTTTCTGCTGTTCGCACCAGTAGATGCCGCCGCCCAGCACGTCGTCCGTGCCGCTCTCGATGAATTTCCAGATCATCTCGGCTTCGGCGAGGTACTTTTTGTCGCCCGTGGCTTCGTAGATATCGCAGAAATCAATGCCCAGCCAGACATTGTCGTCGTAAAAGCGGTCCGAAGCGGAGGCCGTATTGATATAGGAGGCATAGGCCGCGGGCATGCGCGTCGTGTCGAGATATTGGGCCAGCCCCGGCAGTACGCGCCCGTCGAGCACGCTGCGGTACGACGCGTCGGCTTCGAGAATCGTATTCACGGCCGAGAGGGTTCCCGAAAAGGGCCAGAGGTAGGAATAGGGATTGGGGCGCGCCTGATCCGCCGAAGCGAGGTAGCTCGCCGTATAATCCACATTGAACGGATAGTTCTCGCGCAGCAGGCGGTTTTCGGCCACGCCGTAATGCGCGTATATCGAATCGAGCGTCGCCTTTGCGCGATCGAGGTTGCGGGCGTCGCACGCCACGCCGCCGTTGTTGCAGCAAGCCGCGAAAGCAGACGCGGCAAAAGCCATAATAAGCAGTTTCTTCATCGTTTATCGGTTATTTTGCAGGCAATACGGTTATATACCATGTTTTCTGAACGCCGAGCGCCCGGTTGATGCCTTCGACGACCAGCGACTCCATCCGCAAATAGCCGGAAAGAACCGGATGACAGCCGTCTTGGGAGAGCTCTTCGGACATTCCGCCGCTGCCGTTATCGAGCGCCCGATGGTAATCCACATAGGGAATCTTCTGCTCCGCGGCATAGCGTTCCAGCATCGTATTGAGTCGTCGGACCTCCTCGGCAGGCTCCATTTCGGGCCGCCACGAGAAGCGGTCGCAGGGCAGCAACGAACAAAGCACCACCTTGATCCCGTTGTAGCGGGCCAGATCGCACATCGAGACGATGTTGCCGAAAACGTTTTCGAGTTCTATGGGGCCGTTGTTCCGCGCGATGTCGTTGATGCCCGCCAGAATGACCACGACTTGGGGTTTCAGGTCGATCACGTCGCTGCGGAAACGGGCGAGCATCTGGACGGTCGTCTGCCCGCTGATACCGCGGTCGAGGAACCCGTTCCGTTCGAAGAAATCGGGATCGACGCGAATCCAGCTGTCGGTGATGGAATTGCCCATGAAGACCACCTCGACGGGCCGGTCCAATACGGCATTCTGAAGTTCATAACGTCCGTACTGCGCCCAGTCCACCGGTCCATCGGCACGAAGCGCCGCGACGGAGAAAAGAGTCAGCGACAAGAGTACGATTTTTTTCATGCAGGTCATACGGGTTTCGGGTTTTCGCTAACAAAATTAGAAAACGCCGGGGAATCGGCAGTCCGTATCCATGAAGAAATAGTACAGATACGTGCCAAACACTCCTGAACAGGCATTTTCACGCTTCCGGCCCCGCATATCGGGGCGTCGGGTCCGGTTTTGCAACCGCAAAAATACGATTTTTGTCTGTTTTCTGGACTTTTCGACACAATATTTATCCGACTTAAGCCGTATTTTGCATAAATTTGCACAAAAGAGTTCAAACCTACCTAACCGACAGTTCCCATGACACGAAAAACCGGTCTCGTCTGGCTGCTCCTGCTGTTCTGTACGGCAGTCCGCGCCAGCAACCTGCGGCAGATATCGAGCCGCGAAGGGATATCGAACAACGCCATACTTTCGCTGGCTCAGGACAAACACGGATTCATCTGGGTCGGAAGCTGCGACGGCCTGAATATGTGGGACGGAGAACGGATGCGGCTCTTCCCGAACGACTGGGGCGGAGAGACTCCGCTGTCAGGAAATCTCATTGAGGAGATCGCCGTCACCACGGACTCGCTCTTCTGGATCCGCACCAACTACGGACTGGATCTCTTCGACCCCGACAGCAAGCGGGTCGAACGCCATGCGGACTTCCAAGGAATGTACAAAATCGTGACACGGCGCAGCAACGAGGTACTCGTCGTCACGCAGGACAACAAATTCAGCTGTTACGACCCGGCGGCGCGCCGGTTCAGCTCCGTACAGCCCATGCCCGGCATCGACTACGCCGACATCCTCGACATGCAGCTGGACGACGACGGCGCCCTGTGGGTATTCTCCCGCAAAGGAATCTTCCGCATACCGGTCGCATTCCCGGACAAAAACAACGACCGGATCGGCATCGGACAGCCCGAACGGTTCCCCACGGTCTCGAATCCCGAATACGCGTTCGCCGAAAACGGCAGCGGCTTCTTCATCGACGAAAATCACATATTCTACGAATTCGACATCCGGGAGCGCCGCCTGATCTACAACAAGGACATGAGCGACGAGATGGCGCGCATGGGCAGCGTGTCGAGCATCGTCCGCGACGGCGGCGACTACATCGTCTCGTTCTATACCAACGGCGTCATACGGCTGCGCACCACGCCCGAACAGAGCGTGAAATACGCCACCGAACACATCAACATCCCCTGCGGCGTCTTTTCACTGCTGCGCGACGCCCGGCAGGAGATCGTATGGATCGGCACCGACGGACAGGGACTCTACCAGCATACGCGCAACGCCACGGCGTTCCGCTCGATCACCTTCAACCAACTGCCCTACAACCTCTCGAAACCCGTCCGCGCGCTCTACATCGACGACGAGCGGACGCTCTGGGTCGGCACCAAAGGCGAAGGCATCCTGCGCATCGCCGACTTCTACGACCGCAAGGAGTTCACCCCGGCGCATGTGCAGCAGCTCACGGCCGACAACAGCGAGCTGCTCGACAATTCGGTCTACGCCTTCGCCCGCAGCAGACGCAACCTGCTCTGGATCGGCACCGACGGCGAAGGACTGAACTACTATTCGTACGGCGACCGGCGCATCCGCACGCTCCGCACCCCGGCGCCGCTCAAATACATACACGCCCTGTACGAGACTTCGCCCGACACGCTGTGGGTGGCCACGGTGGGCTGCGGCGTATTCCGCGTGACGCTGGGCGGCACGGCGTCGCAGCCCTCGATACGCGGGGTCGAGCAACTGCATTTCAACGACGAACTGGAGATCAAGAACTTCTTCTTCACGCTCTACCCCGAAAACGGTTCGGCGATGTGGTTCGGCAACCGCGGCGGCGGCGCAGTCCGCTACGACATCGCCGGCGGCAGCAGCGAAGTCTTCAAGTTCGACGCGGGGCGCAGCGCCATCGCCAACGACATCTTCGCCATCCACCGCAGCGGCGACGGCACCATGTGGTTCGGCTCCAGCGGCGGGCTGATCGAATTCCGGCGGGATTCGACCTCGCACGTTCCGGGCATCCGCAACACCGTGCACGGCATTCTCGAAGACCGCAAGGGCGACCTCTGGCTGAGCACCAACCGCGGTCTGGTGCAGTACTCGCCCCACACGGGCTACGTGGTGACCTACGGCTATTCGTACGGACTGAACACCATCGAATACAGCGACGGGGCCTGTTTCGCCGACCCGCGGACGGGCACCCTCTTCTTCGGCGGCATCGACGGACTGGTGACCATCGAGGATACGGGCTTCCGCGAGCAGGAGTACAATCCCCCGATGCTGTTCCGCGACATCCGGCTCAACGACGGCATCCGCAACATCGGCGACATGCTCTCCCGCGACGGCGTGCTGACGCTCAGACACGGACAGCGCATCTTCGAGATCACGGTCTCGGCGCTCGACTACGTGAACGGCAGCAACTACAGCTATTACAGCCGTCTGGACGGCTACAACGACCAGTGGGCCGGCGCGTCGTCGCAACTCTCGTTCGCCGACCTGCCGGCCGGCACCTACCGGCTCGACGTGCGTTACCGCAACAACATCACCGGGGCCGAAAGTCCGGTCTATTCGCTGCCGATACGTCTCAAACCGGCGTGGTATGCGACCGCGGCGGCCAAATGTCTCTACGTACTGTTGCTGCTGGCCGTAGTCGGGGGCGTCATCCGCCATTACCTGCTCCGCTACCGACGCCGTCGCGCCGAGAAACTGCAGCGGCTCGAAATCCGCCGCAAGGAGGAGGTCTATGAATCGAAGATGCGCTTCTTCTCGAACATCACGCAGGAGCTGTCAATGCCGCTGACGATGATCTCCGCTCCCTGCCAGCAGATACTCGCCTACCGCAAGGCGGACCCCTATGTGCTCAAATACGCGCAGACCATACGGCAGAACGTCTCGAAGCTCCACGACCTGATCTACATGCTCCACGAGTTCCGCGGCATCCGCACGGGGCAGAACGACGAAAGCGAAAACATCGAGCTGGTTCCCGTGGCCGAAATCGCGCAGAGCATGGTCGAGACCTTCGGCGAATATTCGCAGCAGAACAGCATCCACTGCCAGCTGGACATCGAGCGCAACCTCGTGTGGCCGACCGACCGCGACGGACTTTCGACGATCCTCAACACACTGCTGTCCAATGCCTTCAAGCATACGCCCTACAACGGCGCCGTAAGTCTCACGATCCGCAGCGACAACGGCAAGCTCCTCATCTCGGCCTCCAACGACAGCGTGGGCGTCAATCTCGAAGACATCGAAGCGATTTTCGACCGCTACCGCGTACTCGACTATTTCGAACGCAAGAGCGAGCGCGGTCTCTCGTTTCAGGGCGACCTGCGTCTGGCGATCTGCCACAGCATCGTGGTCCGCATGCAGGGCGAAATCAAGGTCGAAAGCACTCCCAACGCGCAGACGACCTTCACCGTACTGCTGCCGCAACTGAAAGTCACGGCCGAAAACGCCCCGACCGCAGACAACATCGTGCCCGCGTCCAAAGAATACGGACTGCCCCTGCCGACCGTGACGCGGCGCGAATTCCCGTTCGACAAAAACCGCAGGACGGTGTTCATCGTCAACGACAATTCGGAGATCATGAATTTCGTGGCCGAGCTTTTCGCCGCGGACTACAACATCAAAATGCCGTCGGGCAAAACCGAGATGATCGAGCTGCTCAAGCAGATGCACCCCGACATCGTCATCTGCGACGCCCTCTCCGAGCAGTCCGACTGCCTGTCGCTCATCCAGTTCATCAAGCAGGGCAAGCTGACCTCGCACATCCCGGTCATCCTGCTCTCGACGGCCCAGCAGATCGACGAGCGCATCAAGGGCGTGGAGTCAGGCGCGGACATCTGCCTGACGCTTCCGTTCAACGTCGAATACCTCAAAGCCGTGGCCGAGCAGCTGCTCCGCCGCAACCGGTCGCTCAAGGACTATTACAAGTCCTCGATCAGCGCCTTCGAGCTTTCCGACGGGCGCATGCTCCATCAGGACGACAAGGAGTTCATCGACCGGATGCTGAAGATCATCAACGACAACATCTCCAACACGGAGATCTCGACCAAATTCATCGCCGACGAACTGGGCGTAAGCATCCGCAACCTCTACCGACGGCTGGAGGGCATCCTCAACCAGACGCCGACCAACATCATCAAGGAGTACCGGCTGGCCAAGGCCGAACAGCTGCTCACGACCACGAAGCTCTCGATCGACGAGATCATCTACAAGGCGGGCTTCGTAAACCGGGGCACCTTCTTCAAATGCTTCTCCGCCAAATACGGCTGCACGCCCAAAGTCTACCGCAAGGAGAAACTCTCGCAGATCCGTCAGGAAGTGGGCGAAGAGAGCGAAGATGCCGCAGACCGGTCGGCGTAACGTCCGGCGGAGTCCGGCATAGTATCCGGCGAAGTTCCGGCATGACAGTGTCCCGTCCTGAAAAAGGTTTACAGAAAAGAGTAAATCTTATGCAGCAAACAACGAATTCAGACTTATCACGTCATTATTTACCGCGTCAGTTGCGTCATCTGATT
>OCPQ01000530.1_pt1 | contig 24265 bp, 23 predicted proteins | sample 1538251 | NCBI WGS metagenome assembly OCPQ01 (sample SAMEA2580249, study PRJEB22360) | human gut metagenome | biome: human gut; feature: human-associated habitat; material: faeces | place: Denmark | collected 2008/2010 | reverse complement strand
GCAGCAAACACCCCTGCGGCGACTTTTGCAAACACATCGCTTTTGATGCGGCTGTCGTAACCGATGGCCACAGACGGCTCGGCAAAATTCTTTTTCAGATAATCCGCCAGACCCTGAGAAGCCTTTGCCACGGTATAGACGTTCATCCGGTTGGTGCCTGCGCCGATGACGCCGCGCAGACCGCCCGTGCCAAAGGCGAGGTCACGGTAGAATGCGTCTTCGATTTTGGCATCGTCCAGCGTTTTCAGCTCTGCCACAACATCGGCATCGGCGGTGGCATTTGCCAGCCAGCGTTCGTATTCCTTTTTAATATCCATATCGTTTACCCTCTCACATCCAGAAATTGTGCTTGTCCATGGATGGTCAGCACCTCGGAATCCGCCGGGACAAAGATGCAGTCTCCCTTATAGAACGGAAGATTGCCGCCCTCATAGGAGATCGTACCGCAGCCGTTGACGCAGAGCAGCACCCGGAAGGCGATCTCATCCGCCCGGTAGTGCACCTTCTGCCGCCGCTCGGTGTTGACGATCATCCGGTACACCTCAAAATACTTGCAGCGGGTCAGCAGCTCAGAGGCAATGCCCTGCCGGTATTTCAGCACCCGAAGGGGCTGCTTCGGCTCTGCGCTGCTCTTCAGGTTCGCCACATCCAGCGCCTTGTCGATGTGCAGCTCCCGCTTTTTGCCGTCCTTGCCCACACGGTCATAATCGTACAGGCGGTAGGTCAGGTTGGAGTTTTCCTGAATCTCTGCCACCAATGCACCGGCGCCGATGGCATGGACTGTCCCGGCCTGAATGAAGAACAGATCATCCTTGTGGATGGGGACCTTTTGCAGATATTTCATCACCGTGCCGTCTGCGATCGCCCTGCGCATCTCGGCCTTTGTGCAGTTCTGCTTGAGTCCGTAGACCAGCTTCGCCTCACGTCCGGCATCCAGCACATACCACATCTCGGTCTTGCCCAGCTGGCCGTTTTCGTGCTCCTGTGCGTAGGCATCGGTGGGATGCACCTGCACCGACAAATCTTTCTTGGCATCGATGAATTTGATGAGGATCGGCAGCGTGTTCTCGCCCTTGTGGCGCTCCCCCAGATACTCCGGGTGCGCTCTCAGCACCTCTGCCAGCTCCTGTCCATCAAATGCGCCGCCCACCACATAGCTGGGGCCATCGGGGTGGGTGGAGCACTCCCACGTCTCTGCCAACGGGGTCAGGTCGATGTTTTTTTCAAATTCATCGTTCAAACGGCTGCCGCCCCAGAGATAATCCTTGCCAGACGGTCGGAGCAAAAGAGGCTTGTTCTTGTTTTGCATAACTGCCTCCTGCGGTGTCTCAATATTCCAGCTCGAACTTTTGCTTGTCGTGGACGTCGATGGCTTCACCCAGCTGCACTTCGATCAGTTTCAGCTCGGTCTCGGCAATCACGGTATGGCGGCAGCCTGCGGACATGGTGATCACATCGCCTGCCTTCACGTTCTGCTCCATACCGTCCACAATGGTCTTGCCCTTGCCTGCAATGACCGTCCAGACCTCGTCCCGGTGCTGATGGCTGTGGTAGTTCATCTGATGGCCTGCATTCAAAGTCACCTTGATGGTCATGGAAGCCTTGTCGATGTCGATGACCTTAAAGCTGCCCCACGATTTTTCAGCAAACATGACCCGATGGTCGAGCGTGTTGACGTAGGGTTTGATGTAGCTGGACTGCTCCTTATCCGAGACCAGAATGCCTTCCGGGCTGGCAGAAACCACCACATCCTTCAGACCCATGCAGAGGATGGGCACATCCAGCTCGTTGACCACATGGACGTTCTCGCACTTCTCGTTAAACAGTGCCTCGCCCACCGCGTGGCTGTCCATCGCCTCGGTCAGGGTGTTCCAAGTGCCAAGGTCTTTCCAAGTGCCTGCGAAACGCATGACCTCGATCTCCGGTTCGTGCTCCACCACGGCATAGTCGAAGCTGATTTTATTCAGGGTATCGTATTTGTCGAACAGGTCCTCATAGTCCACGAAATCGATGAGTTCATGGGCACGGTTCAGCACATAGCCCAGCTTGAAGGCGAACACGCCGCCGTTCCAGAGCGCACCCTTTGCAATGTAGTCCTTGGCCACTTCCTGCGTCGGCTTTTCCTTGAACATGGACACCTTGCTGACCTGCTCTTTGCCGATGGGGATGATGTAGCCATACTTCTCACTGGGGTAGGTTGGCTCAATGCCCATCAGGACCAGATTTGCGCTGCTGACAGCGGCACGGTCGCCCAGTGCTTTCAGCGCCTCAAAGTAGTCGTTCTCCACATAGGGGTCTACCGGGCAGACCACCACGGATTCTTCCTCGCCGACGCCCTGCACGTCCTTCAGGTAAGCCGCTGCCAGAGCGATGGCCGGGAAGGTATCCCGGCGGCAAGGCTCCACGCTGATGCCCACTTCCTCGCCCAGCTGATTGTGGATGGCCGAAACCTGCGATTTGGAGGTAGCAATGGTGACGGTTGCATCGGTATCGACCGCCTTGATCTGACGGTAGACACGCTGCACCATGGATTCCAGTTCGCCGTCTTCCCGATGGAAGATCTTGATGAACTGCTTGGAACGAATATCATTGGAAAGCGGCCACAGACGCTGGCCGGAACCGCCGGACAATAACACCAGATTCATACTATTCTCTCCTGTCATCTATGGTGTATCTAAAAAGTCGAAAATTTAGTCTATTTCTACAAGCACAGCTGGATTTTGCGTTAAACAGCCTTGAAATCCACAAAGGATTCCTGCGGCTATTTGCCTTAAATCCCGCTTGTGCTTGCGAAATATTCGTCATTTTCTTTGTTTTCAGATACACCTTAGCAAAAAAGGCCGTGGCCCTGCACGGACACACGACCTTTTCAAATCGTTTATTTTAGCGCTCTGCACGCATCGGGTTGTTCAGGAAGTCCTCGTAGGACAGGCGCAGGCCGTCTTCCAGCTCGGTCTTGTAAGTCCAGCCCAGATTGGTGGCCTTGGACACATCCAGCAGCTTGCGGGGAGTGCCGTTGGGCTTGGTGGTATCCCACTTGATCTCACCAGTATAGCCCACGACCTTGGCGACCAGCTCGGTCAGCTCCTTGATGGTCAGCTCCTTGCCGGTACCAGCATTGACCGTCTCGTTGCCGGAGTAGTTGTTCATCAGGAAAACGCACAGGTTTGCCAGATCGTCCACATACAGGAACTCACGCAGCGGAGAGCCATCGCCCCAGCAGGTAACGCTGGGCAGGTTCTGCTCTTTGGCCTCATGGAAACGACGGATCAGCGCCGGGACCACATGGCTGTGGGTGGGATGGTAGTTGTCGTTGGGGCCATAGAGGTTAGTGGGCATGACGCTGATGTAGTCGGTGCCGTACTGACGGTTCAGGAACTCGCAGTACTTCAGGCCGGAGATCTTCGCCAGTGCATAGGCCTCGTTGGTCTTTTCCAGCTCACTGGTCAGCAGGCAATCTTCCTTCATGGGCTGAGGAGCCATACGGGGGTAGATGCAGGAGGAGCCGAGGAATTCCAGCTTCTTGCAGCCGTTCTTCCAAGCCGAGTGGATGGCGTTCATCTCCAGCGTCATGTTGTCATACATGAAATCAGCCAGTGCTTCCTGATTGGCCACGATGCCGCCGACCTTGGCAGCAGCAAGGAACACATACTCCGGCTTCTCCTGTGCGAAGAACTCTTCCACAGCATCCTGACGGGTCAGGTCCAGTTCCTTGTGGGTGCGGGTGATGATGTTGGTGTAGCCCTGACGTTGCAACTCACGAACGATTGCAGAGCCCACCATGCCGCGATGACCTGCGACATAAATTTTAGCATTCTTTTCCATCATAACAGAATTGCCTTCTTTCCAAATTACAGAACTGCCTTGAGTGCCTTTTCGCGCTTTGCACGCTCACGGTCGTGCTTGGCCATGATCTCCACCAGCTGCTCGTAAGTAGTGGACTGCGGATTCCAGCCCAGAACGGTCTTAGCCTTGGTGGGGTCGCCCCACAGGTTGTCCACATCGGTAGGACGGAACCACTGGGGATTCACGCAGACCAGCATCTTGCCGGTAGCTGCATCATAGCCCTTTTCATCGATGCCGGTGCCCTCCCAGCGGATGGTGATGCCATTAGCGGCGAAGGCCTTCTCGGTGAAGTCGCGGACCGTGTGCTGCACGCCGGTAGCGATGACGAAATCGTCCGGTTTCTCCTGCTGCATGATCAGCCACATGCACTCAACGTAATCCTTGGCGTAGCCCCAGTCGCGCAGGGAGTCCATGTTGCCCAGCTCCAGATGATCCTGCAGACCCTCGGCGATACGACCGGCTGCCAGCGTGATCTTACGGGTGACAAAGTTCTCGCCACGGCGCTCAGACTCGTGGTTGAACAGGATGCCGTTGACAGCGAACATCCCGTAAGCATCGCGGTACTCCTTGACCATCCAGAAGCCGTACTGCTTGGCCACAGCATACGGAGAGTAGGGGTGGAACGGGGTAGTCTCGCGCTGGGGAACTTCCTCGACCTTGCCGTACAGCTCAGAGGTAGAGGCCTGATACACCTTGCAGGTCTTGGTCAGGCCACAGACCCGGACAGCCTCCAGCACACGCAGAACGCCCAGTGCGTCCACATCGCCGGAGTATTCGGGTGCATCGAAGGAGACCTGAACGTGGCTCTGTGCAGCCAGATTGTAGATCTCATCGGGCTTGATCTCGCCCACCAGACGGATCAGGCCGGAGGAATCGGACAGGTCGCCGTCGTGCAGGGTGATCGCGTTCTTCTCGATCAGGTGGTCAATACGAGCGGTGTTGGAGATGGAAGCGCGGCGGACGATGCCGTGGACCTCATAGCCCTTCTCCAGCAGAAACTCTGCCAGATAGGAACCGTCCTGACCGGTGATGCCAGTAATCAGTGCTTTTTTCATAATTTCGATCCTCATTTAAAACGTGAAGTTTAAAACTTATGTTGGTTGATTTTGTCGTACAACCATATTTTAAAAGGATATTTGTCCTTTCAGAAGTGCATAAGCAGTCCGATATTAGCACTATCTTGGCTTCTTGGTTCAGGATGAAATAAAAAGAGCCGCGCAGGCTTAAAACTTGCGCAGCTCGGAAAGTTTTATTGCATTTTTGTCTTTTTCAGATAGGATATATTCCCGCATAGGCCAAGGCTCAGTCTGCCAAATGAAATCGGAATCATAGCGCACTGCTCTTGCCGCTTCACCGCAGAAGTCATTATCCACACACCACTGCATCAAGGTCTCATCTTCCAGTGTCAGGTAGCCATGGGCAAAGCCACGCGGAATTAACATCTGCTTCTGATTTTCAAAGGAGAGGATCTCGCCATAAGCATACCCAAAGGTATCACCCGGTCGAAGATCAACAGCCACATTGAAAATCGAACCATGCAGGCAGGACACCAGCTTTGCCTGCGCGTGCTCTCCCTCTTGGAAGTGTAGTCCGCGTAGCGTTCCAGCTTTCCTGCTGAAGCCTTGGTTGATCTGAACCACACGGAAGTCGATTGACTTGTCCACCGGCACAGAAAGCCAGCCCCGGAAGTCCTTAAATCGTTGTGTTTCAATTATTACTGGCTTTACCATTGCTTTCTGTACTCCCTTGGACTGATTCCTTCTACTTTTCGGAACATCCGACTAAAATAGTTTGCATCTCCCATGCCGACCGTAACACCAACTTCATCCACAGTCATATCTGTGAAGCGAAGCAGCTGCTTGGCTCTGGTAATCCGTTTTGAGATCAGATAGTTATTGACCGTCGTTCCGTAAGCCTCTTTGAAGATTTTGGACAGATAGAACTTGTTGATGAAGAACTTCTCTGCTAAATCATCCAATGTAAGCTTCTCCGTATAATGCTCGTCCAGATACTCCTTTACAGCTGCCAATTCCATTCTCTTCCGGCTCACCGTTACGGTCTCCGGATGCCAGGACTGCTCCATCAATAAGGTGAGTAACGTTCCCAGCTTTTCATTGATCCGCATATCTCGTATGTAATCGGAAGATGATGCTAAATCGTAGATATCCGTCAGAAGTGTAGTGAACGGTTCAATATCCGCCGGGTGGAATACAGGGTGACCGCCGCGCTCTTTATACTTTTCATATACGGCTGGAAGAGATGGTGCATAGAAGTGACACCATTGGAGCGACCAAAGGTCGTCAGAGGTGGAATGGCTGTAGGCCTTTCGACAGTCGATGAACACGCAGTCGCCTTCGCCCAGCTGATAAGTTTGCTCCTCATAGGAAAGTTCTCCCTCGCCAGACAGAACGATAAAGCAAAGAAACGACACCAAATCCTCTCTCTGGGATATATGTGGGTGAACAGCCTGCAAAGAGCCAACCTCCTGCAGATGGAGCAACGATGTCCGTGCAAAGGTTGATGGGGTGTAAATGATTCGGGAGGAAATTACTGAAGAAGATTGTGGATTGAATAGTTCTTGGTCCATAAGCTGCTCCTTTCCTCTTACTCCTTTTTCCTTCGCTTATATCCAACTGGTGGAACAGCATCCTTGGGAATATGCCACGGCGATCCTTTTCCATCTTGATTGCAGTTTGGAATTTTACCTTCCCTGCACCACTTGGAAACTGTAGCCTGTGTCACGCCGTATTTTTCAGCAAATTCTCGTGTTCCTATAGCTTCACTCATTTATGTAGTCCTCAAATTGATGCATTCAAATATTACGCTATTAATCTTTCAAGCAAAACTCTTCTATTACAGATCTGCAAATAAATCGGCTTTGTACACGCCGTCCTCCAGCATCTTCTTGAAGCTATCCTTTACAGCTGCAACATCCTCATGGTAGGTCATGCCGTACCATGTATCATTAGTCTTCAGAACCTTCACGGACATTTTTCCCTGCTCCAGCAGATCACCGATGAAAATAGGAATTAAATACTCTGCTTTCAGCGGATTTCCTGGTACTTCCTTCTCGAAAAACTCTTTGAAGCCTTGCTCCAGGACATCCAAGAACTCTGGAGTTAATCCCCACATATTCATAGAAACCAAAGAATTCACATCAACGACTACGCCGTCTGCCTCCACTCCAGTTACAGTCTTTACGATATTCTTGGTCTCCACAACCTCAGTCAGATTGTTTTCCTTATCCATCTTGCAGATACCACGGGTCACGCCACCATTGTCGGAAAGTGTATTCTTCAGCACAAAACCTGCCATGCAGGATTTCCCGCCATTCACCAGATACTCATGAACCGCCTTGAAACCTTTCTTGCCATAATAATCGTCTGCATTGATCACAATAAACGGGGTCTTGATGACCTTCTTTGCGGCAAGCACTGCCTGACCGGTTCCCCACGGCTTTGTACGGCCTTCCGGCAGAGTGCCCGGAATATCGTTAATATCCTGAAAAGCATAGTCTACAGTTACATCATGAGCGGAGCAAATAGCTGCGATACGATCACCGATTACCTCTTTGAACTCCTTCTCGATATCTTTACGGATAATAAATACCACATGGTTAAAGCCTGCCTCAATTGCATCATGAATTGAATAATCCATGATGATATGATTTGAAGCATCCACCGGCTCCAACTGTTTGATTCCTGTTCCAAAACGACTGCCGATCCCGGCTGCCATGATAAGTAATGTTGTGTTCATAGTTTTTCATACCTTTTTCTGATAATATTCTTTTACCATAGGTTTCGTTCTTCACATCTCAGCCGCCCAAAATCGACCGTTGCCTGCTGCTCACCACGAAGAGGTGTGTGAAGGTTTGAGCAGCTACCGTGTAGGATTAGTACACGGCTTTATTTTGCCTAACGCAGACGCAAATTCGAGAGCATTCGACTTTTTAGTTGCATTTTACGTTTATATTTTAATACTAGGGTCTGACGCCAGATATCGGTAAACGTCAAATCCTGCGCCTACCCTTAAATATAACGCCGCTTTTATGAGCGGCGTGGTTTCCGGCATTCCTCGGGAAGCTCCTCTGCCCAGGGCATCAGCTGATCTAGTTTTGCCGGATCTATATTTCCTTTTTCGTCACAATACTTAGGCAGCTCCGTGAGGATATGCCTGAAGTAGTAGTACGGGCGCAGATTGTTCAGCTTTGCTGTTTCTGAAATACTGTAAACAAGAGCGCTGGCTCCGGCACCTTTTGCTGTGTTATGGAACATCCAGTTCTTTTTGCCGATACAGAAAGTCCGGATAGCCCGCTCGGAAGCGGAGTTATCGATGCAATCGTCCATCATCCGCCACGTGGAGGCCATTAGACACAGATGACTACCACCATAATAGGTGGCATTTCGATTAGATTATTTCCTTTTGAGAAGCATAATCAAGTTCATAATTTTACCTTTATTAGCCATCAAAAAAACTCCATACATTCCCAAAAATATAATCGTACCCAATCCATTACCGAAGACATTAATTGAAATGATAAACCCAAGTACTAGGCTTGATTCCAAAATAATACTTGAACCAACTTTTTTGTTGAGCATTCTTGCCAAGTACAATTCTGAAATAATGCTTCTAAGCGCAACCGACAAAACCATCGAGTAAACAACTGCCGTTATGCTTCCCAAAACATGTGCCGAAAAAGAGCAAATGATAAAAGAGATTAGTGCGGCTCCCGCGTTAATAAAAAGCAAAAAATTTTCTTTTCTTAGCACTTTGAAATATGTATTACACAGCATCTGCATTTTTCCGTCGTAAGTGCACAATGGCAGCAAAACTGCAATATAGGACAGAGACTCTTTGTAGTCCGGTAACCAAATTCCAAAGATCAACTGCATTGGATAGTATGCAACAAATACAATCGGTAGTAGTATTCCCAGCGCATCTCTTAGGGAAGAATATATTTCATTTCGTTTGCTTTTATCAGTTTGCCTTAGAGCTGGGAAAAGAACCATACTTACCTGACCAATAAACTGAAGAAAAAAATTTGTCAAAGATAGCGAAAAAGAAAATCTACCGAATGCAGTGATTCCCCATACCGAATCTATTATTTGTCTTCCAATACCCAAAATAAGTGAACCAGCAATGTTAGCAAACAACAGTTTGGCGCCTATCGATATACTTAAAACCATATCCTTAATCACATCAAAAGTGATTCTAAATTTGGCAAATACAAGCTCCTTTGCTTTTATAATGCAATATATTAATGCAACACTTTTACTGAATGTGTAGCCAATAATATAGTACCGGAAAGAAAAGCCCCTTATCACAATGGCAATAAGTACAAATCCGATAAATATTATTCTATCAATCATAATCGATATTGAATAGACTCTCGTCTGATTAACCGCTTGAAATATATATCCTAAGTATCCCGCCGCATTAAATATGAGCATGTATATAAACGTCCAACTCAGAACGGTCATACGCATGGATTCTATTTGTACTAAAGAAAATACAAACAAGGCTACAACTGCAATCGAAAACTGAATCAGCAATGACAGCACTAACTGCGTCTTGTATTTGACATAGTCTAATTCCTCGTATACACTGCCACCCAACCTAAGATATATACCGTCTGTTAGGCCAAAGTGTGAGAAGCCAACATATCCTATATAGAAAATAAATAACTGCCAATACGAATAGTCCTCAACTCCTAATAGCTTTGGAACAATCATGGACATTAGCACACTGAGGATTAATGATATTCCTTGTGCGCTAAATGCGTATATCAGATTTCTTATTAATGATTTCTTATTCATAATTATCGGCTACTCTCTTTTTTTTTTAATTTTATTACTGCCGTAACTCCCCACGCGATTATAAATCCGACAAGTTTAAATAGTACGCTATATATTTGAGATGAAACATCATAACCTAACGCGGTTAGAAATCTATCTATAGTAGTCGGTATATACCCGGTTAGGGGGTAATAGATTATTGTGTTTCTTCCAATTGAATTTAGTGCTTTAGCCATTTTCCATGTACTAACACATTTTGCTAAACAGAACATAAAGTATATTCCAAAGCATGCTCCTAAGATTGCAAGACCTGGCATACATAAGTACCCATCAGATAGATCCAAGTATCTTCCTGTTTGCTTGAATTCAAAAGTTGCTATGATTATGCATATAACACAGGAAACAGCTCCACCTAACTTAGATAAATGTTTTTCTATCTTTATAGGATCATTAAATAGAGTACCCAGCGAAAAGAACAGCATCGCTTCAATCGTGGAACTCCAGAAAAAGTAATTCGGAACTCCTTCAGTTCTAGAATAGTGGGCAATCAGGGCAAGTATAAACGCAATAATACAAATGCTCCTTTTATTCTTTATCAATCTATAAATTACGTAATATATAATCTCCACAAAAAACAAAGAAAATAAAAACCAGAGTAGAGAAAATGAACCCTCTCCACGTAATACATCTATTATAGAAGCCACAAAAAAGTCTTTGTCTCGAAATAGAATAAAATCAATAGTTAGTATCAACAATGAGTATCCATAGAATGGAATCAGATAACTTTTTGCTTTTCTTATAACGTACTCTCTAGGTTTTCGATCCCTAAACCACATACCCGATATGAAAAAAAACATCGGCATGTGAAATACATATATCCAACATCTAAGGAGTATTGGTAAACCCGTATGTCCTGCAACGACACAGAATACTCCTATTGCTTTTGCAACGTCTATCCATTCAACTCGTTTTGAGCATAATGATTTCTCTTTACTCATTGTATCTATCCTCTAACAACTTTTCTCTTTCTGGGGATCGTTTTAATCAACACAACCTGAATAAGCGCCACAAATAAGAAAACATATATTGGTTGCCACACGATCTCATTAAAATAACCTCTTGTGTACCGCATTAAATAATACAAGAACGAAACCCATGTGCCAAACCAGACTGGTTTGTATGCTGAGCAATATATCTTTTGCTCAATTTTGCAAATAAATAATGCGAAAACAAGTGTTAGCGGGATTCCATACCATCCGAAATTCCAATACCACTCTGCTATGGCTGAACCACCCATTGCAAAAACAGTAGAGTTAATAAATGTTCCTCGTTCCGGCTGTGATAAATATATATTAAACAACGCATATTTCTCTAATCCGGAGCACGGAATTTTGAGTCCGCTAAAAATTGAGTAAAAGAAGGAAGCAATATAAGTAAGACCCCACTGATAATTACCTGTTGCAGGTATTGACATAAGTGCCTGAATAGGAGCTTTTACCGTACCTCCCATTTCAAGGCACAAATCTTTGATGGGCTCTGACTCTCTGATCACCTCTTGTAAACTATTCCAGAAATTCGCATCTACGGCTAATTCACGTGTATGAGTGACAATTGTGACAAAATAAATTCCCAAATAGGCCACAGCTATGTACCAGATTTTTAGCTTTGGTTTAAAGAAATAGCAATACATAAACAGCAATGGAACCAATGTCTGAATCGTGTTGCCTTTCCGACCAGTAAAAAACATAAATATTAAGAAATACGCAGCTGTTATTCCCATAACAATAGTGAATCTACGCTTATTATTTCTATAGCTGCTGAGAACTAATAGAATTGCAGGTAAAAACAGCTTGGTGAACCAGCCAAGCGGAATACCATAAAATGTCGTATCTGCTTCGAACATAGCCTGATAGCCACCAGCAATTTTTGCACCTATTTGAATTACGTCATGGTATAATTGAGGCAGAATAGAAATTGCTAACATACACAGCCCAATACTTCTGCATATTTCAAGGGAGTTTCCATCCGTTCCCTTTGTTTCATCATAATCCGCCAATTCAGTATTACTTTTTGAAAACATCAACACACCTAGCAAATATACTTCGATAAATAGTTCAGAGTATAGTGTTCCTTGAAATCCCCACTCATCTCCATATCGATAGAGCATTTGCATATAATCGTACTTTGTAGATGTATCAAAACCAATGACGGTTATACTCGATAAATGGAACATATAGAGACTAAATAGGACAAAAAATGTCGGGGATGCATATTTTAATCCAAGGATTCTCCAACTTATTAGCGAATACACAATCAAAATCACTGTTGTAATCCCTGCACGATACTCCCATCCCGGCGATAACTGTACAATATCAACCGCCAGAATGTAATAGTTTAGAAATATCATCATTATTCCTATTGTAACTACAACAAATTTGGTTTTTGATACCTTCATTAATATAATCTCCTATATACGATTGCTTACATACTCCCGAGAGCCTTTTTTTGAAATAACTTTTCCCGGAATACCAACAACAACCGAATAATCCTCTACACTTTTTGCTAATACACTATTACTTCCTATTGCAACATCACTGCCAACCGTTATATCTCCAATAATTATTGCACCTGGGGCAATATAGATGTTATCCTGTAAAACTGGATACTGCTTTTTTCCATTGTGAATTGTCATTCCAACAGTTGTGTTCTGGGATAGCGTTATGTTTTTTCCACACTTTGCGGGGCTGAATACTATTCCACCAATATGAAAAATTTGTAATCCGGGGCCAATTTCTATTGCATAAGGAATATCATAACCATATTTATATTTATAATGGCGGTATATCATTCTACAGATTGGCAAAATAAATATCTTTGTAAGTTTCTTCTTTCTTGCAACAGAACACATTCTTAGCCAAACAGAGAATTTGAATCCTTCATACGTTGCATATGCATGTAAAAAAGACTTAGTATCTGTCTTTCCCTCATATCTATATAAATCTGCTAAGACAAGTTCTTTAAGACTATAGTTCAATTTTCTCACCCAAATTATATGATTTTATTTTTCCTTCTATAAATGCGGTATACAATTTTGCTGCAGATGAAGCGGTAAAGAACAGACTATCAATTTGCTTAATACGATCTCCTACCGTAGGGATTTCCATACCGGCAGCTCTTTTTATAGCTTCAACCCAAACATCCATCGATTCGTCAAGACTGACACGCGTTACCAACCCCATTCCCATATCTATTTCTTCTGTTACTGCTGTAGATACTACAATAGGTGTACCTGCCGCCTGAGATTCGATTGCAACAGTAGGGAGTCCTTCATAGTGCGAAGGTAATATACTAACGTCCATCAATTGGAACAATTTATTCACGTCATTTCTTCTACCTAAAAATCTACACCTTTCAATGATTCCCATTTCCTTTGCCTGATTTTGAATAAATTCAAAATCTCGTCCTGCACCAACAAAAATCCAAACAAAATTCAAATTTTCTTCCTTCATTTTTGCTATTAGATTTATCATGAATGGATGGTTTTTTTGGTATCCAAAATAACCCACATTGCCTAACACCATGGTGTTAGGCTCAATATCCAACTCCTTCATAAGGGCTGCTTTCTCAGATTCCGTAATTTCAGATTCGTATTTACTGACATCAATGCTATTAGGAATATGCATAATCTTTCTCTGATCCACACACTTCTGTCCAAACCGAAATGCAGAAGCAATTTTACTACAAGAAGCATAATCCGTTGCAACGGCTTTTGTCAGAAATTTGAAACACTCATACTTAATTCGGACTAGTGGATTGCTTGTATTTGGCTGATCCGCGATATGAGCATGAACGATGACTCTATGCACGCCACACAGTCGGGATAACATAGAAAAATACGCAGCTTGAAAATCCGTTAAATGCAAATGTACCGCATCATACTTATTTGTTCTAAGAATACTTATATACTCGCCAACACAAGCCATTATTGATTTAACTCGTACATTTCTTAGGTGGAATGTTTGACCGCCTTTAGCTTTTACCTCCTCTATAAAAAAGTCAGGATAGTCTGTAAAGCCAGCAACATCAATTATTATTTTTTCTTTATCTACTCCGCGAATGATATTACGCACATGAGATGATATCCCACCTCCAAATCCCGGCATAATATGTAATACACGTAATTGTATCATTTTACATTCTCCCAAATAGCCAGTGTTTCTTTCGCTACACGTGCCACAACTCGTTCTGAATTGAATTTTTCCTGTGCCACTTTTAATGAGAATAGACCAGCATTTTTCTTCCACTCATCGCTACTACATATCATCTGCTCAATATCGTTCACAGCTTTTTTAGAGTTTTTATAGCTGATAACATACCCATTCTGACCTTCTGTAATGATTTCTGGATTGTTTCCAACATGTTCTGAGACAATCAACGGATTTGCGCTCCAACAAGCTTCAATACAAGACAGAGGATTAGGATCAGATAAAGATGGCAAAACAAACACATCCGTTGCACCATATAGGTCTATCATATCGGTTTGTTTCTTAAATCCAACTAACCGCAGATCAATTCCATATTCCTTTGCTTTTTTCTCGATTTCTTCCTTCAGTTCGCCCTGACCAGGCATTACTATTGTAACCTTATTCTTACTTGGAACATTATTCATGATGTCTAAGAACTCCAGAATTCCCTTTTCTTTAGAAAGTCTTGCTGGTGTTAAAAACATAACATTATCATCTGCAACATTGTAGCTCTTACGAATTACCTTTTTTTGTTCTTCTGAGTATTTAGATGCAATATAATATGCTCTCTCATCAATCAGGTTAGGTACAAACACATAATAGCTATCCTCAGAAGCATATGTATCAATAAATTCTTTCGACATCTTGCCTGCATACCAGAAACCATCAAATCGACTGATAACGGTATTTCTAAAGAAACTACGAACAGCGAGTTTTAGGCTGCCATACGAACGTTTTTCGTTTAAATGTGACTCTGACCAATAAAAAACTTTATAATTGCATTTCTTTTTTAAACCAATAGCTGCCCAAACAGACGGGAGCATATAGCTACCTGCGCACACCATAACATCAGGATTCATTTTTTTTATCACCCTGCCGATTCCTGGATTGATGATAACATCAATTCCTGAGACTTTTTTTAGTCCCCCCTTCATGAGTGTTGTATAGTCTCTCCTGAAGTCATCATATTGCCACGTTCTTCCAGGCTCATTAGGAACCATTACAAGGACTCGAAAATCAACATTATGATGTGCATACTCATCCCTTAATTTGTCATAGAAGAATATTCTAAATGGATTTAGAATATTCGTTAATAACACTACTCTCATACTTCTCCTCCCAGCATTTTTCTATAGCCAATTAAGTCTTTACCAGGGTCGGTTTTCTCTGCGATATAGTTATTGTTAAACTTGAGCATTTCATCGATGCACTGTTGATCCGCATCTAAAAGACGTTCGACAATTTCTTCGAATTTTCTTTGCTCCGCAAGTGGGGCACCAATTCCAAGCGCATCAATATAGTCATCCCACGGTGTCACGCCCTTGCTCAAAATACAAAGGCAATTATTCATCATTGCTTCAACAATCACATGGCCATAGTTTTCGCCCAATGTCGGGAAGAAGAAAGCATGATACTGTTCAAAAACATGTGGAATATCCTTATGTTCTGCCTCACCACAATACTTCACCTTGACATTATCAGGCATCTTTTTCATGAGATCTTCACACTCAGCCCAATAGCCCTTATCTTCCATAGGACCATAAATGTCAAAAACAACATTTCCCTTTGTGATTTTGCTCAGCACCTCAAGCGCATACTTGATATTTTTCTTTGGAAAAATTCTGGAGACAAATACCAGCCTCAGCTCTCCTTGTTTTTTTGATATACAAGGTTTCTTTGGCACAAATCTTGCAGGCAAATTCGAAACTGTAAACACATTTGCTTTTGCAAATTTACGTTTGATGTCACGTTCCTCAATGCTACTAGTTGCATGCCACAGAAGCCCGCTATACAGGCCAAGTAATTTTACCAAGTAAATATAGGAGTACTTCTTTAATTTCTTATTTTCACAACCACCTGTAAAATCACCTCGCGGTGTTAAAATCACAGGCTTCTTCTTAAGCTTTCCCATACGGCGGAGAAGTAGTGGACGAATAGTGAAAATAGGAGAGAAAAAGCCATTCAGGTACATTACATCATAATCGATGCTGTTGATCACTTCTTCAAAACCTTTTAAGTCCTGCTTATCAGGGCTAAGATAATACACCTTTGCGTGACCCACTTCATTCCACTGGTTAATTTTCACATTACTGTACGGTACAGTTTCCTTATAATCCCTATCTGCACAAAGAACAAAAAAATCAATCTGTTCATATAAATTTTCAACCATGTTAATACAGGACTGAATAGGTCCACCGCCCTTATAACCAGGTGCGTATTGCCCATTTAACACAAGTACTCTTTTCTTCATTCCTATCTCCTCTTATGCTTTCAAATCGCCCTGCGGTTTCATAGTAATTCCCTTTTTCTCGCATTCATAAATCTTCGCATCCACTAAGAAACGATACCAATATGCCTGCAAGAAGTGGAATATCTTTCCTTCTGGACCGTCAAGAAATCCCAATTTAATGTAATATCGATATATAAAATACAGATGCGCCCGGAAGAACTTCGGCAGCCTATAATAGCCGCTATTCTTCACGACACGCTTCATCTTGGCCTGCCCAGACGATGTACCATCTTGTTCCAGACTTTCATCCATCGCCTTTTCCAGCGTCATCTGGTGATCCAGCACTTCCCGGTTGCTGTACCAGTTGTGTTTTGCTGTCCACCACTCCAAATCTTTCTGATTGTTGTCGATCAAATCATGTTTGAATTCAACTGTCATTCCCTCCGACAGAATCATATGTTCATCCATAATTTTCATCTCACAGGATGCCATTCCAGTTCGGAAAATGCGGAGCAATAACTCTGGATATCGCCCACCATGCTTGATCCAGCGGCCCATAAAGTAGACTCTGCGCCGGAGGATGACTCCGTTCACTGGTGTCTTGATCTGCGGGAGTTTTTCATTAATCTCCGCAGCGAGATCTTCCATGATTTCTTCGTCAGCATCCATACGCATGGACCATTCTGTGTCGATGTCCGTGTTCTGAAGACCCCAGTTCAGCTGTTCTGCGTAAGACACCCATTTATTTTGATAAAAGTCCAACCTCGAACCAATTTTCTGAAGCTCTGCATTAAGTTCTTTGCACAGTGCTTCCGTGCTATCTGTACTAAAGCTATCTACAATTACAAATCTCTTAGCAACTCCACGAAAGGACTCCACACACTTGCGAAGATTCTTTTCTTCATTTTTTGTAAGTATTACGACTGTTAAATCTGTCATGAAATTTCCAACCTCTTAATTACCTTCGCCGGGTTTCCAGCAATCACACAATTATCTTCAAACTTTCCGCACACTACCGCACCAGCACCGATAACGCAGCCATCGCCCAGCACTGTGCCTTTCAGGATTATACTATTGCACCCGATGAAACAGTTCTTACCGATCTTGATTTCCCTGCTCGGCACCAAATCACTGTTACCACCGTTTTCATCACGGAGCAGCTTGTTTCTCGTTTCTGCCTCAATTGGGTGGAAGTCATTGTCTAAAATCTTGCAGTTACCGCCGATGCAGGTATTCTCACCAATCGTGATCTTCTTCCGGGCGTAAATCGTTGCTCCGCTTATTCCCACATTATCTCCGATTTCAATCTCTGCCCCCGGTGCACGGGTAACAATAATCGTCCGGCTGTAAAGACCAACCAGATTGCTGAGGAAGCTGCTCTTAATCGTAACGTTCTCACCAATCTTCAGCTTGGCACCACGCTTGTTGAAAATAATAGGTACACCCTTCAGCAAGAGGTTCTTGCCATATTCAATTCTTGTCACCTTCATAACCAGTTTGAACCAGTTACTGTTCATTTCCTCTCGCCTCCTTTACAACTTCAAAATTTTTTCTGCATACTTCTGTACGCTTACGTTTCTAGTCAGATTCTTCTCAAGGTTTTCCCGACTTCTGGCGCCCATTGCTTTCAGTTCTTCACTGCCAGCATTGTCAATGAACCAGCGGATGTTCTCTTCAACCTTGTCATATTCACCCGGCTCACAGCAGAGACCACCGTGTGTATCTTCAATCAAGCAACGAACCTCTGAGCCTGACTCCAGGACCCCTAAAATGGGCTTCGAAGCGGCCATTATTCCGTATGCCTTCGATGGACAGCTCACGCCTTTGATGCCTTTTGCGTTCACACACCAGTGAACATCCCCGGCATTTAGGCTATAAATCAGGTCAGCCTTATCCTGATACGGGATGAAGGTCACATTGTCCATGTGATGCTCTTTTACATACAGCACCAACTTGTCCAGCACAGAACCTGCACCAACAAATGCAAATATGACCTCTCGGCCATCTGCAGTCTTAGTATCCGGTTTGACTCTCTCCACAACTTTAATCAAATTCTCAAGGTCGTAGTACAGACCAATGTTGCCGGAATACATAATGACGAACTTACCATCCAGACCGTACTTCTTCTTGAAGGCCAGAACTTTCTCGTTGTTCTCATCCAGCGGATAGATTTCGTTCTCATCGATCCAGTTGTTGATCATAACGGTTTTGGGAACTTTCTTACCCTCAAATCGTTTCTCAACAGTTTCCACCAGATCGCGGCCGACTGTGATCACAAGGTCACTGCGCTTGCAGCTGAACTTATCGAACCACATCATGGCATCGGTAATGAACTTGCTTTTGGTGTATCCAACAGCCAAAACCTGCTCCGGGTTGAAGTCTTGGATGTTGTAAATGTACTTGGCGTGTTTCATCCACTTGCCCCAGACGCCCAGCAAGCCTCCCAGAATCGGAGGCTGAGAGATGGAAAACACATAATCCATCTTTCCGACCTTAAAGGTCGCGCCCATTGCCCCAAAGAAATAGGAAACAATGTTCTTCACACGGCTCTTCTTATTGGTCTTGCTGAACTCCGGTACTCGGATCCTCAGCACCTTCACACCGTTGATCTCTTCTTCGTAATATTTCTGTGTCTTATATTTATCTTCAATGGTTCCTAAATAGCTGGGAACCACACAAATTACCGTAATATCAAACTTATCCAACATGCCTTCTGCGAGTTCACGGAGAATCTGGCCTGTGGATGCAGTATCAGGTATGTAGTAATGTGCATAAATCAGCAGTTTCTTTTTTGCCATCCTGCATCTCCCCTCTGTGTACTTCTTAGTCACGCTGGAAAATATCGCGTGTATAAACCTTATCCTTCACATCATCCAAACACTTGTCATAACGGTTTGCGATGATGGCGTTGCTCATTTCCTTGAACTTAGCCAGATCATTAACCACTACTGATCCAAAGAAAGTCTCACCGTCTTTCAGAGTCGGCTCGTAAATCACAACCGTGGCACCCTTTGCCTTGATGCGCTTCATGACACCCTGGATAGAGCTCTGACGGAAGTTATCGCTGTTGCTCTTCATGGTCAGACGGTACACACCAATAGTAACAGACTTTTCATGCTTCTCATCGTACTCATTGTCATCATCATAGCCGTAATATCCAGCCAGTTTCAGAACACGATTTGCAATGAAATCTTTACGAGTACGGTTGCTCTCCACAATAGCTTCAATCAAATTCTCCGGTACATCGGCATAATTTGCCAGCAGCTGTTTAGTGTCCTTAGGGAGGCAATACCCGCCATATCCAAAGCTAGGATTGTTGTAGTGACTACCAATACGAGGATCAAGGCAAACACCGTTAATAATCTGCTGGGTATTCAGTCCTTTGCTCTCTGCATAGGTATCCAGTTCGTTGAAGTAAGCCACGCGCAATGCCAGATATGTATTAGCAAACAGTTTAACTGCTTCCGCCTCGGTGAAGCCCATAAACAGTGTGTCGATGTTTTCCTTAATCGCACCTTCCTGCAGAAGACCAGCGAACTCATGAGCAGCCTCCACCAAGCGCTCATCGTTCAGATCCGTGCCGACGATGATGCGGCTCGGATACAGATTGTCATACAGAGCCTTAGATTCACGCAGGAATTCCGGGCTGAAGATGATGTTCTTGCTGTTGAACTTCTCACGCACGGATGCGGTGTAGCCCACCGGAATGGTGGACTTAATGACCATGATGGCGTTCGGGTTATATTCCATGACCAGCTTGATCACAGCTTCAACTGCAGATGTGTCAAAGTGCTGGGTGTGGCTATCGTAGTTCGTGGGAGCAGCTATTACAACAAAGTCCGCATCCGAGTATGCAGCCTTTGCATCCAGCGTTGCGGTCAAGTTCAGTTCTTTCTCTGCAAGATACTTCTCAATATAATCATCTTGAATTGGAGATTTATGATTGTTAATCATATCCACTTTCGCTTGCACAATGTCAACAGCCATCACTTGATTATGCTGTGCTAACAAAACGCTAAGGGAAAGACCGACGTATCCAGTGCCTGCTACGGCAATTTTATAATTTTTCATATTTTCATTCTCCTCACTTTTCTCTTTATAAAACAGCAATAAGCCTACGGCGGGTCGCACAAAGGCAATCCACCGTAGGCTTGAACTCTCCTTCAATCTTTATTTGCTGCTCCTTTTTGTGGGTCAAAACAGAGCTTCCAAAAGCCTCCTACATATAACCCCCAGGATTTTCCGCTTCTTGCAGTTTTTCAACAAATAAAACATTTGAAGGACAACTCAAGCCGTCAAAACCCTTTAGTTATCGTAGGTTTTCTTGGTTGACCCTATTATATCTCTAGCCCCGCCATTTTGAATTGCACAGTAATCTGCATCTTCAAAACTGGTTACAGTTGTATGTACATTTGAGACACATATATAGTCTCCTTTTATTTCCGAAATATTTTTTTCGAGATAGTCTACCAACCACTCCATATTGATTGCCGCAATATTAACTCCCATAATATTGCAAGTTGGAATGCGTTTTTTATCAACTTTTCTCTTATACTCCATTTCTCGCACCTTTCCCTCTTTTTCTACTTATATGGTAAGGCTCATATTGAGCCAAGCAATCTATTTAAAACAGTGTGTTCATCATGTTTCTCACACAACTGTATTTATCGTTTTCATCTGCTGGAACATCCAGCGTGTATTTGTTCATGTTTTTCCGTCAACTTATGGTTCTAAAAGACCACCACTGAAACTTTATGGTAGACACCTTAATACCAACTCACCAACAAAGTGTTAGGTCTTATTGTCATAACTCGCAGTCGCACTTTTCCCTTTTTCAAAGTGCTGACCCTTATTGTCATAACCCGTTCGCCAACTCACTTTGTTAAAACTGTACAAGTTCATATCCCGCTTTTGTTGCAACATGAACCATCATCTACCCCTCACTACCTCTAATTCTCCGGAAAAATGAAGGTATCATGTCCGTCACTTGCTCCGCAATAAAACAGGCTCGCAGTAGGAGTATTTTGCATGAGTTTTATATGCCACCGTAGACCATCATGCCGCAACTGAAAGTTTGAGGTAGACATTACTCCCCATGCCCCAGCAAACACACCTTAAATGTCTTAAAAATGATCTTCCAATCCACCCAGAAGCTGCGTTCCTTGACGTATTTCACATCCAGATCCATCCACTCTTCAAAAGAGAGATCGTTGCGGTGCGGAGCGATCTGCCAATAGCAGCTCAGGCCGGGGGTCACATACAGGCGCTGCTTTTCGTAGTCGCCGTACTGCTCCACCTCGCGGGGAAGTGCCGGGCGGGGGCCAACGATGCTCATATCGCCCTTCAGGATGTTCCACAGCTGCGGCAGCTCATCGATGCTGGTCTTGCGGATAAACTTGCCCACGCGGGTAATGCGGGGGTCGTCCTTGATCTTGAACACAGGGCCGTCCATCTCGTTCTGTTCCAGCAGATCGTCCAATTTTGCCTCTGCGTTGGGGCACATGGAGCGGAACTTGTAGAACTTAAACGGCTTACCGTTTCGTCCAATACGCTCCTGCGAGAAAATCGGGCCAGCAGACGGGTCATCCACCACGATCGCGATGGCCGTAGCCAGCATGACCGGCGACAGCGCCACCAACGCCAGCGATGACAAGATCACGTCCTGCGTCCGACGTCCGATCCAATAGAGCTGGTGCTCTCTCAGATTTTCCTTTCGGTCAATTTCAGCCGGCTTATTGATTCCAGTTACCTCTACGCTCATTTTTTCTCCTCACTCACACTATGTAATCTCACACACGATTCCAACTGTACGTCCTCTTATCCAGCTTCAACGGCAGAGGCACTTGCAGTCACTTTTTGGCATCGATCCGCAGCACCCCCATACGTCAGGGCACGCAAAACGCCCCTGACGACTGCTTCGCCAAGGGTCATTTTGTTTGCAATTCTTCCATCAAGCACCTTTTCCTCGCGCCGTCCCATCCAAGTTAGCGCACCTTTGCCTGTTCTCGGATGATGTCCAAATCGTCGAAACGCCACACTTATCACCCCTTCCGCAATTAAGGGGTATCTCTCATTCGCTCGTGGGAGATACCGTGCGTTCGACATCCTAAAACTATTTATAAGTTAATTTTACCATTGTGTTACCTTGTACGCAAGGGGTTTTGACACTATTCTACCCCCCCCCCTAGAAAATTTTGGTCGATATTGTCAATCTTTTTGTGATTTATTGTCCAATTTGCCTCAAAAAAACAACCACAGATTCAATTTTAGTAGAATTAGTAGACGATCAAGCGTCAACCGGGGCTTTGCTGACGGAGAAATCCTATCATAATTTTGCTGTTTTGCCAGATGCAGCAAACCCAACGGGCGGCTCCGGTAACCTGCCCGTTGGGTTTGGTCAGAAATAGAATAACAGCACCCCGGCTTCTGCCTTTCAAAAAGGGAAACCGGGGTGATGTTATCTACTTTGTAGCAGGTGTCCAGAATGCCGGACCCATCTCATTTACTGTACGCTCAGCAGTTCTTCCACGCTCTTGCGGGCAGGTGCGGCGGGATCCTGTGCAGAATGACCGATGGCAATGAGCGCAGCCACTGTCTGTCCTTCGGGCACGGAGAGCACCTTTGCCACCTTGTCCGGGTCATAGATGCCCATGATGACCGTCCCGAGGCCCAGTGCGTGCGCGGCAAGGCAGAAGGTCTGTGCGGCAATACCGGCGTCAAAGGACTGCCAGTGGCCTTCGAGCGGGCTGGAATAGCTGCCGTCCCGCTCAAAACCAGAGCGTCCCGTCACCATCGTCAGCGCAACCAGTGCGGGGGCATGGGAAAGCGTGTTGGCGTTATAGGTGAAATCCAGCACACAATCGCTGGCGATTTTCTCACGCTTCTGCGCATCTTCTACGAGAATATAGCGGGCGATCTGGGTATTTTTCCAGCTGGGGGCATAAGCGGCAGCGGCCACCACTTCGGCCACCTGCTCCGGGGTAACAGGCTCTTCGGTAAAGCGGCGGACGCTGCGCCGGGTCTTGATGCATTCCAATGCTTCCATAATTGTTTTCTCCTTTCGACAGTTTGTTGGATATAACTGTCTCTCTATTATTACAACTCCGCCCGGCTTTGTCAAGATGCTTTCGAAACGGAAGAACAGCCTCTCAGAACAGGTCGAGCATACTGTCCAGATAGATGGCTTCCCGGACGTGCAGCTGGTACTCCGGCCTTACCATATAATAGAGCAGAAATTCCAGCACCAAGGCGCTGCCGAGGCCCCGTCCCTCGATTTTGAAGTTGGAAAATCCCATCGGAAGGAAGGTCTTTCGGATGTCCTCCACGCCGATAAAGCTGGGGTTCTCCATCGCCTTCGAGAAACGGTAGCCCTCCCCCGCGCCCGGGGCAGTGCAGATATGATCAGGGCAGTCCTCGCCGAGATTTTTGCGGCTGACATTCTCGTAGCAGCGCTTCCGGTCCCGGCATCCGACCCAGCAGCACTCGTTGCAGAGAAACTCCACCTTGTCCTTCTGGGGCTGCGTCAGGCTGTCCAGCTGTTCAAAGGCCTTGTTCAGTCGGAAATCCGGCACCACATAGCGAAATTCCTCCCGGGCCGTCTCGTCCCGGAGCTGTCGGAAATCCGTCAGCACCTTGGTCGTGGAGGAGACGAGGTAAAGCTGCGGGTAGTGCGTCCTCAGATAGTCCAGCAGCAGCTCCGAATGGAGGATGACGCCATTCTCCACCCCGCCGCTCTGTGCAAAGAGGGCGCAGAGCGCATTGCATTTCCGGTCCGAAAGATGCTCCTCCCGGAGGAGGGAGTTGCTGAAGGTCAGCCGGGCCGAGATGCCGTACTCCTGCATCAGTGCAAGGACCTCTCTGGGGTCATTCCCGCCGAAGCCGGTGCGTCCCCCGCCCCAGATGCAGTCGGCCGGTGCCCCGTAGATGGAGCCAATGCTGCACCAGTCATAGAAATATTCCCGATGTCCCCGGTACAGGGGCAGGAACTCCCGGTACAGCTCGTAAAACTCAAACAAACCGGGCAGGTGATAATAGGCTTTTTCTTGTTTCATCGCACCCTCTTCTCTCTCGTTCTTTCCTATTGTACCATGTTTCCGCCCCGCAAAAATGCCCCCGGAGGGCTTGTTACAGCTCTCCGGGGGCTTTCTGTG
>OCPQ01000521.1_pt1 | contig 24562 bp, 20 predicted proteins | sample 1538251 | NCBI WGS metagenome assembly OCPQ01 (sample SAMEA2580249, study PRJEB22360) | human gut metagenome | biome: human gut; feature: human-associated habitat; material: faeces | place: Denmark | collected 2008/2010 | reverse complement strand
CCGTCCTGGCCGTTGACAGGGACGGAGGCGTTGCACAGCTGGAAGGTTCCCTCCAGCACCCGCCCGCCACGGGTATAGACCCGGACGTTCTCCGCCTCGCCGTTTTCCGCCCGCATCCCGCCCAAGGGCGTCAGGCGCAGGCGGCCACTATTCTTCACCTCCGCCACCATGCCGCCCAGCGTGTCGGCGTGAGCCTCCAGCAGCAGGCCCTCGCCCCGGCCGCCCAGATCCACCAGCACGCCGCCCTTAGCGGTGCGCCGGGCGGTATAGCCCAGCTCTTCAAAGGCCCGCTGCACCCAATCTGCCGCACGGGCCGTGAAGCCCGTGGGGCTATCGATGGCCAGCAGTTCCATGGCCTGCCGGGCGGCGTATTCTGCATAGGTACGTTCCATGATCCATTCCTCCGTATTAAATATATGTGGTATAGCGGTTTTTCCTCAGAAGCGGCGCAGGAAGATGAAGGTCACGCCCATGTTCTCCCGCTCCAGATCCCGGTCCTGCCGCAGATGGGGATACTGCTGCAAGGCCCGGCGGGTGGTCTCATCGAAGATGCTAAACCGTTCCCCCGGCACCACAGCGGCGATGCGCCCCTTCTCCTGCTGGGCCAGCAGATATTTCCGGCTGGCCGTACGGATGCGCCCGCCCTTGCCGGAGGAGCCGTACCCGTGGATCAGCTTCAGCAGCGGCGTGTTCATATGGCGGGCCGCTTCCAGCTCCGCCTCCAGCCGTCGTAGGGCTTCATCCGCCGTGGGCCGTCCCAGCTCCAGATTTAGTTCCCGTGTGATGGCTTTCATCAGCCTCCCCCCTTTTCTCACAGTGTACCAGTCCCGGCGCAGATTTGCAACTGCATTGGCCCACAAAATACCGCAGCAGCGGCCCGGCATCCACCGCATCCTCCCGCAGGCGGGCGCCGCTCTGGCGCTCCGGGTGCCATTGCACGCCCAAAATGGGCAGCGTCTCATGGCAGAAACCCTCGATGGTGCCGTCGGCCGCCTGTTGCAAAAGGCACAGCTCCTCCCCCAGCACCCGCACCGCCTGATGGTGGTTGCTGGTTACCAGCGGAGCCGGCCCCAGCAGCTGCGAAAGCAGTCCTCTGGCCCGTGTGGGGTGGATCAGATCTCCCTGCACCTGCTGGTGTCCGGGGATGCGGGCGTGGAGCGTGCCGCCGAAAAAGACGTTCAGTGCCTGCATCCCCCGGCAGATGCCCAGAATGGGGCGGCCGCTGTCGGCAAAGGACCGGATAAGAAAGCTGTCCGTGGCCTCCAGCGTGACCCCGATGTCCCCGCCGCCGGGCAGCAGCAGCCCGTCGCAGCCGCAAGCCCGGAACAGGTCCCGGCTCAGCACCGGCTCCGCTCCCGCCTCCGTCAGTGCCGCCAGATAGTTGCCGTATTGGCCGCTTGTCCCATAGAGATAGATCTTCGGTTTCATAGCGATTCCCTCCTCCCTATCATCTCATGCGGCGGCAAAGAAAAATATGCGGCAATACCTGTTGCACGGCGGGAAAATTTGTGGTATGATAGATGGGTCGAAGCCTCCATACGCAGCGGCATCGAAGTGGTCATAACAGGGCTGACTCGAAATTTCGGCAGAAGCTGGGAATTTCGTCCCCCTAATTCTCCTTGATATTCCTCAACACAGAAAATCTCAAAATCGAATATTTTTTGCCGTCTCTCCTGTTTTCTCTCCAACGAATTTTTGAGCAAATTTCTGGAAAGAAAACCGGACGAAAATAGACACGGAGAGTTGTCCGAGTGGTCGAAGGTGCAGCACTCGAAATGCTGTAGACCGAAAGGTCTCTAGGGTTCGAATCCCTAACTCTCCGCCACAAAAGCCTGTAAACAAGCCCGTTTACAGGCTTTTTAATTTTTGCCTAAAGGGCAAAGCCCGCACGATTTTCGGTTTTCAGGGGAGAAAATCAGCTGTTCTCCCCGGCACTGATCGAACTCCAGCGGCTGCTGAAGTCGCCGCCCTCCGGCAGAGCAAGCCCTGTCTCCATCGCCTGCGCCGAAGTGATCTTGGACTTGTAATCCAAGTGTGCGTAGATGTTCGCCGTGGTGGTAAAGTCGCTGTGCCCCAACCACTCCTGAATGTGTTTGAGGGGGACGCCGTTGGACAGCAGCAAGCTGGCACAGCTGTGACGCAGATCGTGAAAGCGCATCCGGCGCAAACCGTGACTCTCCAGAAATTTCGGAAATGCGTTGGTCAGGTATTCCACCCGCATCCGTTCGCCCAACTCATCCACGAATACAAAGCCATCGTATTCATAGTTGTAGCAGTTGCCGCAGACCTGCCTGTTCAGCTCCTGCGCCTCTTTCACCTGCATAAAGTATTCCCGGAAGCTGCCGATGAGCGGCAGGGTGCGCAGACTGGACTTGGTCTTGGCGGATTGCTGCTCGAACTCCTGATACTTGCCGTCGATGATCGTTGAGGTCACGGTGCGCTTTACGGAAATGGTGCCCTGCTCAAAGTCGATGGCATCCCATTTCAAGCCCACCACCTCGCCCCGACGGAATCCATAAAAAGCGGCTACCAGCACCGGCAGCTCCAGCTTGGTTCCCCGAAGGGCTTCAAACATCTTCTGCATCTCGTCCGCCGAGAGAAAGACCGGCTGAAAGCTGTTCTTTCTGGGCCGGTCCACCTTGTCAGCCACATTCTGGATCAGCATATCGGTCTTGACTGCATATTTCAGTGCCGAGTGAATGACGGCGTGATAATGGATAACGGTATTGGGCGTGACCCGCCTGAGCATTTCAGAATAAAACATCTGCAAATGTCGGGCTTCCAGTTCCCGCAGTGTCAATTTCTTCTTGCGAAAATAAGGGACGATGGTGCTTTTCAGCAGTCCTTGATAGGCACCGTAGGTTGCGTGGGCCAGCCTTCCCTTGGCGATCTCCAGCCATTCCAGCAGATAGTCGGCGAACAGCATATCACTGCTCAGGTCGCCCACTTCTTTGGGCGGCTCAAATTCCGCTCGGAGCCTTGCCAGTTCTGACTCGGCTTTGCGCTTATTTCCCTTTTCGGAAAGCCCCAGCGAGATCCATTTCGTTTTTCGCTGCCCTCCGGCGTTTTTGTAGTTCAACACGGCATAATACTTGCCGTTTTTCAAAGTCAAATGTCCTGCTACCATTTTGTTTTCCTCCTGTCTCTTTCTATTTGCAGAACAGAACTCCAAACCGACAGCATCAGTATACCATCGGTTTGGGGTTCTCTCTATTCTGCGAATTGTTTGATTGCAGCCGTATCGGTACGAATCAGCGGGCGTCCCGGTTCCGTTCTCTCTGCCGCTTCAGCAGTTCCAGGCCCTTGATAATGTCCCGGCGCATCTGCTCCTCGGTATAGCCGGAGGGGAAATATTTCCGCAGCTCCTCCCGTTTGAATTTCAGCTGCTCCTGCTGGTTTGGTTTCGTCTCCGCCAGCACGGCGTAGACTATCTGGTCATCCAGTAAGCCCTCCTGCGCCAACTTTTTCAGGCGGATGCTCTGGGCGTGGGACGGGGTGCAGTCGTTCAGCGCCATCGCGTCCAGCACCGCCCGCTGCTGATACGAGTCTAAGTAGGAAAGCTCCACCGCCGGGTTGAAGGCGATCTTTCCGTCGTCCACCATCGAAAGCAGCTCGGGAATCAGGTAGGTCAGGCGGATATATCTTCGCACTTGGTCTTTACTCTCACCTGCATCGTCTGCCACTTTTTCTACGCTAAGCAACTTCTCTGCAACTTGCACAGAAGCGATGCCCTGATGCTTGATGGCATCCAGCTTCATCTTGTAGGCGAACGCCTTTTCGCTGGGCAGGATAGTCTCCCGCTGCAAGTTGGCATCCACCATTGCGATCACCGCTTCATCGTCGGACAGCTCCCGGACGATGACAGGCATCGTCTCGACGCCCAGCACCTGACACGCCGCCAGTCGCCGGTGACCGGAGATCATCTCGTAACCGCCGTCGGGCAGCGGCCTTGCCAGCGCCGGAGTAATAGCGCCCACCTTGCGGATGCTCTCGATCATCCGCTGCATCTCCTCATTGTTCTGCACCTTGAAGGGGTGACCCTTGAACGGATGCAGCTCGGCCAGTGGAATATTCCGCACCCGCTCCAGCTTGGCATCGTCCCGCTCCGCCTGCGTGGAAAACAGGTCGTCCAGCGTGGGTAAAGTAAAATCCGATTTTCTCATTGTGTTGTCCTCACTTTCATAGTTTTTTCTTTCGGGGTTTTAGGGCACGCCCTAACGAGTGTTTTTGCGCTCCGGCCCTGCCGGGAGTAAAAACGCACTGCTCGCTCAGATGACGCAGGCATCGGCGGCAGTGGAACTGTTTGGACTTTAGGAGTACAAACAGTCTGCTCGCTTAGACTGCGCAGGCGTAATTCTCGCTTACTTTAATTCATTCAAAATTGCTTCCAGTCTGCTCAGAATTTCCTCTTTCTGAAGCTGTGGAAGCTCCGCTTTCAGGCCGTTCAGAATCCGAAACAGGCGGTAATCCCGCTCCGTGATGGCCGCTTTGACCTCTTTCCCAAGCCCCAGCCGCCGCAAGTATTCCGACAGCGACAGAGAACAGAACCGGGCATTTTCCAGCAGCTTCTGCTTCTCCTGCTCGGTCACACGGACATTGATCCCGTAGTTTTTGCTGCGCATTTGTTCACCCCCTTTCTTCGGTTTGTGACGGCAATGACGGTTGTGACGGGGATTTCCTTATATAGCGATCCCGGCGTCATTTGCGTCATCGCCGTCACGGCGCAGAAATTTGATGAGCCGGCTTTTGCCGGTGCGCTTGGTGCGATACTCGATGCCCAACGGCTCCAGCACCTCATAGGCGAACTGACCGAGATACTTTGTGACCATATTGGGCGTGACCTCCTGCTCCTTCATTTCGGTCAGCAACTCCGTGGCCGTGCCTACCCATTCAGTGCGGCACTCCATAAAGTCCACCACCCGAAACAGAAATTTCGGCAGCTCTGCCTTATGAATATCCTCGCTGTTCCTGCGCTCCACCAGCTCCCAGACAAGGTCGTTAAACTGCAAGGTCAGTTCCTGATATTCCACATCCCGCCCACTGACCAGCAGCGTAGCAGCGTTTCCACTGCGCTTACGGCGCAGGATGAAGTTGGTGTCCGCAGCGCCGATGATACCGGTGGAACCGCTGACATCGTTAAAGGGATCGTCGCTGTCTTGCAGCTTTCGCAGGTGATGCACCAGCAAAACGGCGATGTTGAAGCCGTCGGCAATGCGCTTGATGGAGGAAATGTCGTCGTAGTCGTTGCCGTACATTCCCGCTTTTCCAGCGCTGCCCTTGGAGTCCCGCACCTTTTGCAGCGTGTCAATGATGACCAGCTTGGTGGCGGGATGCTCAGTCAGAAAGTCCGTGATCTGCTCCTCCAGCCCGCCGCCGATCAGCCCGGAGGTCACGGCGAAATACAAGTTGTCCGGGGCGCTGTCGGTAAGATTGTAGAGCCGGTCTTTGATGCGGCGCTGGGTGTCCTCAAGGCTCAGATAGAGCACATCGCATTGCAGTGTAGGCAGCCCCCAAATAGAGTTTCCCTGCGCCACTTGCAGCCCCAGCCACAGCATCAGCCAGCTTTTGCCGATCTTGCTGGCGCCGCTGATGACATTGACACCCTGCGAAATAAGGCCGTCTACGATGAACATCGTCTTGCTCATCGGCGTGGACAGCAAGGTCTCTGCGTCCACGGTTTTCAGTTTGTTGTTCATAGATTTTTCTCCTTTGTAGAATGTTAGAAATGGATTTTGGCGGGGGCGGATGGAAACGGTCACCCGCACCCGCTTTTCCCTCAAAAAGGCCCCGGAAATCAAGGCTTTCCCGGTGCTTAATGTTCGACGCTGCGCCGCCGTCTGGCAGAGTCCGCCTTCTGCTTGCGTCGGATGGAGCAGCCGCATTCCGGGCAGTATTTCTGCCGGTTGCTACTGGGTGCAAAGGGCTTTCCACACCGTTCGCAGGTCCGTGTACGCTGCCGGTAAATATCGGCGCAGAGTACCTTGTCGGTGGGCAGAACCGCCCGCCGAAAGTACTTACACAGCAGCGAATAGGAAATCATCTGCACGCACACGCAGCCCTCGCCGTCGTCCAGCGGCAGGCAGTTGCCGCCATCATAGTTGGCGCACAGCCGCCGGATCAGCCGGTTACAGCGTGCCCTTTGGGCGGGCGTCAGGCGCTTGATCTCATCCAACTTTCTTCACCTCCTTCTCCATCACATAGTTGATGACGCTGATTTTCGGAATTTTCAGCGTCGTGCCGATCTTCACGGCGTGGATGTACCCATAGTCGATCAGCTTGTAGGCCAGCTTGCGGCTGATGCCCAGCATCTCCCGAAGCTCTTTGACGGTCACGATGTCCGGGTATTCCGGAAACATCATCTGATAAAGCTCTCTAAGCTCTCCTTTCTTCATAGGCTTGAACCTCCTTTGCTTGTTCTGAAGCCGCATTTCTGCGATGGTTTTTGCTTGCTGCCGCTCATCCGCATCGTTCCTGCCCCGGAGTCTCACCACGGCGTATCGCTTCTTTGATGCGCTCGTTCCTTTTTCGGGAAGTCGTGGCGTCACTTGCCGGAAGCATATCCTTTGGAGGCGGCGATTCAATTTTCAAGGTGCACAGGGAGACATTCCCCTCAATAGGTAGCCAGCGAGAAGGGCTGTTTTTTAACCCCATCACTAATCAACTGGGAAATTTTTTTCGATTTGTACGAAGGAACTTTGAAAAAATTCTTTGAAATCCTCTCTACTAACCAACTTGGAAATTTTTTCGGATTTGAACGAAAGAACTTTTGAGAATTTTTCTGCGAACCCCTCTACTACTTAATTGGGAATTTTTCCGCCAAAAATAAAAAGAATTTTGAAGAAAATTTTTAAGCGCCCCTCCCACTAATCAACTGGGAACTTTTCTGGCAAATAACAAATAGGATTTTGAAGGAAATTTTTCAGGGCCTTCCTACTAACCAATTGGGAACTTTTTCGAGATTTTGGCAAAGTAATTTGAAAAGTCCCCTCAATTTTTCAAAAGGACCCTTCTACTTACTCTGAATAAGGGGTGCCGTTTGGCAGGGTACTTTTCAAAATTCCCCACAAAAATATTTCTCCCTTCACTTACTCTGAATAAGGGGGGCCTTTTGTGGGGGTGTTTTCGAGAAAATTCTCAAAAAATTTTCCGTCCTCACTTATTCTCAAAATTGCAAGACCATTTGTGGGGGTGTTTCCGAAAAAAGAGATATGTAGCAAAAAAAGGTTTCTCCGCTCAAATCAGTAAACTGAGCGGGGAAACCTTTCACTTTTAATTATAAGATTTTCTTCTGAATCCCTCGTAAATCCGTAATAATCCTTGATAAATCGGCATCGCCGTGATATACTTAAATTGTATAATTATAGTTATCGGAAACCGCCTGAAAGTGAGGACATTTTAATGGAACCGACCATCGAACGCTGGTACTCAATGAAAGAGATTTGCGAACACCTCGGCGTCAGCCGTGATACGGTACTCGCCTGGATAGAGAAAAGAAATATGCCCGCTGCAAAAATAGGCCGCCTTTGGAAATTCAAGGTCAGCGAAGTAGACGCCTGGATGAAGTCCGGCGTGGCGGCCGATAAGTAATTATTTTGGAGGTGCATTATGGCACTGGAAAATAAATTGGGGCTGACAAGCTCCGCCGATCTTGCCCGGGAAGAAGAACGCATCAGCAAGAAAAAGGCGGTAGAACTGTTCGAAAACGGCGTACTCGATACGCTCCCGGCGGGTAAATTCTCGACTTTGCAGGCGATTCACAAGTCTCTTTTTGAAGATATTTACGACTTTGCCGGTAAGCTGCGCACGGTGAATCTGGCGAAGGGCAATTTCCGCTTTGCGCCGCTGATGTATCTGGAGGCGGCACTGGCCAACATCGACAAGATGCCACAGTCCACTTTTGACGAGATCATCGAAAAATATGTGGAAATGAATATTGCCCACCCCTTCCGGGAGGGCAATGGGCGCAGCACCCGCATTTGGCTTGACCATATCCTGAAAACTGAAATTGGTAAGGTCGTGGACTGGAGCAAGGTGGATAAAGAGGATTATCTCCTTGCCATGGAGCGCAGCCCCATCAAGGATGTGGAGATCAAGGTGCTTCTGAAAGCGGCGCTGACCGACGAGGTGGGCAGCCGAGAAGTCTATTTGAGTGGCATCGACCAAAGCTATTATTACGAGAGCCTTTCGGCTTTCCGGGCGGGAGATTTGTAAATCCTAAAGTATCAGTTTTTGGCTTCCAAAGTATCAAATTGATACTTTGGCGAAATCCCAAAGTGCCAACACGGCGGTTCCAAAGTGCCAAATTGGCACTTTGGAATGCTTGTTGACGGAACGAGCCTATTGGATCTAATTGTTCCCGATTGCCAAGCAGCAAGAACTGATTTGAAATGTGGGAGAATTCAGTTATGGAGCTTATAAATAATACAACAAAGACTCTTAAAGACGATTTGTCTGTAGAGATCAAGCAAGGCAGCAAAGTGTCCATTGCGGCGGCTTGCTTCTCTATCTATGCCTTTCAGGAATTGAAGGCGCAGCTCTCTCAAATTGATGAGTTGCGCTTTATTTTCACTTCGCCTACCTTTGTAACGGAGAAAGCTAAGAAGGAAAAGCGTGAGTTCTATATTCCACGCCTTACCCGTGAACGCAGTTTATACGGAACAGAGTTTGAAATCAAGCTCAGGAATGAGCTGACTCAAAAAGCTATTGCACGAGAGTGTGCAGAATGGATCAGGCAGAAAGTCACTTTCAAGTCAAATGTCAGCGATAAATCCATTCAGGGACAAATCGTAGTTGACGGTGTCGGCTATACGCCTATCAACAACTTCACTACAGTTGAATTGGGCTGCGAAAAAGGCAATGTAATCAGCACGACAATCGTAAAAGACGAGTCCCTTGCCCGCACTCTGCTTGCCGACTTCAATGAGATATGGAACGACAGCAAAGTGCTTCAGGTCGTTACCGATGAGGTGATCGACAGTATCACCGCCGCATATAACGAGAACTCTCCTGATTTCATCTATTTTGTGACGCTCTATAACATCTTCAACGAGTTCTTGGAAGATGTATCCGAAGATGTTTTGCCCAACGAAGCAACCGGCTTCAAGGAAAGTAAGATTTGGGGGATGCTCTATAACTTCCAACGAGATGCCGCTCTTGCTATCATAAACAAACTTGAGAAGTTCAACGGCTGTATCCTTGCGGATAGCGTCGGTCTTGGTAAAACCTTTACCGCCCTTGCCGTTATTAAATACTACGAAAACCGCAACAAGTCCGTTCTTGTGCTTTGCCCCAAGAAACTGACGAACAACTGGAATACCTATAAGGATAACTATGTCAACAACCCCATTGCTGCCGACCGGCTTCGGTACGATGTGCTTTATCATACCGACTTAAACCGCACCCACGGCACATCCAACGGACTTGACCTTGACAGACTGAATTGGGGCAACTATGACCTTGTGGTAATTGATGAGTCCCACAACTTCCGTAATGGCGGCAAATTAGTTGAGAACCCGGACGAGGATACCAAGGATAACCGCTATGTTACCTTGATGAAGAAGGTCATCAGAGCCGGAGTGAAGACGAAGGTGCTGATGCTTTCTGCAACGCCAGTTAATAACCGCTTCAACGATCTGAAAAATCAGCTTGCCCTTGCGTATGAAGGGCATACGGATTACATAGACGAAAAGCTCAACACTACCCGTTCCATCGATGAAATCTTCAAGAACGCACAGCGGGCGTTCAACACTTGGAGCAAGTGGGAACCGTGCGACCGCACGACTGAAAACCTGCTCAAAATGTTGGACTTTGATTTCTTTGAAGTGCTGGATAGTGTGACCATTGCCCGCTCAAGAAAGCACATTCAGAAGTATTACGATATGGCGGACATCGGCACCTTCCCGACAAGGCTAAAGCCGATTTCACTTCGTCCACATCTTACTGACCTGAAGGAAGCAATCAGTTACAACGAGATTTTTGAGCAGCTTATGCTCCTGACACTGACGATCTATACGCCGACGCACTACATTCTGCCAAGTAAGATGGAGAAGTATGCTGAGCTGTACGGAGATAACAAGGTCAATGTCGGCTTTACGCAGGCGAACCGTGAGCAGGGTATCCGTCGCCTGACCGCCATCAACCTGATGAAGCGTATGGAAAGCTCCGTCTATTCTTTCAATCTGACGCTGACACGCATCAAGGATTTGATAAACAGCACGATAGAAACGATTGACCGCTTTGATAAACACTCCGGTACGACCCTCGATCTGACGGATATTTCCGATATGGACGAGTTTGATGCCGAGGATCAGAACTCGGACGAGCTGTTCTCTTTCGGACGGAAAGTCAAAATTGACCTTGCCGATATGGACTATGTGTCTTGGCGGGACAGCTTGGCGAAAGATGCCGATGTGCTTGAACTGCTGACCTTGCTGGTTGGAGATATTACACCGGAGCACGACTCAAAGCTGCAAGAGCTTTTCCGGGTGATTGATAACAAAATCACTCATCCCATCAATGAGGGCAATAAAAAGCTTATCATCTTCACCGCCTTTACGGATACCGCCGGTTATCTCTACGACAATGTCAGCCGCTATGTAAAGGATAAGTATGGTCTGAACACCGCAATGGTATCCGGCACTGTTGAAGGACGGACGACTTGCCCCAAACTCCGTGCCGACCTGAACACGGTGCTGACCTGCTTCTCGCCTATCTCGAAGGACAAGGAACTGCTGATGCCGGGTGATAAGACGGAAATTGATGTGCTGATCGCCACCGACTGTATTTCCGAAGGTCAGAACTTGCAGGACTGCGACTACCTCATCAACTACGACATTCACTGGAATCCCGTCCGCATTATACAGCGCTTCGGGCGTATTGACCGTATCGGAAGCCGTAACAAGGTCATTCAGCTTGTGAACTTCTGGCCTGATGTAACCCTTGACGATTACATCAATCTGAAAGCCAAAGTTGAAACCCGTATGAAAATCGTGGATATGACCGCTACGGGCGATGATAACCTGCTCAGTGACGAGGAAAAGACAGACCTTGAATACCGAAAGGCACAGCTCAAGCGCTTGCAGGATGAGGTCGTAGACATTGAGGATATGACAACGGGCATCTCCATTATGGACTTAGGGTTAAACGAGTTCCGGCTTGATCTGCTTGACTACATCAAGCACCACCCTGACATAGACAAAACTCCCTTCGGCTTGCACTCGGTTGTTCCTGCAAGTGAGGATACGCCTGCCGGTGCGATCTATGTCCTAAAAAATCGTTCCAACAGCGTGAACATCGACAATCAAAACCGGCTGCATCCCTTCTATATGGTGTATATCGGCAATGACGGAGAGGTCATCTGCGACCACCTTTCTCCAAAGCAGATGCTTGATAAAATGCGTTTCCTCTGCAAAGGCAAGACGGAACCGATTCCCGAAGCCTACAAGCCGTTTAACAAAGAAACCCGTGACGGCAGAAATATGTCGCAGCTTTCCAAGCTGCTTGGCGATGCCATTGCTTCCATCATTGAGGTGAAGGACGAGAGCGATATTGACAGCTTCTTGGGCGGCGGTCAGGTCAGCTTCCTGGCAAATGAGATCAAAGGACTGGACGACTTTGAACTGATATGCTTCTTAGTCGTGCGATGAGGTGAGAGTATGCTCGGACTTCCGAAGTCAACCGAAATGAGCAAGCAACTTCCGAAGAAGGCTGTCTATGCGAAGTTCCAAATGAACACCACGGCAAAGGAGAAAATCGACGCCGATATATCGAGGATCACCATTGTCAACGAGATTACACCGGCGAAAATCAACATTCCCGCCGGAGAGGAAGTCAGGAGTTTCTTTGTCCTGCTTGTGGCGCTGAAAAAGAAAGACTTTGATGAGAAAACGGTTGCCACGCTGTCAAAGCTCATTCCGCAGAACATCCTGTTTATACTCGAATTTGAGGGACAAAGCAAGCTGGCGATCTATCACACCAAGTTGATGCAGACGGATTGGAAGCCCACCGAAAGCTGCACCATTGAGCTGCGGGGCTTGAACCTCGACAAAGTATGGGAAAATATCGTGGTGGACATCGGCGGCGTGAGCATCGCCAACGGCAACACCCTTGATGAGCAGATAGCAGCCGATGAGCGCCGACAGAAAATTGAGAAAGAGATCGCCAAGCTGGAAAAGCAGGCACGGGCTGAAAAACAGCCGAAAAAGAAGTTTGAGCTGGTGCAGAGGATAAAAAATTTAAAAGAGCAGCTATGCGCTGACAGGGAGGAGCTAAAATGAGCATTGTAAATTTGATAGCAATAGTCGTCATACCTATTGTTGCCGTTATCATTGGCCAGATGCTGCAAAATAGGGCGCAAAAAAGAAACGACAAAATTCAGATATTCAAAATTTTAATGACGGGCCGAGTATATGGATGGACAAACGAGAGTGTTCAAGCTTTGAACTTGCTTGAGATAGTCTTTGCTGATGATAAGGCTGTATGTAAACAATGGAAAGTCTACTATGACAAATTGTGTGTAGAAAATCCCACCGATACGGAACTGTCAAAAATAAAGAAAGAAAAAGATAGGCTCTTAGAAATTATGGCAAAATCACTGGGATATAAAAGTATTACTTTGGAATCAATACAGAATCCTTATATTCCTAAAGGGATGACTGATTTAATAACACAACAGCAAAAATATCAAACTACCCAATCAGTCGTTCTGGAACAGATGAAAAATATGTTGCAATCTGGCGGAAAGGATCAAAACAATGGATAAACTGAGAATGCAGACAGCGAACAAGGCTGATGAGAATTTCAGAAAGCTGGCGGCGATGTTTCCGAATGCCGTGACGGAAACGATCAACGAAAACGGTGAGGTCGTCCGTGCAATCGACAAGGATGTGCTGATGCAGGAGATTTCCTGCACCGTGGTGGACGGTAACGAGGAGCGCTATCAGTTCACTTGGCCGGACAAGAAGAAGTCCGTTCTTCTCGCCAATGCCCCGATCAGTAAGACGCTGCGCCCTGTTCGTGAAGATGAAACAGTTCCCACCGGGGCAGATAGCGATGGAAAACCCTATTGCAGCACTGGCAGCGTGGACTTTGACACCACCGAAAACCTCTATATCGAGGGCGATAATCTGGAAGTATTGAAGCTCTTGCAGGAAACCTATCTCGGCAAAATCAAGATGATCTACATTGATCCTCCGTACAACACCGGAAGCGACTTTGTTTACGAGGATGACTTTGCTCAGAGTACGGATGAGTACCTTGCTAACAGTGGGCAGTACGATGAGGACGGCAATCGCATGGTGCAGAACACCGAGAGCAACGGTCGCTTTCATACTGACTGGCTGAATATGATTTATCCGAGATTGAAGTTAGCAAAAGATTTGTTGACTGATGATGGTGTAATATTCATTAGCATTGATGACAATGAACAGGAAAACTTGAAAAAATGCTGCGATGAAGTGTTTGGCGGTCAAAACTTTGTAGCGCAGCTGGTATGGGAGAGAGCGTTCTCACCCAAAAATGATGCACGATTTGTCTCGAATAGCCACGATTATGTACTTATGTACGCCAAGGATATAACACAGTTTGTTATCGGTAGATTGCCGAGAACCGCGGAAGCTAATGCACGATATTCTAATCCCGATAATGATCCACGCGGCGTATGGATGTCAAGCGATATTTCCGTTAAAACCTATAACGCAGAATGCGATTATCCTATTACAACGCCCTCCGGGCGTGTAATAGAGCCTCCAGCAGGTCGCTGCTGGAGGCTCTCCAAAAATGCATTTTTGGAGAGACTCCAAGACAATAGGATTTGGTTTGGTCCTGACGGAAACGGTGTTCCCAGAATTAAGCGTTTTCTCACTGATTTGAAACACGAAGGAATGGCGCCAACCTCTATTATGTTCTTTAGGGATGTCGGTCACAGCCAAGAGGGTGCACAGGAAGTTTCCAAGCTTCTTGACGGCGGGTTTTTCAGCGGGCCCAAACCACAGCGCTTAATGCAGCGACTTTTGACTCTTGCGAACTTAAAATCTGATTCTGTGGTTCTTGACTTCTTTTCAGGTTCAGCTTCAACTGCTCATGCTGTAATGAGCAAAAATGCCGAGGATGGCGGGCACCGCAAATTCATTATGGTTCAGCTTCCCGAAGCAACCGACGAAAAGAGCGAAGCTCGCAAAGCGGGATACAAAACCATCTGTGAAATCGGCAAGGAACGCATCCGCCGTGCGGGAAAGAAAATTCAAGAAGAAAGGCTTGAAGCAATCGCACTCTCTAAACACGAATGGGATCAAACCACCTTCTATGTGGAACACAAAGAAGAATGTGACAGGCTTGGACATCTTCCAGATGAATACTTTGCAAAGGAGCATCCGCCTATTGATACCGGTTTCCGTGTTCTGAAGTGCGATACCTCTAATATGAAAGAGGTCTACTATAACCCTGCGGAGTATGAAGCCAGCCTGTTCTCCAGCCTTGAGGACAACATCAAAGAGGACAGAACGCCGGAGGATCTGCTGTTCCAAGTGATGCTGGGCCTCGGAATTTTGCTTAGCAGCAAAATTCAAGTTAGGAGTGAGAAAGTAGGAATGAGGAGTTATTCTTACTTTGATGTTGAGGAAGGATTTTTGATTGCTTGCTTTGACAAAAACATTGATGAAGAAGTTATCACGGCTATTGCTAAGCAGAAGCCGTACTATTTTGTGATGCGTGACAGCTCTATGGCAAGCGACAGCGTGGCAACCAACTTTGATCAGATCTTCGCCACCTACAGCCCCGACACCGTAAGGAAGGTGCTGTAATGAACAGGCAATACGCAGAAAAGATCATTTCGGCGTTAAAAGATGACTTGGAGAATGACTATAAAGGCTTTGAACTTGCTGATGATATGAGCCGTGCCGAGAAGCTGTTTGGAAAAGAACTTCCTGCAATCATTGATTGTATGGAGGAAGCAAAATATTACAGTGGCACGATTCGCAGAAATGCTCAAACAATCATTGATTTGCTTGAAATGGAATTGGCAGAGCAGGCTACGCTTTCATTTGATTTAGCAGCGTTCAGAATCAATGATACCGAGTTTTGCAAACTTGTTGAGCAGTCTTTTCAGCTTTATAAAGAAGCAAAAATCGGTATGGCAACAGAAAAAGTTTGGGATGCATTTGAACGAATCAAGACATATTATCAGCAGTACGACAAAAAGGCCTCCGCTGACAAGCTGCTTGATGTAATAAGTAAAGGAGACGCTGATTACAAAGCAATGCTGCAAGAGGAGTTTTCTGCGCTTACCAAACTTGGAAACAGGTTTAGAATTCGCCATCATGAAACGGATAAGAAAGACATCGGTTGTAATGAACATTACGACTACCTGTTTCACAGATGCCTTTCAGTTCTGAAGCTGGCGACAAGCGTATTAAGCGAGGTGAAACCTGATGAAGTTTAATTTCAAAATACAACAATACCAAACTGATGCGGTTGATGCCGTTGTGCGTATCTTTCAAGGGCAGGGCTTTCACGATAAGATCAGCTATATCCGTGACCGGGGTAAGGTCAAAGCGGAGCCGTATCAGATGACCCTCGGTATGTCCGATGAGGAGCTTGATGTCATCGATCCGCTGAACGATACCGGTTATAAAAATGAAGCGGTAGAGCTTTCTGATGAGCAGCTTCTGCACAACATTCAGGCCTTGCAGAGTCAGAACAATATTAAGCTCTCTGCTTCCCTTGTCAAAGATTTGGGGCGTTGCAGCCTTGATATTGAAATGGAAACCGGCACGGGCAAAACCTATGTCTATATCAAGACGATGTTCGAGCTGAACAAGAAGTACGGCTGGAGCAAGTTTATTGTGGTCGTTCCCTCTATTGCGATCCGTGAGGGCGTAAAGAAGTCCTTCGAAATCACCGCAGACCACTTTATGGAGCACTATGGCAAGAAGGCTCGCTTCTTCATCTACAACAGCTCCAACCTGAACCAGTTGGATAACTTTTCGAGCAGCTCCGGCATCAATGTGATGATCATCAACACGCAGGCGTTTGCCTCCTCGCTGAAAGAGGACGGCAAGAGCAAGGAAGCCCGCATCATCTACTCCAAACGGGATGAGTTCGGTTCCCGCCGACCGATTGATGTGATTAAGGCAAACCGCCCAATCATCATTTTGGACGAGCCACAGAAAATGGGCGGTGATGTGACGCAGAAGGCGCTGAAAAATTTCAATCCGCTGTTCTCACTCAACTACTCAGCTACCCACGCCAAGCATCACAACCTCGTCTATGTGCTGGATGCGCTGGACGCCTTCAACAAGCGGTTGGTCAAGAAAATCGAGGTCAAGGGCTTTGAGGTCAAGAACTTCCGTGGCACGGACAGCTACCTCTACCTTGAACAGATCGTCCTTTCCAGCAAGAAGCCGCCGATGGCAAAAATTGAGCTGGAGATCGGCTACAACAAGTCCATCAACCGGGAAACCCGTATTCTCGGCGTTGGGGACGACCTCTACTTTGTTTCGCAGGAAATGGAGCAGTACAAGGGATACACCATCTCCGAAATTGACCCGCTGCGTGGCACCGTGACCTTTACCAACAGCGAAGTCATCAAAGCCGGCGATGTGGTGGGCGATGTGTCCGAAAGGGATATGCGCCGCATTCAGATTCGGGAGACAATCCTCTCCCACTTTGAAAAAGAGGAAAAGCTCTTTCATATGGGCATCAAGTGCCTGTCCCTGTTCTTCATCGACGAAGTGGCAAAGTACCGCCAGTATGATGAAAACGGTGACGAGGTGCTTGGAGAATACGGCGTGATGTTTGAGCAGGAGTATCTTGCTATTCTGAACGAGTACATTACGATGTTTGACACGCCGTATCAGAAATATCTCAAATCCACTTGCAGCGATGTAAGCCGGGTGCATAAGGGCTATTTCAGCATCGATAAGAAAACCGGGCGCAGCGTGGACAGCAAGGCTAATAAAGAGGGTTTTGATGAAAAAGATGTTTCAGCCTATGACCTGATCTTGAAAAACAAGGAACGGCTGCTGTCCTTTGACGAGCCGACACGGTTCATATTCTCCCACTCCGCACTGCGTGAAGGATGGGATAACCCGAATGTGTTCCAAATCTGTACTCTGAAGCACTCCGACAGCAACACGGCGAAGCGGCAGGAAGTCGGTCGTGGTCTGCGCCTTTGCGTCAATCAGGACGGCAACCGGATGGATGTGCAGAGCTGCGGCGACAGCGTTCACGAGATCAACACGCTGACGGTAGTCGCCAGTGAAAGCTATAAGACCTTTGTGACGGACTTGCAGTCGGATATTAAGGCCGTGCTTTATGACAGACCCACGGTTGCTACAAGCGAATACTTCAAGGGCAAGTATGTCAAGGTGGACGATGTACCGACGCTTATCGACGACGAGAAAGCCAATGCCATTGAGTTCTACCTTATTCAGAACGGCTATGTGGATATGAAGCGCAAGGTGACGGACAAGTATCGTCAGGATGTTAAGAACGGAACTGTTGCGGAGTTGCCGGAGGAACTCAAGCCGATGACAGACGGTATCCATACGCTCATTCAGGCAGTCTATGATGATAGTGTACTCAAGGATATGTTCTCCGACGGTCACGAAACCAAGGTTAAGGAAAATCCTCTCAATGAGAACTTTGCCAAGCGTGAGTTTCAGGCATTGTGGCGTGAGATCAACCATAAGTACGCCTACACCGTCGATTTTGACAGCGCCGAGCTGATCCGCAACGCCATTGCCCATATTGACGAAAAGCTCTTTGTTTCCGAGCTGCAATACACGACCACCATCGGGCGGCAGAAAACGGAGATGAACGAGTATGAGATCGAGCGTGGGGCATCCTTCACCGGCGAAAAGACCCGGACACAGACGCTCAAACACGCCGAAACCAGTCAGATCAAGTATGATCTCATCGGAAAAATCGCAGAGGGTACTGTTCTGACACGGCGCACGGTTTCTGCCATCCTGCAAGGCATCCGTGTGGATAAGCTCTATATGTTCAAGAACAACCCGGAGGAGTTCATCACAAAGGTCATCCGGCTTATCAACGAGCAGAAAGCCACAATGATCGTAGAGCATATTTCCTACGACACCATTGAGGGCGAATATGACAGTTCCATCTTTACGGCTGAAAAGGCAACGCAGAGCTTTGATAAGGCGTTCCTCGCAAAGAAAGCCATTCAGGACTATGTGTTCACGGACGGCTCTGCCGACAAGAGCATTGAAAGAAAGTTTGCTGAGGATTTGGACGCAGCAGACGAGGTGTGTGTCTATGCCAAGCTGCCGAGAACCTTCCAAATTCCTACGCCGGTGGGCAACTATTCGCCGGACTGGGCAATTGCTTTCTACGAAGGTACGGTCAAGCACATTTTCTTCATAGCTGAAACGAAAGGCACACTGGAAAGCCTTGAGCTACGTCCTATTGAGCAGGCAAAAATCTCTTGTGCGAAGAAGCTGTTCAATGAGATGTCCACAAGCAATGTGGTGTACCACGATGTAGACAGCTATCAGAGTTTGCTGAACATCATGAATTCGTTATAAAAAAGGCAGGGACACACAAACAAAGGTGTGCCCCTGTCTTCAATTCTCATCCGACTGCCACTTCGACCTTTTTACCGCTGAAGGCCACGCCGTATTTATAAATCGTCCTGACCCCGGCGGTCGTCAGCTCGGTTTCGTATTTCTTGTCGTTGATCTGCTGCAAGGCCGTCTCGGACAGCTTTTTCAGCTTTTCGTCGCTGCAATTCTTCTCCGCTTTCAGTTCGATCAGGATGCCCGGAAGTCCCTTTTGCGTGGGCTTCAGCTGAATGTCATAGCGCCCGTCGCCGGATTCCCGGTTGGAGGTCACGAAAGCGCCGCCCAGCAGGGCGCACAGGCCCAGCATAAAGCCGTGGTAGAAGTTCTCCCCGGCGGTATCGAAGGAGCTGACTGACTGGGTCAGCAGCGTTTGAATCTGCGCTTTCAGCCGTGCGTTATCGCCGGAGAAGATGGCCTCCTGAACGGAAATTGCCGTGGACGGTGGAATCAGATTCTCCAGCCGCTGCAAAATCTCCTTGTTATACACCAGAGAGATCTCCCGGTTGGGCAGGGAGACCTCGCACATAAAATCGCCGCTGAAGGAGGGCGTGGTTTTCAGTGCCTTCAGATAGCCGGTCACCAGCAGGAAGCTGTAAATGGTGGAGGGATTGCTCTTGATCTGCGGATAAATCACGCCGGTGTCGATGAAGGTGGTGAAGGTCTCGCCGTTGACCAGGGAGGTCAGACGGTTATAAATCTCCTCGTCCGCCTGGGCAAGCACTTCCCCGATAATATCGTTGCTGCCGGTGGAGACCCAGAAGGGCCTCGGCTCGCACTCGTTGCTGAAGTAGTTGACCACCGACCACGGGTTGAAAATTTCCGTCTTGCCGAAGCGGTAGCCGTCGTACCACTGGCAAATTTCGTCATACTTATCGGCAGCGCCGTAGTATTCCGCCATCTCCATCACCTCGTCGGCAGTGAAGCCGAAGTAGGCGCTGTATTTGTTGTCCAGCACGGAGTTGATGGACAGGTTGTTCATCCCGCTGAAGATACTCTCCTTGGCCACCCGCAGAATGCCGGTGAGGAAGCCGAAGGACAGGTGCTGATTATCCTTGAACCCGCCGGAAAACAGGTTTCGCATAAACCGGATGACCTTGTCGTAATAGTCCTTCTGATAGCCCTGCTGGATGGGGGTGTCATACTCATCGATGATGATAATGGGCGCAACGGCATAGTGCTTGTGCAGCATAGCAGACAGGTCCAGCAGTGCAGAAGCCAACTCTACCTCGCTGGCCTTGCCGTCTGCCAGCTTTTCATAGGTCTTTTTGCTGTACTCGTCGCACTTATCGCTGTTCAGCAGTTCTTTGTGCCGTCGGGTCTCCTTTGCAAAAATATCCCGGATGGCCGCAAAGGTCTCCTCCCAAGTGTCGAACTTCACATCCTTGAAGGTCAGGAAGATCACAGGGTACTTGCCCTGATAATCCCGGTACTTCTGGCCGCAGGCCCAGATCTTCTTATCCCGGAAGTAGACGGAGGTATTCTTGTCGCTCTTTTCAAAATAAGTGCGCAGCATATCCATATTCAGCGTCTTGCCGAAACGCCGGGGGCGGGTGAACAGCGTCACCATCGGACGCTCGTCGATGAAATCCTTGATCATCATCGTCTTGTCGATGTAGTAGTATTCCGACGAGGCAAGGCAGTAGTTGGACACGCCGATGGGCAGGGGCAGCTTCGGCGCGCGCTCCGTCTTGCGGAAAGCGCCCGTCTTGAGCCGCTGATCCGCCGGCTTCTGCGTATCAGCGGGGATCAGCCAACGATTGCCCTGCTTTTTCGCACCGGCGATTCTCCCATTCTTGCAGAGTGTCGCAACTCTCCGCTCCGTTATATTCCAGCGCACTGCTGCCTCTCTTACCGAGATCATTTCAGCCATAGGGGATACCTCCACGTATAAAATCACAAGTACATTATACCCGAATAAAAGAACAATGTCAACAAAGTTCGGAACAATATCGTTCAAAAACGGCATTGTTCTTTTCTGCACACAAAACAAGCGGAGGTCATCGACCCCCGCTTGCTCGTTACCCATATACAATTTCCTGCATCACGACCTCGTTTGCCCGATGTCGGATGCCGTTCATCTTCCGCACCCACGCCATCGGGTCATCGGCTTTCAAGGCCTCCGTCACGCCCTCGGTGTCTGCGTATTGTTCTACCAGCCGAAGAAAGAGTTCCTGCGCCTGCTCCTCGATGTCCGCAAGGTGGCCGCCCAATGTCCCGGCAGTCAGCAGGTTATAATACAGCACCCGGTGATGCTTCTTCAGATAAACTCGCCGCCGCTGGCCGTAAACGCCGATGGGGCGTTCTTCTTCGGGCGGTAAGCAAACTTCTGGCAGGCAGTAGTCGCCCTGCCTTGTGTAAGTGCCGCCCAGCTGCTCAAATAGCGATTCCATATGTGATCCTCCCACTCAAAATTTCCACCGCAGGTCTGCAATGCAAAATGCACCCGCCTTTCGGTTACAGTCTACCAAAACCGAAAGGCAGGTGCGAGTGTGCGAATTTCAGAATCGCACATTATTTCTTCATCTTCCTGCTGAACTCGTTCAGCGTCTGAATATGCCAGAGGCTTTTGCGGGTGATGGAGCGGAAGGTCAGGGAGCAGAAGAAATCCACAAGAAAGATTTTCGGGATACAGAACTTTATCCCCTTCTGGAAGGCTTTCAGTGACCCACGGCTGCACCAGTTGTGGACGGTGGTCAGGGTGTAGCCGGTCAGGGTCACCACATCCTTTACCGTGACCACATCCGGGTATTTGCGCAGCAGCTTTTCATAGTAGCCGTGCATCTGCCGCAGCGTGTCCTCCGGCAGCTCCTTGGAGAGCCTCGCCACATAGTGGGTGCCGTACCATCCCTTCGGCGCAGAATAAAGTTCTGGAAAAATTGCCCGCTCCTCCAAGTATGCTTTCACATCCTCTTTTCGGATTTTATAGCACCGAGTTTTCTTGCCTGTCCACTCGCAGGGCACCTTGCCGCTTTTGAGCAGGTGCAAAGCCGTGGACTTGCTGATGTGGCATATTCGGAAGAATTGCTCCTTGTTCATCACCTTGGGAACGCTGTCCCAGTTGACGGGAAATACATCCATTTGTAACACCTCAAAAATAAATTTTCGTCGGTTGGAAGCTCTATCCTGCGGTGTATGGCCGTCTCCCGATTTTTCTCTCCTATCTTCCCGCATTTCTCTCCAAAATCGGAAAAAATGCCGATTTGAACCCACTTTCAAAAAAGCCTGTCCCGCAAGGCTTTCCGAGCGAAAAAGCCTGATTTCAAGCGGCTTTCGGCGGGTACGGGGCTTACAGAAACGACCCCAAAACGGGCACCCCCGTCACAGTTGCATAAAAGACTCGAAATCAGTTGATCCGCAAGGGTCCGTGGGTTCGAATCCCACCGTCTCCGCCAGAAATCATGCCAGTAGTCGGTTTTTCCGGCTGCTGGCTTTTCTTTTTCAATTCGCTGCAAAGCCCAAACCATTGAGCATTGCGTCAGCCGAAGTCAGCTTCGAGCTGTAATCCAGATGTGCGTAGATGTTTGCCGTAGTTGAGAAGTCGCTGTGACCAAGCCATTCCTGAATCTGCTTCATGGGAACACCGTTTGCCAGAAGTAACGAGGCGCAGCTATGTCGGAGATCGTGATACCTGATCTGTCTCATCCCCTTCGCCTTGAGCAGCTTCGGAAAGCTCTCTGTGACGTAGTGGGGCTTTATCAGATCGCCAATCTCATTGACACATACATACTCAAGATAGTCCTTGATGTAACTGCGTCCGCACAGGCTGCGGTTCTCCTGCTGTTCTTCTTTCAGTGCAAGAAGTCTTTCCCGCATGAAAGGAACAAGAGGCAGTGTTCTCATACTCGATTTGGTCTTTGTGGTGTCCGACGCAACCAGAACGCGCTTGCCGTCGAGATCACAGGAAGTAACCGTGTGACGGATGGTGATGGTGTTCTGATCAAAGTCGATGGCATCCCATTTCAGACCGATTGCTTCACTCCGGCGCAGACCGTAGAACGCACCGAACAGAATTGGCAGTTCAAGTTTGCTTCCCTTTGCAGCCTCGAAAAGAGCGTTGACCTCATCAGCATCATAGAAGCTGCCGACGTAGCGGTCTTTCTTCGGACGCTCAACCTTATCCGCCGGGTTTACATCAATCAGGTCAATCTTCACGGCATACTTGAGAGCCTTGTGAATGTTGGCGTGATAATGAATGACCGAGGACGGGCTGACACGCTCAAGCTCACTCAGGTAAAACTCCTGAATGTCTTTTGCGGTCAGGTTCTTGAGCGTCACTTCCTTTTCGCGGAAGTACGGTGCTACAATCTTCTTAACCGTAGTCGAGTATGAAGCGAATGTCGGGACTGCAACCGAGCTTTTGATGATGTCGAGCCACTTTTCCATATAGTCCGCGAACAGAATGTCTCCGTTCATGACCTTCGGCTCTTCGGGATTGAAATTGCGTCGTGCGTCCATCAGGATCGCTTCGGCGCGTTTTTTGTTCCCCTTCACAGTAAGCCCGGTGGAAATCCACTTGGTCTTTCTTTTTCCGAGAGAATCGGTGTAGTTCAACACGGCGTAGTAATATCCGCTTTTTTCGCGGAGATGTCCTGCTACCATAATTATCCTCCTTCTTTGTAGCAGAGACACCTACCTGATACCGTGCTTCTATTATACCAGAACCGGGTTCGAATTGGAGGACCTCTGCCGAACATTTTTTGTAAACAAATTGAGTCCAAGCCTTATGCCGTGACTGCTTCTCCGCATCCGATGCAGAGAAAGGTGAAAAGATGAGCCTTCGGAATACGATAGGCTCTGCCGACTTTGAGACAGCAGATTTTACCTTCCCGCAGGATGCGGTAGCCGGTCTTTGTGCTAATGCTGAGTATTTCGCACATCTGCTCAATGCTCATCACATCTGGATAGTCTTTCAGCATGAGCTTGTAGGCATCGCGCTGAGAAATGGTTGATGCGGTATTCACCCGTCTCACCTCCACAAGATTTGATTTTGCCTTATCAGCAAAAGGATAGGCAGCAGTCCTTTTTGAATAGACTGCTGCCCATAGTTTTTGATGATAAAGCCCTTTCGGGCGTTTTCATATTGTTTATCCTTCCGGCATATTTGCAGCTCGCACCCCTGCCGAAGCGGGAATGCTGCGGACTACCAATGGTCAATCGGTATCATGGGACTCTCACCCCTCCGAGGATCGCTCCGAGCCGCCCCTTCAAAGAAAAGACGGAAGTATCATTATACCCGGCATCTGCATCGTCGCAAGCAGCCGCACCACACGACTGTTATAGCTCTCCGGTGGTCGCTCACTCCCTTTCGGGAGGTCTTGGCGTCGGAAGCTGTGTTGCTTCGCAGAAGCGGAAAGATCCGCAGCACTGAACTATTCAGTTTTCAAGGAACAGGTGAAGCGGTCTGATTGACCCCCTTCATATAACCAACGGACACTTTTTTGCCGTTTGTCCGGGAAAACTCAAAAAATTTCTCGAAGTTTTTTTCTGATGGCGTTTGCCATGTCCCATGCAGTCGATTTTCTCAATCCTCTCCGCTCCGCGAATTGGCGTATAGGCATACCTCCGAGAAGGCAGCTCGAAAAGATTTCCCGTTCAAGCGGTGTAAGCATCTCCATAGCGGACTCCACAAAAAGTCTCGCTTCGACGTTTGCAAAATCAGATGTCGGATCGACCAGCCAGTCGGATTTCTCCATTTCGTTTTCGCTTACAGCACTTAGCGAATATGTCCGGTGCTGATGCTCAGTCCCCTCTTTGGCGGTTCCTTCGTCCGATCTCAATGCGCGTCTGATTCGCTTTTCCTCAGCTCGGAGGGCTTTCATGACTTCACGGTCAACCTCCGTCACTTCGCCGGTGATTTTCACGCGCACCATGCACTTTCCGTCCTCCGTAGTCCAGAGGTCGTAGTCGAACTCGATAGGGGTTTTAGGTGTTTTCATTGTTCATCCTTTCCGCTGCGCGGGAGCAGCGGGAAGGGTGAAGACAGA
>OCPQ01000512.1_pt1 | contig 24858 bp, 33 predicted proteins | sample 1538251 | NCBI WGS metagenome assembly OCPQ01 (sample SAMEA2580249, study PRJEB22360) | human gut metagenome | biome: human gut; feature: human-associated habitat; material: faeces | place: Denmark | collected 2008/2010 | reverse complement strand
TATGTCGACATTGTGATAGTCACCGGCATCGGCACCCAGATCTGCCAGCCACTTCTCTGCCGCCTGCATAATCGCGGTCTGCATCTTCTGGCTTTCTTCTGCTGTGTAAAAATATTTCGGTTTCAGGACGGTATAACTTTCTGTTCCTTTATAAGTCGTAGCCGTTGCTGTCCCGTCACACCAGAAGATGTCCGGCTGATCCTTCATCAGCTTCTGAAAAATCTGATTTGTCTCATCTACATCCGCGTTATGTACATAAATTTCCTCCGTGTGGTTTCTGACACCTTCCAGAATTTCCTGATAGACCTGCCTTTGTTCAGTCGGCAACTGCTGATAATAATATTTCTCCGTGTTCTCTTCTTCCGTTATGGATACTTTCTGATAAGGAATATCTTGTTTTTTATTTGAACCAAATTGTTCAAGTTCCAGATATCCGCCCCTTTCTGCTGCTGCGGTTCCAAGAAAGAGAATGCATGTCAGAATCAGGATGATTAATTTCTTTTTTCTTCTTTTTCTATATATCCGTAAACACCTTCTTTTCATGCTCTGTTCTACGCTCCTGTTTCTGTTATTTTTAAGATGTTCCATACTTTGTGTAACAATCTGTCTCTTTTATTCCCTGTATCTTCACATTTTTCTTATTTTTGCATACTCTGTCAGTAACAGAGTCTTAAAAGAGGTCCTATTTTATGAACGGAACGACTCCAACCACTCAGGATACTCCCGACAAAGGCCGTCTGCAGATTAATCTCGTATCTGACATCTCTGCCTATCCGATTCAGGGGGCTCAGATTTCCATCTTCTACACGGGTATTCCAGAAGCTCAGTTAGAACAACTTACTACCGACAGTTCCGGGCAGACCGATACGATTGATCTTGCGGCACCACCGTTAGAATACAGCCTGAATCCAGAAAATGAAGTCCAGCCATATTCCGAATATACCATGCAGATCACCGCCGAAGGCTTCGAGTCGGTCAGTATTGCCGGTGCTGAAATTCTCGCCGATGTCACTGCCATTCAGAATGTCAGCATGAAACCAATCGACACTCCCGAAGACGAGGAAACCGTATTCGTCATTCCGGCTCATACATTATATGCCACCTATCCGCCTAAGATTCCCGAAGACGAGATCCAGCCGACCTTCGAATCCGGAGAGATTGTCTTAAGCCGCGTCGTGGTCCCGGAATACATCGTAGTTCATGATGGAAGTCCACGCGACTCCACTGCCAAAAACTATTATGTGAAGTATAAGGATTATATCAAAAATGTAGCTTCCAGTGAAATCTATGCGACCTGGCCGGAGGATACCATTCGGGCAAACGTACTGGCAATCATGTCTTTTACTCTGAACCGGGTATATACAGAATTTTACCGGAACCGCGGATATGATTTTACGATCACTTCTTCAACCGCATTTGATCACAAATGGATTCCGGAACGGAATATCTATGATACGATCTCTGTGATAGTGGATGAATTGTTTGCCGATTATCTTTCCAGACCGAATGTCAAGCAGCCGATACTGACGCAGTATTGTGACGGACGGCAGGTACAATGTCCGAATTGGATGACCTTTTTGCTATAACCTATAAAGTGGATTTTTACCTATTTATATGCTACATTTTAGCAAAAATCATCTAAATTGAATAGCCTCAATTCTAAGTTCCTGACCTACAGTTCCAAGAGTTGCCACACCATCCGCTTTTGTCCAGTCTGTCCATCCGGAACTCTGGATATGAACACGGTATTCGAAGTCGCCTTCGAAACATAAGCACTCAATACGTTTCTTTTCTCCAACTGTACCGATAATTGTGTCTTTGGTGATCGTGCCGTAATCCACCCATCCTTTGCTCTGGATGTGAGCCTTTGCCTTAATAGTCTTTCCATACGGATTGATCCGGATCGCTTCCAGGCGTAATGCATGGCCGGTGATACCGATCACCTTCTCTGCGGCTTTTGGTGACAACCATCCTTTGCTCTGTACGTGCGGTTCGACGGAGAACATGGATTTTTTGATCTGCAGTGCTTCCATCTGCAGACCTTTTCCGATCGTACCAGCCCACTCTCCGTTGTTGGCCCATTCTGACCAGCCAATACTCTTCTGGTGGACTCTGTACAGGTAGAAAGATTCCTTTCCGGTGATCCGGATCGCTTCCAGTCTTCTGTTCTGTCCAGTAGTTCCGATCAGTGTGTCTTTGGTGATGTTCTTGTATTCTTTATTACCAGTTCCTTTCATGTGAATGACAACATCAGTCTCTCCGTTTGGCTTAATATGAAGTGCTTCAATCCTACGGTTCTGACCGGTAGAGCCTACCATCAAACCATCGGACTGCCAGTTGCCCCATCCAATGCCTCTCATGTGAGCCTGGTATGAGATTACACCAAACTTATCGGTCTTGTTCTGGAATACTCCACCGGCCTTGATTTCTCCGTCGATTGGTTCTGCTTTCTTCTTAACTGGTGCTACCGGTACTGCTGATGCAATACCGAAGGACTTAAGAATTCCTCTTGCCAAATCATCAATTTCATCATTGAATTTCGTAAGATCTGTTTTGTTTGTAATGAATCCATTTTCCAGCAACCGGTAGCTGTAACCTTTTGCGGAGGCACGATTGACGTTGGCAAGATGCGCTCTGCCTACTACCTTATTTGCTCTGCCAGGGAAAAATGAACCGATGAAGTTGGCGAGTGCTGTATCATACTGATCAGGATTGTATCCTTCTTTAATGATTACGTGACCGCCTTTTGCCGTAGCCACTCCGCTGTCCATATGCAGTTCTAGAATCTGATAGCTTTTTGGAATATTGAGTGAGCTAATACCTTTATCGGCATACCAGTTCCGGCTTGTATCTCCAAGAGTAACATTACTTCCTCCGTATGCTACGATTCGTCTTGCAAGTGCCCGAACTCTCTCTGCCTCTGTATAGCCGTATCCCACTGCTCCACTGTCACCGGCTCCGTGACCGGCTATAATAAATAAATGTGCCATAATTGCTCCTTTCTGTGCGACGTCGCACATAAATAATAAGAGGACGATTATTCGCCCTCTGAATCCTCTTCCGTGTCTTTGTCCCTTAACTGTATTAATACATCTCTTAGCTTGTCCGGAATCGGTACAAACACCGCCGCGTTTTCCAATAAGCTTAGTGCCTCGTTACAAATATAGAACATGATCACAACTTCTCTTAATGGGATTGTATTCCCGATTAATTCTTGGATGGAAAAAGACACGGCAATTACAATAAACATTACAATCTTTTTCAGCAATCCCTTGAACCCTGTTTCCGATGACAGCTTTTTTGTATAAATACCTTTGATTACTCCCGTTATGTAATCTACCACTGCCAGGAACACGATCGTCTTTAAAAGCACGTCCCATCCACCAAGCCAGTATGACAGGACGCCTCCGATCAGACCGAACACTACACTGATCCAATTAAAAATTTTATCCATTTTCTTCATATACCTCACTCTTTCTTATTTTTTGTATAAAAATAAGACCTTACGGTCCTGCTCTGATTTCCATGTGCTTTCCTTGCATTATCCCTCCTTTAATGTTCCTGTTCCGGCATTATAGATGTATTTCTTGCGCACCTTATCGTATAAGCATAATGTACCGTTAGACTTTTTAACCGGAATCATATCTGCCACAAGGTTGCTTCCGGAATAGATCTGTGCATAGTAAATCTTGCCCACTACACCTGTTCCGGCTGGTGTGCTGTTCTTACTCATATTTCCAAGATAATACGGACTGCTAAGCTTGAACGAATCTATCGCATCGGTAGCTACGGTTGTGTCTCCAAATTGATAACTTACGCCATTCTGGTTAATAATCCAGTCTCCGTTCCAATAGGTTGCCGGTTTTGCCGGACTATTTCCCGTTCCACGCACTGCATAGAAGTTATCTGTACAGGTGTAGCCGATTTTATAATTATCGTCACGTGCACCAGCAATGTATGTAGTTCCACTCTGTAAGTTCCATCTTGCTTTTGTGTTAGTCTTTTCGTCTGGTAAGATTTCTGTATCGAAATAGACATTACCATCCAAGTTCAGGCTTGTAAGTTCCGTGTGGTCTGCCGCTGTACTTGCATTAACCGTAACATTACACTGTGCTGTGTATCCACCATCTGCGGTAGTTACGGTTACGACTGCGGAACCAGCTATCTTGGCTGTAACCTTGCCACCAGATACGGATACATTGCTGTTGTTTGCACTCCATGTAACCGACTTATTAGTTGCATTGCCCGGTGACACCGTAGCAGTCAGCTGTGCAGATTCTCCGGCATCCAGCGTTAATGTCGTCTGGTCGAGCTTAACACCTGTGACCGCTACAACCTCTGGTGCTTCGGACGATGTAATAGAGCCAATGCCCTGATACTGTAATGCCTGGTCGATTACTGGACAGTAGAATGTACGATACCAGGTTTCGTTCGGGTGCACACCGTCACCTTTCTTGCTGTTTGGGTTGTAGGTGTATTTGCCTTTATTCACCGATGTCATAGCGATTTGTGAGTATACACGCATATCCAGATATGGCATATTCCATTTATCACAGATTTCAATCGCTTTTGAATAGATACTGTCCACGTAAGAGTTGTCTTTTGCGAAGCTGTGTGGAATAATATATAACTTCACAGCCAGAGGATACTTGTCCATTATGTATTGCAATGAGCTTTCCAATGCACCGCAGAATGTACTGATATCATATGTCGCATCGTAAGCAGTTGCAATTGAACCGATCGAGATACCATTATTCTTGTCATTAACTCCACCGTCGAGGATAATTGCATTTGCTGCGCCCGTGTACGATGTAATCTGATTAACAATCGGTGTATGTGCCGGACTGGATGTTACTGCCATATTCGCACCAGACTCTGCCTTATTAATCCACACAGCATCCGTATACTTTTCTTTTAATGGCTGGATGATTCCTGTTCCCTCTTTCCATCCCCAGCCAGCTAATATACTGTCGTCAAATACTACAATTGTCTTGCCTTTATACGGATTGGTGAGTGTCTCATCAATCTCAACTGGATGCTCTGTAAGATATGTGTTTACATACTCCTGCATTGCTTCCTTTGTTGCAATCTTTTCAACCTCGCGCATACGATTCAACAACTGCGTAATGATATCCGGATTTCATTCCACCACCTCGTCTGTGGCTTCCAGACCTTCCAGTACGGTACCTTCTGCAAGGGTGGTATTCCATTCCGGAATTGTTCCATCTCCCTTTTTGGCGCATACAATGAACTTAATCTGTCCCTTATATGCAACCACATCCGGACCGATCAGCCACGAAAATGTAATATAGTCGCCATCTGTCCGTATGTCCTCTACCAAGTACGGATATTTATCTCCGTTGGCATTTTGATAGTTAATGTACAAATGCATGGTAGACAGATCTATGTTATCCCCTACGACTTTCGGACACCGGAAATGTTTTCTTTCAGTGTTTCCGTCATGTGATACACCGAACAGCTTTTCGGATGCCGGGACTGTAATCACACGGGTTTCCGGGTCGATTTCAAAAATGTCGTTGACCGGTTCGACCACCGATGCTGCTAATGCTTCTTCTACGGTCATGATTGATACACCTCCACTTCATTCGTTGTGATACGATATCCTGCTTTTTCTCCTACCAGATATACTTTCCAACGTTTATATTCCGTAATTTCATCTGGTACTTTGCATTTGCCATTCATGATCGGGACAGGATATTCTTTGTCGTACCGGACGAAGACGGCTGCTTTCTTGCAACCGTCCCATTCACTGTCGAAGTTGTATGCTGTCTGTAGATATCCCCGTGTTCCGGCTATGAGTCCGGAGTGATCTCCGGCCGTACTTAATTTCTGGCCGGATACACTAAATTGTAATGTGCGCATATCTATACCTCCTCGAAATACTGTCCGACCAGAGCATCTGGCGCGAAGTACAAGATAATGCTGTCTCCATCTGCCATGCCCTGCCGGTTCATCAGATATGTCTTTCCGACATAGGAATAATATTTTCCTCTGGTATACTCCATACCGGCCGTGGCTACTGTGTCGGGAACCGGAATCGGGTTGTCTTTGGTCCCTGTATTACTGTCGGATGCGATTGCCGCCCAGAGACTCGGAGCTACTCCCGGCGCCCAGTCAGACTGGCTTGTGTGAGCCTGCACACATTTGTACAGCACACCGTCTTTCTGCGCTTTATAATCCTTGCTGTAAGCCACGCTGTCTCCCGACCATTCCGGGTAGATTGCCTGCACACCAAGCGCCTGCGAATCTGTAAGGTTCTGTGCCTGTATCTGCGCAACGGCGACCATAGCGCTCTGTATTTCCTTTTGGACTTCCGGAATGGATTCTTTCTTGCGCATGGCCACACCTAGAATGCCGCCTGTGTATTCGGTGATGCTGTAAAGATTTTCGTAGCCATCGTAAGTCGCTAACACGGATTCACGTTCTTTCACGACTATTTTTCTTGTAACAAGAGGATCCCGGAACTTCTTTTTCAGTTCGCTTGCTGTTGTAGATATTGTTTTTATCAGAAGCGAACCATCTGCTTGGATATCCGCCGACTGAATGATCATCTCCGAAGCATCGTTACATACTATCTTCATTTTTTTGCCCTCCTCTTAGTTCCCGTAGTTATACCCAACTACCCTGTATACCCTGTGGTGTGGTGTACTAGACGTACTCCATGCTACACCCGCAGCCGTGCTACCGAAGTTAATCTGCCGGGATGTTTCTGGCTTGCAGGTTTTTCCGGATACGTTCAGCACCGTACTCATCAACTGCATTTTTGTGCTATCATCCGCAGACAAGCGGAATGACGTCATGTCGAACAGCATTGCCCCGGATAGTACTGTCTGGCTTGTTGGAAGCTTAATGCTCTTTTGCGGTGCCTTATGTCCGGCCACGTCTGAGTTATAGAAGATTTCTATATAATCATAATTTTTTACACTATCTGACAGCGTAAACGTTCCGGTAGTGCCATCTGTGTTGTAGTACAGGAGCTTGTGTGTTATTCTTCTCGTTCCTAGCTCCTTATTTGTAGGTGCTACGGTAAGCATCTTTTCCACCTGTGTTACATTAATACCATCCAACGTTATTTTTAAGAGAGGGCAATCATCAATGAGATCTCCGTTTTGCAGGTTTCCTTCCGTGTACTCCGGAACTACCGGATTACTCTCTGCCGGAGATCCCATTATCACAACCCATTCATTTTTTTCCGTATTATCTCCCGAATTTCTCGTATACCGATTAACCACAAGGTCTACCCTTTTCATTCCTTGCGTGCCATTTTCCAGTTCTACCTCGTCGTAAGTTCCGATCTTGACAGAAGACACATTGCCGTGATGATACATCATTCCGCTTCTGATTTTAAGCGAGTTATTAGACACGAGCTCTGGCTCCAGATTTTCCCCAGATGCCAAGATACAGCTATCGCTTCCTATAACTCCCTCAAGAATCTGTCGGAACTGCTGGCTTGTCACATGCGCTTTTCCTGTTCTTCCACTAACTATTTCCATTGTCGCTCTCTCCTTCCAATTCGTATTCTTTCGACACAATCCCGGATGTGACGCTGTAGATTATATTCTCCACAGGTTTCGTTCCGTACATGCCTGTCAGATAGTCTCTGCCACCAACGATGTCTCCGATGCCCACATTAATCCCAAGTTTCTCGACATCCATACCGAACGTCTTTTTACTGCACACTTCTTGCAATTTTTTTCTACTTTGGTTTTCCAACTCGTCGGTTTCTGTGGAGGTATTCTCATACACTTCCACTATCTCATCAAGTCCTTTATAGTACTGTGTCTTTTTAATCGCTCCGCTTGGCCATACGTACAGATGGAACACGTTTCTGTCCTGCATTTCTCCCTTGCCAGTTACGATAAGATGGTTCACACCATCTCTCTTATCCTCCATCGTATAATTAAGGCCAGAATCTTTCGATAACTCTATTACGTCGGAATAATCTACGATTGGCACAGCGCTAACCAAGACATATCCAGGAACACCTTGCTCTCTCTTGTGCCGTATGTCCATCCTGTATCCAACAGTTTGTAGCATTTTTGTAATTCCATCCAGTAGCGTGCAGTACCGGTCGAACTGGTAGTTGCTCACGGACACCCCAGTGTCTGCGCTGGACACCACATACAGACCACCAAATTCTGGTTCGATTAGCTTTTTCAGCACTGTATTAAGCTCTCCGGATACGGTCTTGTAGTTACTTCCAGATGGAGGGCTAATAACCTTCGTGTTCATGCGCCCCCGCCATGTATAACCTTTTAATTCTACGTAATCTAGGGTAGTATCTGTTAACACAGATCCTATAATTCCGCCATACTCTGTATCTGGTACATATACCAGATTTCCATAGGTCATATCTTCTGTCCAGTTGCACCTAGCGATTTTAATCGAGAACTCCCGTTCCTTGTTGGCATCGAACGTACAATTCGCATCTAACAGCGGGTTCGTCCCTATCTCTTTTTTTCTCGTGGCTAGAATTACCATGCTGCCTCCTTCCTCTTCAGAAATACATACAGATCTATTCCGAAGTCTCCGGTCCAATTTACTGATATCAATCCGGATGGAATTTTCTCAAATACGGAGTAATCGTACCCTCGAACATCAAAGAGATTCATCGTCGTCCCATTAGACAGATATTTCACTATCGTCTGTTCCGATGTATTAAGTATCAGATATTCATTACTTTCCAACGTAGTAAGGACCTCGTAAGGATAACCATTAATCAACACTTTTGGATTAACGCATGGTCCATAAATTATCATTTCAAAATCCGATGGAATAATATGATCAATTTCAAATTCTGCCGATCCTCTTTTCTCATTCATAAAATCAAATGAAAAGTCGGTTGGAAAATCCAATCCGCTCTCTGTGACCGGTTCTATTTGTGGACAAAATCTTTTGCTTAAAGCAGTAATCCAAGATAACTCCGGTGCAAGAAAAGTCAGTTCAACTTCCGTATATACATACCCTTTCCATCCGGTCTTCTTTGTTTTGTAGATCTGACATGGCAGAAACGTATCATTCACGTATAGCCGTCCATAATTTCCTGTTTCCGAATCCACTGAAATGACTTTATACAATCTTTCCATATTCTGGATAAACTCACTTCTCTTTCCAAAAACATCTATTGTTATTGTCTTCTCATACCCGCCGTCTTTCTCTTCCCACGTACTGTCAAACCAGTCTGCCTCAACAGTACGAAAAGGTGCCTTGGTAAGCCAAAGCACCTCCCCTCTGCTATTTTTGTAATATGCTTTTACCATACCGGTACTGCTCCTTTCGGTAACGGTTCATCAATTCTCTTTGTTCCAAGATAAATCGGGCGCTTAGATAATTTATCTGCTGCTTTCATCTGGATTCTTTCTAATCGGTCGTAATCAATATCTTTACCTCCGTCAAATCCCGGATAGCTTTTCACTCTTCCAACCGTCTTATCTGCAGTTTTCGCCGATAATGCAAGATCTACGGATCTCTGTAATCCAGATACTGCTCTCTGTACTCCTACATTCATGGACTTGATTGGAATATTCTTTTCGAATCCGATTCCCATACCAAGAGCCATCATCTTACCTACCTGGTCGCGGAATACTCGAGATGGTGAATGAATTCCCAGTGCGCTCTTAGCTGCGTCCAATGCGCTTTTAGCTGCACTCTTGGCTGCTTTTACAATAACTCCTCCAGCATTTGCCAATCCACTTGCAATACCCTTTACGATATTCATTCCAACACTGCCCCAGTTCACACTGGTAAATGCATTCCTGATCTGGCTTACCATACTTGGGATCTTTCCGATCAGGGCCGGTATTCCTCTCACCAGACCAACAGCAAGCTTACTTACGATCTGTACTCCGGCAGTCAGGATTTTAGGAAGATTTGTTATAATTGTCGATGCAAGCTTTCCTATGATAATCGGTGCTTTGGCTGCCACTATCGAAATCGAATTGGCAATTCCGCTTGCAAGACCTTTCATTAACTTAAGGCCAGACTGTATCAGCTTTGGCAAGTTGCCCGCTAAAGAGCTTACCAGCGTCATAATCATCCGCACTGCACAAGGAATTAACTGCGGTAGTTGTGCCCCTAAGCTTCCTGCTAATGTAGATATGATACTCACTCCGGCGCTGACTAATGCCGGCAGATTCACCGTAATTGCATTTAGGATTCCCATGATCAGCGTTGCACCCTGAGCAACCAATCCAGGTAATGCTGCAGTAATTCCATTTGCGAAATTCGTGATTACTTCCGGTCCTTTTGTCTGCACAAGTAATAACAGCTGATCAATCTGTGTACCGAACTGACTGTAGATCAATCCCATACCGGCAACGATGATTGCTGCTCCTGCACCAATATTGATCAACTTGAAAAATGTTGGCGCAAAGGACGCTACTCTTGATAAAATCGGTGTAAACGCATCCCCGATAAAGCCGGCGTATTCGGATATCTTTGTTCCGACTTTTCCCAGAACTTTGGAAATCTTCGCTGAAACGGCTGACATCTTTGTGCCAAGCTCTGCAAATTTCTTTGTTATTCCAGGGAACTTTTCAGCAAGCTTAGGACCAATTTGTCCAATAGCTCCACCTATCTTTTTAATAGTATCAGTTACAGCTCCAGTAATCTTTCCTCCCGGACCATTTGTCCAGGACTCAGCCATAAATCCACCAAGATCTTTCAGTCGGGGAGCTATTTTTTCTCCCAAATCCTGGAATGGAAGCGCGATGCTTTCACCGAGATATTTGAACTCGCTGCCTATCTTTTTAAATGTGGCACTGGCACTCTTTGCCCCTTTAGGTACTTTACCTATAGATGTGACAACTCCGTCTATAATGCCATTAAATCCATCGGTCGCAGTTTTTACATTTTCAATCCCTTTTCCAAATATGGACAGCGCTGGAGCTGATCCGGCAATTACCACTGCCATTTTTCCAAGATTCAACAGTTGATCACTGTTCATTCCCTTTAGCTCATTTGCTAATTTGGAAATACTATCAGTAAAACCTTTTACTTGTGGAACAGCGCCGCCGATTTTCCCGGCAAGTGCGCTGACAACATCCATCCCCGTTTTTCCTAATCTTGGGATGATCTGTCCTAAATTTGTAAAAATATTCTGCGCTGCAGTCCAGAATGTCTCTACAAGGTCATTTGCGCTTATAACTCCAGCTTCAAAGTTTTCCCAAGCTGCTTTGGCAGAATTCACAGAACCTTCAATTGTAGTCGCTGCTTCTTTCGAAGTAGTCCCTGTGATTCCCATCTGCTTTTGGACAACACTAATAGCATTTACAATATTTCCGAAGGACAAGCTGCTTGCATCGACTGTAACACCAAGTTCTTTCTGGACATCAGTCATCTTTGACGCATCAGAAATGAGACGTTTCATCTCTTCCTGAGTACCGCCATACCCAAGCTTTAAGTTATCAAGCATGGTGTAATTCTGTTTCGCAAAACCCTGATAAGCATTCTGGATGTCACGCATATTCGTGCCCATCTTATTTGCGTTATCAGACATATCTACAATAGCACGATCTGCGTAAGATGCCGCTTTCGCAGTATCTCCTCCTAGGCTCTGCAACAATGATGCTGAAAAGCTTGTCACTGTTTCCATGTAATTGTTTGCGGACATTCCCGCAGTCTTGTATGCCTTATTTGCGTTTTCTATGACTGTATTCGCACTGTCCTTGAATAGAGTCTCTACACCACCTACCTGTTGCTCCATGTTGGCAACTACGCCGAGTGACTGTTTAATAATCACACCCGCTACGGAACTTGATAATGCTGTAAAAATCCCGTTAGCTTTGCTGGCTATGCCGGCAATAGATCCAACTCCTTTACCAGCTAATCCACATAATTTATTTATGCCATCATTGAAGCCTTTTTCATTTATCTTGGTATCAAAATTTAAATAGCCGTCTGCCATACTATCATCCTTTCTGATAGCACGGCTCAACGGCTCACATGTGCTTTATATCTTTATTTTTACTTCTCTTTTACACTCCCGACAGTTAATATATACCCCTTCACATTTGGCGGTATTATCGTATATTAATAACTTCTTACCGCAATAAGGACACCGGAACCACTTTCTTTCTGTCGGGATCTTAATCATATGCTCCATCACTCAAACATTTCTCCAATCTCATAATCTGTCATTTTTCTCCGATTCTTCTTTTTCAGCGCAACTATCTCCTGTATCTTTTTAATTCTCTTACGCTCGTCCTTATCTTTAATTGTCCGGAGATCTATGCTCCGGTACATAATTCTCTGTTTGATCTCTGTCTTTTCCGGAAGGCCAGCAAACAATGTCTGGAACTCCCACCAGTGCATATACGGAATCGTCTGCAGATTAATTCCATACACCTCTCGGAATGCACTGTAAATACACTCTGCATCTTGTTCAAAAGAATACAATTGCTTCGGTGCAGATCCGGTAATACTCTCATCCTCTTCTGCGTTTTCTGTTTTCATTGCCAGAAAATCACCCAATGCATAAACTGCTGTTTCCAGATCATCCGGAATTCCATCTATGTACCACTGCAACAACAGTCGGCACTTAATTTGCCAAGGGACTTTGGCATCATCAATCAATTGTATAAAACGGATCCATTCTCTAAAATCGGTTTCAACTAAGAATCTTTCTCCATTTACTCTGACTGTTTTCGGAAATTCTTCGAATAAAATATTCATAACATTTTACCCTTTGTAATGCTGCTTCTTTTTCTTTCCCTGCTGTTTGTTGTAATAACGTCTCTGCTGTCTGTTTCCATGTTCCTGCACGTTATATCGATCATATTTTTCGAAGAACTCTTCCGTCTGAGTATTTTCACACTCTGAAAGTTTCTCTCCTGCTTCTATACATAATTTATAACTTGTTCTCCCTTGGAACATAGCTTCATGCGTTCCTTCCCCGAAAAGATAATCGAAAAAGTTAAAATAGCACTGACACTGAGCTCTAAACAATTCTGCTGTTTTCCCTGTCTTTGGAACTTTAGCTGCATCTTCCGACAGCTTCTCTTGTGCATATTCCAAGTCCGTCAAAAAATCAGCATCTGTAAAATCCACTTCCGTTTCAAAATCTCCAAATTTAAAAAGGCTCATCGGCTCACTCTCCTATCTTTACTCTGCTGTAAATGTACATGTCTGCCAGCTATCTGTTGTTGTGGCAGTTCCTTTAATGATTTCCCCGGCTGCTTTCAAGCTTCCCTTGTAGATCAGTGCATCCGTTCCGTCACCTTCCGTATCCGGGATCACGCTCCAGTCACGCTTTCTTGCAGTACAAGTATTTCCCTCATCTGCTTTTGTTTCAAACAGATCTACAACCACCACTGTTACCTGAGCGTCTGATCCAAGAAGTTCATCGTCCGTGATCATTGCAAGTTTTTTCTGTACTGCATCGTTCGTGTATAAGTCAAACTCATAGTCCATAGATGGTGCATATCCTACCACATCAGATCTTTCACTTGCTTCATCTACGTACTGCCTACTGTATTCTGTAGAATTCTTTCCATCAGACAGCGATGTAAAACCCGTCATTCTGGTGTATGTCTTTCCATCACCCGCAACATCCATAAACGCAACACGCTTATGTCTGCCTACTAATTTCTTTTTGTTTGTATCTCCTGCCATGATACAACCTCCTATCTGTATATTACTCTGCAAATCATCTGATACCGCCCCAGATCAGCCTCTGCACTAAACAAATAGCCGGACTGCAGCACGTCTACTCTGGTAGCATCGTGCCCGTCCAGCTCTGGGAGAATATCATTCATATTGTTACTTTCAACCCATTCCTCAAAAGCCTGATAAAAGCCACTGTTTGTAATACCGGTTCTGGCATCACCGTCATACGCTTCCTTGCTCGTGAATGCGAATTGAAACTGTTTCAAACAGGTCCCATCTGTATACCTCTTATAGACAGGATCTGCTCCGATCGGATCAATGGAATACTCCATTCCATTACCCAAATAATCAATATTTATCTTCCGATCATCAATATCCGGATTCAGCATAACATAATCCCGGATACTCTGAATAATCGGTTTTTTACTCTCTTGCAATCCTCTCTGCTCCTTTCAGGATTGGTTCCTTGTGGCTTGCTTTCATGGTTTCAAACCATCTTGGCTTACTTTTGTTCTCATAATATTGCCGGCGGGCATATGGTGCCAGGTACTCAATGGATCCAGAACCGATCACTGTTCCAAGTGTTCCTGATTTAATTAGAAATCCTGTTCGTCTTGGCGTAAGCGGATTCATATACCTCAGGCATTCTGAATCAACAAACTGTTGCGCTTTTGAAAAGCTCTCAGCCTTTCGCTGCGCAAATCCTGGTGCCCACTCTATTTTTGCCGTTACGCTTCCATTCGCATCAGCTGAAGTAAACACACTTCCACGAGGGGTTGTAATTCGAAATTCCTTTTTCTGTGCCATTTACTCACCTTCAATTCTCCAATGTGGCAACCCGCCGAACCGGTTATCCGACCAGGACAACACTTTGCAATGTCTCAACCGTACGTCTTTCAGATCAGCTGATCTTTCAATCTCCTGATCATACTCACCGAGCACAATCTGATCATCTGTCTGAATAGTCCAGTGTTCTTCCGGATCTTTCAACTTCGCATATTCCTCCGGTGGAAGATACTGATCCGCATTCTCCACATCGGTAGGAATACGGATCTTATATACTTCTGCACTGTTTAGTCCGGAATCACCGGCGGATGCTTTGTGATCAACATATACATGCACATTCTCAATAATGGTTCTATGCCAGGTATCGAAATGGGTGAGTGAATCGTACCTATGGTTATAGATAGTTATCGTTGCATTCGTTAACACAACAGCATCCCACCTTTCTTGATAGCCATCCTGTTGGAAGTAAGTATGTAGATGCTGCTTCATAAGCTTTCTTCCTGATCAGTTCTTCTATCGTCTGTCCATCTGATTGCTCAACAGCATACGAAACGCTGTATCCATCGTTATTTTCAGACTTAATTACGCCTGTTTCCTGCTTCTTTTTACACGAATGATACACATCAGCCACTGCACATACCGCATCTTTTACTGCAATATTCTCAACTGTAAAAATATCTCCTCTGACATAGGTCAGCTTCCTGATATATGCTTCCGCCTTACGTTCAGCAGCCGGATACTCCTTTTCAGGAATATCCCCGCCGTACTGATCCATGTAATAAGAATAATCTACATACATAAGTTACTCCTTCCTACTCTCCCGCTTTCAGGATTGAGAACGGACATCTTTTTGTCTTATCTTTTGCAAGCGCATTGATAGGATTTGGGATCTCCCAGCCCATACGCATAACTGCACGAAGCGCAACCATGTCATTCTGCATCAGGTTGTATGCAATAGATCCGTCTGTATTCTGTACAACGCCTTCTGTAAACAGCTTAAATGTAATATCCTGTCTGATGGAATACACAAGCTGTGAGAAATCTCCAGAAATCATAAGCGCTTTCGATTTATCAAATGCTCCATTGTTAGGAAAGTTCATTGGCGAACCATCCAGTGCATACTGTGTTGTTCCCTGTAAATCCTGCTTAAACAGTGGATCTCCATTCGTATTTTTCAGACCTCTGAGTTTCGCACGCATTGAAATATCTGCCATATGACCATTCACAAAATATCCACAATTTTCAACTTTTGCAATCACACCATCTTCTGCCATGATTTTATCATACAGACTGTCTGAAGCTCCCAGTGTTACAACTGCACTTGCTTTTGTTGCTGTAGTAACTACATCTTCTCTCCATGTAGACGGTTTATTATCACCAAATAACACTGCGCCATCAATTACTTTTCCAAAAGCCTCTGTCACCCTTGGTTTTACTTCTGCCCAGATATCATACTCCGAATCATCCAGAACTGCTTCTGGAATAGGAACAATAACTGCAATCTCTTCCGCTGTAATAAACTTCTTATCCCATGCCTGCTTTGTCGTTTTCTTTGCCCCTGTATCGCCATTCACAAAATAAGCAATCGGAAGCATATCAAGCACCGGCATTTTATACTGCTTGCTTGTCATGTTTGCAAGCTTACGACCTCTTGACAGTACTGCCGACTGTGCAATCGTTCCCTGGATGATCTCATTTGCTTCCTGAGTTGGAATCAGAGATTCAGCCCCGCTACGATCAATGATATTTGCATCTGCTTCAAATAATCTTAAATTCATTCTGTTTTTATTCATCTTCTACCTCCGTTATCTTCTCGCTGCAGCACGGATACGATCATTGATGGAAGCGTTCATGTTTCCACCAGAACCTTCTGAAGAATTTCCAGAAGATGTGGAAATGCGATAGGAGCCGGCACTTCCCGTAAATTTCGGATTCTCCTTCAAGAATTTGTCTGCAGCTTTTTCAAATGTTGTTTTATCATCTACAAGTTTCGATACCTTGAACATGACATAATCCAGATCCTCTGATCTAACACCTTTACCAGATAAAGTCTTCTCGTTCTCCATCTGCTGTACTTTCGCCAGCGCATCATCAAGATCTTTCTGCAGTTTTGTAGCATTCGGCTGATTAGCTGCACGTTCTGCTTTGAAATTATTGATTGCCTGTGTTACCTCAGATTCTGTCATGCCCTGATTTCTAAAAAAATTGGCAAGAGCTGTCCTCTCAGACCTCTCTACTCGCGCACCTGCAATCTCTTCCAACTGTTCATAGGTATATGTTCCGGTCCCATGTGCTCCGGATGCACTCCCAGCGGATCCCTGGCCGCCGTTCCCAGTCCCAGCGTTTCCACCCTGATTACCAGAGCCAGCTCCGCCGCCGTCTTCAAAGAGCTGTAAATTCATTCTGTATCTCATGTTTCTACCTCCGTTTCGCCTCGACAGGCTCCCGAGCTTTTATATCGTCTTCACGTTTTGGACATAATAAAAACACCCTCTCGGATGTTTATTTTTGAAATTCTATGCAGTTGTATTCCCGGTTGACATCTGTAAGTCCCAGGAACCATGAATCTACCAGAAGTTTCCCGCCATCTGATAAATTCTCCCATCTGATTACTGTCATTCCGCTTTCCGCCATTGCTTGAACTCTGTCGTGTGTAAGATCTTGTAACGAATTGATCAAGCTGCAAGTAAGTGCCGATACTGCAGCGCATGCCCGGTCAATACCATCTGAAGCTTTTCTGCAAGCATGGCCAGATAAACGAATACTACGCTCTGTTATTTCTACATTTATCATACTTTCTCCTAAAATTACGTACAAAAATACCACCGGTCATTTTCGACTGGTGGTAACTACATGGATAATATTTCTATATCCTCCCATAATTTATTTAATGGTATGTTGTTTATTTTGTGCTTATCGAGCATCTCCTGAGCATCAGAATAAAACTCAGCTTCTCCTTCAGGGCACTCACATATAAATGGTTTATCATCTCTCCATGAAATATTATATCTTTTCTCAGAGAGAGCGAGCTCAATATCCAATCCTGCCTCTATAGCTTCTGTCAACTCAGATAGATTCTCAAATTTTGCATATTTTTTGTACTCAATCATATTCTGATCACCTCTTCTCAAGAATATCCTTATTGGCAATTTCATGCCCTAATTTAAGTGGATTATCATGCTTTGCTTCACGTTTCAAATTGCCTTTTTCATCAAGATACCAGTTATGATAATGCGGTACAACCGGATGTTCTTTTGAATTTCCGTGATCCGTCATATCTATATCTAATCTTGGTCTTCCATCATTTCCATAATATCTACGTCTCTGCAAGACACCGTCTTTGTAGTTATCAAACACGCTATTCGGAGTTCCTTTATACGGGATAGAATGGACTTCTCCTATTTGTTTTTTCTTTAGTGCTTGATTCTGCCATTTTACATCTGTAAATGCTTCACTGATAGCTTTCCATTTCTCATTATCATTATATTTCATCTGACCAAAATTAACAAGCGAACCAACAGAATCTCCCAGAACTTCTTTATACCGCTTATACTGAGTTACATCTTTCGAAGCATTCTTAATCATTTCCGGTGGGAACAATGCGTTCTGTCGTTTACTATTTGTTGCCACCCGTCCTTTCGTATCCAGATAAATACGCTCTCGCTCTTCTGTGAGGCTCATCTTCCTGCAAAATCTGGAATACTCATTTAATTGTCCCTGATACTTTGCCTTATGTAGCAGAATCTCATCCGGATCAGCCTTACCTTTCTGGAGCAGACGAACCTTTTCTCTCTGTGCCCGCATTGCTACTTCCATCTGTCGTTGTCTCTGCTTAGCCTCATACAGGGTATATTCCTTATCCCTAAATTTCTTCGGCTTACTCTCTTCCAGGTTCTTGGCATCCAACCATTTATCCGTCCAGTTACGTTCGGATAATCCTGGAAAGAACAGATGATAAGTATGGTAGCAGTTAGCTCCCAGAAGTCCGGTCACGGTACCTAGCCCACAGACTGAATACAACTGCTCTTTCGACCAGACACGCCCCTGCCACACTGCATGAGTCGGACGTGCTCCCGCATGCCACTCCACTTCAAAATACTCTGTTCCAAGCTTCTGTGCGTTGTACTCAGATATCTTTCCGGTAATTTGACTGACTGCAGTCATGACCGCTCTTCTTGCAGCCACATCAACCCGGTTAGCTCTCCCGGAAGAATAATCAATCTGCCGAAGTCCGCTGTTGGTAAGTTGTGTCACAACTCTACGCAACACACTGTTATAATCAAATGCTCCGGTCACGATATCATAACACGCTGCATCAAGGTATTTAGTATACACTTGAGAAAGTGGCGTCAATACCTTCTTACCATTGCCGTAGTCCAGATAGAAGCCAAGGGAGTTGGTCACATTTTCCAAATCATCAAAACTCTGGTCAATGATTGCTTCTGTAATCTGCTTGATCTGTCCGTTCCCTTCGAATGGTATGTACTCGGCGTTGAGCTGTTCATATATATCCTTATTCCGGACATATTCCCAGTTGATCACCTTGTCATATAGTTCGAACATCTCTGGATAAGAAGCGTTGAGCGCCTTCTTGATTTCTTTTTCGATATCCTCTGAGGAATATCCCAGAATCCGAAGCCGGTTGATCTGCCAGTCTGCGGTGCTGGTTATCTCACCAGCTTTCACAATCCTCCGGACAATATCCTGCATGATACGCTCTTCCAAATCCTGATACCTCGCAGCGATCTTACTTGCAAGCTTATTCTTGTAATCATCTTTCATATTACTCCATCACCTGATTTTGTTCTGGGAGATTCTTAGCAGCATCTTCTTCTGATTCTCCATACCATTTAGCACGGTACTCTGCCAGACTCATGGCTCCCATACTGACATCTTGTCGGTCTCTGCTCCGCTCTGTCTCTTTGTCCTCAATGATCGAATCATCAAAATCAATGGTGATTTCACATTCAGGATTCAGTGGCTCGTTCAATACCATTCCCAAACGAATGATAATCCGAATCAGTTGCTCTAATGCATCCTCAAGCAATATCTCATGTTTCTTAATCATACGATACATATCCGAATTTTCCGAAATAATCTCTGTTGCTGTCTTTGCTCCTGTTGCTCCGAATTGATATCGATCTGTGCCGAATCCACATTTAAGTGAAAGGTAATTTAGATCGTCATTGATTGCTTTGCTATGTTGATCAGCACGAAGCGACATGTCGATTTCTTTCAACAGCCCCTCTCCATTGGCATCATCTTCCGGAAGCGCATAGAACACACTATCATCCGGATCGAACGCCGGAGAGCCGTCTTCGTTCGTCAGCATTTCCGGTCTAACAAATATCCGTTTCCTGCCAAGTTCAAATTCATTACAATACGAATCATATTCTGTATCCAGCTTCTTGAGCGTATCAATCGCATTTGCGAATATAGCAACACCCATTGGATTATTCTGATCTGCATTATTCGTAATATTCAAGCGATCAATAACGAATTGTGGCTCCGCCGAACCAGTTCTTACTTCTTTTGCAAGTGTTTTGAATGGTTTTAATAATTTCCATTCCTCTTCTGTCAGTTCCGTTCCTTCCTGACTTCCAGATTCGCACCGCAATACAGTATTACTGATCACGTACTCCCCATTTTCCAAAAGATGAGATTGCAACTGGACATATTTTTTTCTTGAAATCGTATGTGGAAATGCAAAAATGCATTCCGTTACCCTTCCATTATTCCATGTTACCGGGTATATATTTGGTGCATCCACGTAATTGATACAAATTCTTCCAGAGAGAACTTCTCCATCCTCTGTAATCTCCACATCTTCCAAATATGGGATGTACGCCACTGTACCAGTAAAGGCTTTTCGCTCCTGGTAATCATTTCCCATCACAAGGAAACGGTTGTCATCCAAAACCTGCTGCACATATTCATCCGTTTGATCATCATCAAGAGTAATTGTCACCCGTTCATTCAAAAGGAGATCCGCAATATCTTCACTCAGCTTCTTCGCCATTCCCATACTCTTTCGCCTGCAGCGTTTGTATGTTCCACGTCCACTGTATACCTTGTAGAAAGAGAAGTTTCGGACATTTCCCTCATACCAGGATATCCATTCCGCTATCTTTCGGTAAAAGGATGGATCCACAGTATCAATCCCCTTCTTTTTGAAATAATTAAAGATATTCATCGTCCTCTACCTCCTTCCTGCTAATATCACATACATCTATTTCTTCCGTTTCGTCTTTCGGCAACCAGTATTTTAACCTCTTCCAGGCTCCCATAACACAATATCGGATTGCGTCCATACAATGGTCATCTTCTTTTACAGGTACTTCCTTGCCTTTTTCAATGGATTTCTTGTCATACTCATAAGTTCCAAATTCACTTACTGCATATTCCTGTTTTGGGGCTACGCTCATAATGTCAAAACATAACACTTTCTGCACACGGCTGATTCCAAGTGCCACATCATTTTCAGCATCTCTTAGCAGTACCTGGTAATCCAGGCTCACTGCCCTGGTTGCCCGCCTTACTTCCTCAGCAAGACCTTTTGCAGATGGGTCGAGGAAAATATAAAAGACTCGGTTGTCATACTGTTCATGCAAATCATTCATGAACTCAACCAAGTCTTTCGCATATTCTGACGGACTCCTCTGCTTTCCGCTTTCTCGTCCACTGTGGTAATATTCTCCAAGTCCCGGAAATTTCTTCCGGTATGCGTCAAATCCAAATGCTTCAAATGTCGTTGCGTTCTGTTGTCCGTAGTCGCCGCCGATATAAATACGATCATATCGCCTATCCGGATCCGGCTTCTGTCTGTGTCGATCACTAAACATATAATAGATCAGTTCGTCCACACCAACAGCCTGTCCGAGCCATACCCACCGATACATTTTTTCATCCACGAGCTTCATAGCTTCTGCAGATGCAATCAACGCTTGCCCCAACCAGCTGACCGGAACATCTCTGTAATCCGTGTGAATATGAATGCAGTCATCACGCTTTTCCATCTTTTTGCACCATTGGTTGATCGGTGCATTTGGATTCTTGGGCGGATTATACAGATAGATCATCTGGAAATCACTGTCATTTCCTCGAACGAATGTTGCTTCGATATTGCTCAGCTCATCTTCGCCTTCACCATCATCGAAGAACTCAGTCAGCTCATCCAACACCACCAGCTTGATTGGCTTATCCTCATCGATAATACCTTTCGTATCGTCGATGCCGTCTGATCCGGAGAAATAAATGGTCGTACCGTATTTTTTGTAAGTGATTTCCATCGGGGATTTCGTGATCGTGAATTTGTTCTTCGAAATTCCCAACCGGTTAATCCCTCTGATCATTTCCTTGTACACTGTCTTCCGGAGCTTGTTATGATGCTTGCGAAGAACTACTGCAGAACCATGCGGATCTGATACAATCTGGTAATCGGTTCGAATAGCAGCATAACTGGACTTTGTTCCGGCACGACCGGAAGTCAGGATAATGTGTTTAACTGTCCTGTTGTTGAATATCGGCAGGTACTTCGGTATCACTATGTCTGATATCTTCACCTGTTGGCGCATCGTTGACAATCACCACACCATCCTCTCCGTCATCATTGCCACTGGATTTCATTCTTTCCGTATTGGCTTTGATCTGCAGGATTCTTGCTTTCTGCTCATCTGTAGCAAGATCCCAGTTCTTATGCAGCAGATCTTCATACCGGTTAATCATGCCTTCCAGCGTCTTCTGTGCTCTGGCTTGAGCCGATAAGAAGTTGGCCTGTTTATCCCACGCCTGCTGCACTTCCCATTTTTCAGAACAAATATTTCCAGAGCTGTCGGCAATCTTTGTCGTTGTCACATCTTCCTGATCACGAACATACATAATCTTCTGCGCCCGGATAATGGCAGCATATGCAATCTGAATCTGGTCCCACAGAACATCAAGCGGATCTTCCGGCATTTCCTGAATGATGGATAACGTCTCTTCCGGAAGATGTTTGGAAAAGAACCCGAACTTCTCCGCATGTTTATTCCCCGGCGGACCGGTTGCATTCTTGTTACCTGGTTGTCCGCCCCGTTTCCTTTTTCCGGGTACATAGTCAAAATATGAATGTTATGAATGTTTCAAAGTATCTTTAATGACCTTCGACACCATAGACTGTGTATACCCAACACTCTCCCCAACTTCTTTCTGCGTCATCCCATCCAAGAATACCATTTCAAATATATCCTTGGTCGTTCCATCAGGCATTGCAGTTATGTACTTCTCTACTTTCTCGTTCTCCCGGATCAGCTGATCTTTTCTCTTCTCCTTCTCATGGATCCGCATCTTCAATGCAGTTGCTGCCTTTGGCTCTTCCACTCTCACCTGCACATGCTCCTCAATGTAAGGGAACTCATCCGAACTCTTTGTAACCTTCCCCGATACAACCGGCACTGCATCCAGTCTCTCCTGAAGTTTGGCAATGATTCCATCCAGATTCTCAATATCCCGCTTATTCTTCTTGTATTTACTTAGCTGCTCTCTGTTCATTATACTCCCGCCTTACTCTTTCCTGAATCCCTTTAATCAGCACTTCTCCATCCATATCACTGTACGTCTCAATGCCTTTACGAAAAAACAGCTCGCATTCATTTTTGGTATGAAGTGCATTCGTGTCCTTTGGATGTCGCCTTAACCTGATCAATGCCCGCCGGTAATCATCCGCTGCCAACTTTACAACTGCTGCTTTTAAGTTTTCATAGCACTCGACATATTCACTCATCGCCGGTCACCTCTTTTATGTCTACTCCCATCTTCCGCAAGTAATCCTCCACCGAATAACTCTGATAAGCTGGTGGTGTATGAAATCTCTCACTTGCTTTCGCATCATGGTTCTCCTCCAACCCTTTGTAATGCTTCTGACTATCCAGTCTTACCTGTCTTCTGTCTCTTCCTCTGTTCAATCATTTCTCAGCTCCTTCGTCGTTTTGTTTATACTTGTCCTTTCATGTAGCATCCCCAGAACGTGCCTGATCTCTTCCCGCTATGATGTCCGAATAATGGTTTCTGCCCTATTGCCTTCCAAACTTTCTGTGCCGGAATATCCGTCTCTGCCCACTTGAAAATCAACACTCCATCTTCTTTCAGAACTCTCATACATTCCTGGAATCCATCGTGTAGCATTTCCGGCCAGTGTTCGTCCAGTCTTCCATACTTCTTAGCCATCCATCCGGTTTTCCCGGCATATTTCAAATGTGGTGGATCAAACACAACCAAAGAAAATGTTTCGTCTGGAAATGGTAAATCTGTAAAATCACATTGAATATCAGGATCTATGTAACAGGTCCGTTCTGATTGTCCGTCACCCGATTTCCAAATACCGGTTAATTCTTCTTTGCGGATATCGCAATATACTGCTGCCGGATGCTCTTTGTTGAACCAGATTGTTCGAGAACCACAGGTTACATCAAGTATTTTCTTATCACTCATGTTGTTCCTTCCTGTATGGCTCCGGTAATGGCATCCATGCATTCACAAAAATCCCATAGCTTGAATATGATTTTTCATCATCTCCCGGATAGAATGTACCGCCTTCATCATTTTCTTCATAGCGTCCGATCGCTGCCATTGTATAATTTTCAAATGACAACAGGACATATTCATCCGTATCCGGCAGTCTTTCACTTATCGGAATCCAGTCACTTTTTCTTTCTACCAGTTCAAAACACTGCTCTTTCCATCTAATCACATTTTCCAGACAATACGAGCCGAATCCGATGCAATCATCGTTACTGCCTATCTTTCTGCACTTAATGGCGTAATACGGTTTTTTCTTCGGTCCGGTCGCTACAATGTCAATACTCTCTACTTTTATCTTTTCCTGTGTTGGTGCTGTTGGTGCATATGTATTATCCATACTATTCTCCTTTCTCGCACGGAGTCGGTAACGACATCCATGCGATTACTTTCCCATTCGGTTCACCAAAATCCCCATGCCATCTTCCCAACTCATTCAAATATAAGATCTCAATACGGTTTTCGCCTGAATAATATACTCCCCATTGAGCAAGAACTGGTATATTTACCTCCGGCAGTCTCTCACTACATAGAATCCATTTGCCAGGGACATTTGCATCCTTAGCATCTTCCCTGTCCTCATACATCGCCAGCCTATCCACCAACTCCTGTTTCTTGTTCGGGGACCAGTACCCTCGCTTTATACCGTTCTCTCTTTTATGTGTTAATCTCTCCATAATCTCTTAGCTCCTTTCTTCCTATTTTTAGGCATAAAAATACCAACCACCGAATATTGATGGTTGGTAGAATCTTATTCTCGTTTTTTCATCCATATAGTTCCTTCTGGGGCATCTTTTGGGTCCTCTTTTGAAAATATGATATCAGGCTTGTTTTTCGTTTTTTCATCCGTTATTCTTTCAGCTATATGTTCAGCATCCGCCCCATTTATAC
>OCPQ01000507.1_pt1 | contig 25012 bp, 32 predicted proteins | sample 1538251 | NCBI WGS metagenome assembly OCPQ01 (sample SAMEA2580249, study PRJEB22360) | human gut metagenome | biome: human gut; feature: human-associated habitat; material: faeces | place: Denmark | collected 2008/2010 | reverse complement strand
GGACAGGGGCAACACAGCGGCTGTACGAGCCGCAGCCTCCTTGATTCAGGGGCTGCTTGGAGCGTGCAGGAAAGCTTATCGTGTGATTTTGAAATCGCCGTAGTAGAAATGGTTTTTCCTGATGTAATCCGTCATCCAGTTTTCGGCTTTTTCAAAGTCGTCAAACTCTTTGATCACCAGCCATTCCTGCTTGCCGGGGGTGTAAATGTGAATCCCATTTTCCACCCTTTCGGTTGCTGTTCCTGTTACCGTCAATGCTTTTACTTTCCATGTTTTTGCCATTGTGTATTCCTCCGTTTTATTGTTTTTCCCTCGCGGTAACTGTATATTACCGCATTTCAGGAACATAGTCAACGGTATTCGGAGAAATATACTGCACAAACATTGCAGGGCTATTTTGTGTACTATATTTCTTCGGTACGAGCCACACAGCCCTGTTTCCAAGGCTGTGGTTTGTGGGGGTTGAAAGGAAGGCTTATCTGCCTGTCATGCATTCCCATTCAAATTCGCAGGCGTTTTCGTACTCCTCATCGAAAAGGGCATCGTCATCAATGTAGTCCTCCTTGAAGTCGATTCTGTCAATGCCCTCAAAAATCGTTTCATTTGCTTCTGAATCTGCCTTAGCAAGGTCTTCTGCGTTTTCCTCAACCCATGCTGTGAACTCTTCATCGTCCATTCTGTCCTCATTTTCAATTTCAAGGTCGTATTCGTAATCCTCATCAAACCAAGTGATGACCGCCTTTGTGATTTCGGTTCTTTCGTTCCAGTCCGTTCTGTTTGCCATTGCTCTTGCCTTTGCGATTCCGTATGCTACCATTGTGTTTTTCCTCCAAATTTCGTGGTTTTTTGGTTGTTTTCCCTTTCGGTAACTGTATATTACCATACCTTTGGACACATAGCAAGCGGCTAAACTGCCAGAATATACAGTCTGAAAATCACCCCTGTATTGTGTAGATTATGACAGCAAAAAAGCAACCGCCACGTTGCGATTTGTGGCGTTGCTTTTCAAATTGGAATGGTATTCGGAATCGTTTTTTCCTGCCGTTACAGGCGAACGTGCGGGCTGTCAGTCCCCGATTATGATCGGCATCAGACCGTTTGGCTTAGGAATAAAAAGTTCAATGTTCCAAAATCGCTGTCTGTACTTTTCCATAAGTTCAGGAGAAAGATCTGTGAAATCTTCTGCTCCAAGACCTGCGATGAAAAATGTGCCTTTGATGATGTCACCTGTTTCAGGAAGCATTCTGTTCCACTCCGTATCGGATTTCAACTTTGATTCATCATCACAAACAAGGGCAATTTCATCTTCAAAAGGGTATATCGCTTGCAGATACCCGCCGACCGTTTTCTGCATGGATTCCAGACTGCCGTCAATTTCAGCTTCTCTTGGTCGTTTTTGGGGTTCAACGATAAGTACTTTCATATGGGTTTCCTTTCTGAGCCGTCTGCAGGGCAGTTTGTTCTGCCCCTTGGCTCTTTTGTTTTTAGTTCAATCTGATGCGAATTGCAGGGTATTCTTTTGCATTGCCCCAGATGTCCGGTCTGATTATCGTGCAAAGTCCTTCAATGCTGCATCCCTGTGCAGCAAGTTTATGCAGATTTTCAAGAAGTGCTGTGCTTGTTTCTGTAACCGCTATGGTTTCAACTCCCGCCTCTCTCATCGTCTTAACAAAGTCGCTCATGTCTGTTGTCCAGGGAAGCTCATTGCATTCAAATTCGCTGCTGTTGTGGTTGAGGTTGAATTCGTAAGTCCAGTAGGCTTCAAGCGTTCCCCGGCTCAGCTTGGTTGCATCGTTTTCAGAATTTATTCTGAGGTTTTCAAAGTAGTTTTTAATCTGTTCGTTCATGGTGTTTTCCTCCAAATTTCGTGATTTCGGTCGGTTTCACGTTCTGTTGTGTTGTATATTACCGCATCTCAGGCTGATAGTCAACGGTATCTGCGATAATAAATGTAACAAACATCATGCCGAAATTGGAGCCCTGATTGTGTAGAATATGACAGCAGCACAAAGCCGCCCTGTCGGCTTGTGTGGCGGTTCATTGCAATAGGGATATAATTTTGTACGGAGGAATCCCTGAATTGCCACACAGCCAAACGTGGCGGCTTGTATTCGATTATTCTGCTGTGTTACGGTGAATGATGCTGATGATTTTTTCCTGTTCTTCCAGGGAGATTCCCAAGGTTTCAAGAGCCTCACGGATTCCGCAGTCGGGGCAAATCAGCGTTTCATTATCTACCCTTGAAAGTGCAGGAACTTCAGTATAAACACATCCGCATTTCGGGCAGGTTCTTTCATTCGGGGTTTCATTTTTCATTGTTGGCAACCCCTTTCAGACTTTTTTCATAGGCTTCATCAAGGTACTTGAAATCAAATCCGAAAATGGTGTATCCGAATTTGCAGGTGCTGACATATGCAGAAGTTGGAATTCCAAGCCTGCGTTCTTCGTGCATGACATACACAAAAGCGTCAATCATTTTTCCGGTTTCGGAAAGTCTGATTTTCATATTTTTCTTGTAGTAAAAATTAGGACAGCCCTCGTAGTCATCAAGACTGCGTTCATCGGATTTTGTCACTTCCCAGACAGCAACCGGAACAAGCGAACCTTTCTTCTTTTCAATGGTGAGGTAAGAGCCTGTTTTGCTGCCCTTGTAGAGAAGTTCGTAACCTTTGATTACGCTTGTTCCCACAATCTTTGCCGTAGGGCATCTGAATTTCATCTGACGGACATTGAGGTTTGAGCCATAAGCAAGGTAATATCTTTTCATCTGCATCTTCCTTTTTGTAAATTCCGCTTTGCGGTAGTCACATATTAACTCTTTCGGAGGAAAAATGCAACCCGCTAAATTCACAAAATATCTGTGCCTTTTCTTGTGTGGTATTTGTTCAGATTACACTTTGCGAAATCAGGGGCTGTGTGGGCTTGTGTGAAACTTTTCTTGAGACTGGGAAAACTATACCACAAAAGCAACGTGGGCGGCAGTGTTGCCCCCCGTTGCCTTTGAGGGGCGAGCCTTTTCAGGCTCTGCCATATCTAAAAGCTGCATCTCCGTCAAGGTTCTTGGTAAGAAAACTTCTCGCTGTGGAGAACTCTTCGCCAACCAGTCCCAATCGAATCAGCCATGTTCGCATTGCGAATTTCGGATTCTCCGTTTGCTGTGGCTTTGGACTTGCCGTTTTCAGTTCCTTTGCCATTTCGGAAAGGGCAAGGCAAAGCTGAATGTAGCTTTTCAATTGTCCTGCGTGAAGTCCGTTTTTCTTTTCTGCTGTTGGTCTGTCAAACTGGAAAAGTCGAAATTCGATTGTGCTTTTTGTAAAGGTTGCGTGATAATTCAGCATATGGTATCGGCTGTCGTTGTAATGTTGATTTCTGCCATAATTCGCACCGTTTGCTGTGTACCAGATATCTGCAAACTGTGCCATTGTGGTGGGTTTCTTTTTGTTCAGTTCTTCAATGAATCTTGGGTTTACTGTTCTGCAATATCTGTTCATTCTGCCCTGGTCAATTTTCAAAGCATCTGCAATCAGTTTTTCGTGGCTTGCCATGATGTTTGCAAGGTTTCTCAGGCTCTGTGGTGTGTGTCCGTTTGCTCCTATGTGAATATGAACTCCTGCCCCAACCCCTGCGTGGCTTACTGCTCCTGCCTTGCGAAGCTTTCTGACCAGTTCCTGCAAGGTTTCAATGTCGCTGTAGTGAAGAATCGGTGTAACCAGTTCGCACTTTTCAGCATCGCATCCTGCAATGCTGACGTCCTTTTGAAATTTCCATTCTCTGCCCTGAGTATCCCAAGCTGACCAGGTGCTGTATCCGTTTCGGCTTGCTGTGAATTCGTATCTGCCTGTTCCAAAGAAGTCTGCGGCAAGCTTTGCAGCTCGTTCTCTTGTGATGTGGTTCATCTCAATTTCAACTCCGATGGTCTGGTTTTTCAGGTTTTTAATCTGTTTTTCTGTTTTAGCGTTCATGGTATTTTCCTCCGTAATTTCGGGCTTTCCGCCCTTTCGTTGTATCACATATTACCGCATTACGGAGGACATATCAAGCGGCTAAATTAACAGAAAAACAGACTGTATATCCGCTGAATGATTGTGTAATATACAGTCTTGCTTTACTTGATTTTCTATGGTAAAATACAGTATGATGAAATAGGTTCTCGCTTATTTTTCGGCTTCCAAAACCTTGAAAGAATCTACTTCGGGAATGATTGCAAGGGAGGAGCCGTTCTGCCATTTCATGTGTATGGAACCCAGATCATCGATATGAGTGACCTCACCGATTGTTCCGGGAAGAATGGGATATTTTTCATTTCGCATAGAAATCAGCCGTATCTTCGTTCCAACCGGGTACTGTTTTCGGAGTTGTTCCAGATAGTTTTTATTCGGAAACTTCATGATTTGCCGCCTTTCTGAAAGCTGAACTGCCTGAAAGATTTCTGAGCAATGCCTTTCTTGCTGACTTGTATTCTGCTCCAATCATGCCCAATCGAAGAAGATAGCAACGCATTGTGTATTTGGAATTATCAGTAGTTTCAGGCTTGTTGTTGATACGCTTCTGATTCTTTGCAAATTCGCAGAGCATGGAAATGAAAATGCAGTAGGCATCTGCATCACCATCATTTTCAACGATGAACCAAGGAAATTCTACTTTATCATCAGACTGAATAATGTCCAATGAATCTGTTTTGAAAGCTGCCTGAAACAGGAAGGCTTTATTTTCACAGATTTGGTGGAGATTGTTCAGGGTATGTTCTGTGAAAAAGTCCGCAGGCATCTGAACGGTCAGTTTATTTGCTGACGGAATTTCATACCCTCTGCTTGCAAGTTCACTAATCAGCATTTCAACCTCTTTTCCATCTGCTGAATCACTGATTTCAAGGTTGCCTTCTTTGCTAACGGTGTAAAAGTCACCAATTTTGTATGCACAAGTCGGCATATACTGATATTCGGCAGGAGCACCGATAATCTCGCTGATGGTATTTACCAGTTCCTTTCGTTTTTCTCCTGTAAGCTGAAATTCAATTATCATATGTTTGACCTCCTTTTTGGTAGTACACATGATAACTCAGAATGGCACAGATAGCAAGTGTGGGATATGTAGAATTATTTTCCCTCGTTTTGTGCATAATAGGCGATTCCTGACAGCACAAACAAAGCGTTGCTTGAAGCGATACCATTTCCCCACATTTTATAAGCGGCACTATCAGAATACGGATTTTTCAGCCACTTTTCAATCTGCTTACAGGATTTTGGTTTGCAGTTCTTACCAACAGCTTTGTTGTATGTTTCAAAAACATTCTGCCACCATGTGACCTGTTCTTCGGTCGGATTTTCAATGCTGATATCGTCACACCACCAAGTCGGCATACCTTGCAGTAACGCACATTCCTGCGGTGTCAGTCGCCTTACGATGTATTCAATTTCAGGAGTGCTGTCATTGACAACAGGCGGATCTTTGTAATCTGATGCCACAAGCGTATTTGCTTTTTCCTTTTCAGCAACGGTATGATGAGAATTTTTACTTGTGGAGTATTTCGGATGAGCGATTCCGCCTGCTCCCGATGCAACGATTGTGGGAGATTTTTCTTCTTCCACCTGAAAACTGAATCGTGCGTTGTAACCCTGATTCATTGCAGGTCTGCCGATGCCATATGAAACAGCGTGATTTTCAGTACAATTCAGCGTATACATAGTTTCCGATTCCTTGTATCCGTCACCATGATGTGAAGGACGGCTTCCATTACCTTCAATGACAACAATTCCACCCTGATTTTTGCATGGAGACTGATTGCTTGTATCAATTGTTCTTGCAGTATCTGCTTCGTAAAATCCGCTGTTGGGATTGTCGGAAAGCATGGAATTGCTGTATTTTCCGCAGATGCCGTATGCTTTATGAAAATGTTCCACCACAAACGGCTGATTATTTCCGCCCGTTCCATATGTAGCCGAAACTGTTTCCGCTACTTCAACAGGACCCTTAAATCGTGTATCTTGCCCGTGATTTGAAAAAACTAACCCTGTGCTTGTTTCTTCAGAGCAAGTTCCAAAACTTCCGGCAGTTTCTTTCCACGAACAGAAGCTCTGCGGAGAATACCCAGACAGGCTTTCGGACTCAAATAATATTTTTGAGGCACATTCACCATCAAAATCTGCGACAAGGTAGATACGCATTCTTCTCTGGGGTACACCCCAGTACTGAGCATCGACTGTCCTGTATGCGAGAGAGAAACCATCTGCCAGGATTTCTCCTGACTTTGTCCACTTTTCAGGTTTAGGGACAGATATGTCCGGGATTTTGATTTTGCAGAGTTCTTCGAGGACGCATCGGAAGTCCTCTCCTTTGTTGGAGGATAGAGCCCCAACGACGTTTTCCCACACTGCGAATCTCGGGTATTTACCATTGGTTGCACACCTCATTTCCTTGATAATTCTGACTGCCTGAAAGAATAGTCCGGAACGTGCGGCATTCAAGCCTTGACGTTTGCCTGCGACACTAAGATCGGTGCAGGGCGAGCCAAAGGTGATAATATCCACAGGCTCGATTTCAGCACCGTTGATACAGTTGATGTCGCCCAGATGCTTTACAAAAGGCAGCCGCTTTTCTGTAACAGCGATCGGAAACGGCTCTATTTCTGATTTCCAGACAGGTACAATACCAGAGAGCATTCCTGCCATTTCAAAAGTTCCGGAACCGGAAAACAGGCTGCCAAGGGTGAGAGGTTTATTCATCTGACACCTCCACATCCTTGTATTCGATTCTTTCGCCGTTACGCATCAGATACACATCATCAGACCTGCCTTCATGGAGTTTAATGTATCTTTCCACTGCAACATCAACGAACTTTGGTTCCAGTTCAACACCAAAGCATACACGGTTTAATTGCTCACAGGCAATCAGGGTAGATGCACTGCCCAGAAATCCGTCAAGCACCATGCCGTTTGTCTGCGTACACTGAGAAATCAGGTAGGCGATCAATGGGACAGGTTTACTGGATGGGTGTCCGCAGCCGTCTTTCTTGCTGTTTTTGATACGGTCAAATTCAAATACCGTTTTCTGTTTCTGATCACCATACCAGATATGCTTTCCGTCCTTACGCCAACCCCAGATGATCGGTTCATGAATGTATTTCCAGTCGGTACGAGTGAGAACAAGGCGGTCTTTCTTCCATACAAGACCTGCACCCACCTTAAATCCTGCATCTTCATATGCATCATGAAATACACGAGCCTTTGACGTCGCATAAAACACATAGATGCTTGCATCTTTTGCCATGGATTCCTTGAATCTCTCAAATGCGGATTTCAGAAATTCATAGCCCTTTTCATCGTCAAGGTCATCGTTTTTGATCTTGCCGGATGTACTTTCCAGATTGACAAGATACGGCGGATCGGTACAAACCAGATTGACTTTTGTATCTCCCAAAAGTGCTGTATAGGTTTCAGGCAAAGTGGAATCTCCGCAGATGACGGTATGTTTTCCAAGATGCCAGATGTCGCCGGTTTTGGATTTGCATGGCTTTTCCAGTTCTGCGTCTACATCGAAATTATCTTCTTTTGCCTCATCGCTGTCAATTGCAAAGAGGTCAGCGATTTCTTTTTCATCAAATCCGGTCAGACCAAGGTTAAAACCGAGATTCTGCAATTCTTCCATTTCCACAGCAAGGAGTTCTTCATCCCAGCCGGCATCTAATGCGGTTCTATTTGCCGTAAGAATGTAGGCCTTCTTCTGTGCTTCGGTCATATGGTCAACAAATACACAAGGTACTTCTTTGATGCCTTCTTCTTTTGCTGCCATAATACGTCCATGTCCGGCAAGGATCGTGTAGTTCTTATCAATAACAACGGGGTCTACAAAACCAAACTCCCTTAGAGAGGAGCGAAGTTTCAGGATCTGTTCCTTGTTGTGTGTTCTGGCGTTATTGGCGTAGGGGACTAACTTGTCAATATCAACAAGCTGAAATTCTGTAGTCGTTGTCATCTGTAATTCCTCCTCTGCTGGATTCTGAGCATACCTTTTCGGGCGGCATCCATATTGCCTTTGACAGCCTGTCCTTTTATCGTTCGGTATTGCTGTTTGGTAAGATAGGGTCTGTTATTTTTCAACTCTCTCCAAAAGTTATTATCTGCTTTCATAAAAACTCACTTTCTGCTGCGGAGCAGCTTTTCCATCATATCCTCCTGTGGATTGCCTTGGAATTCCACAGAGCAGTTTTCACGGACTATCTGAAAAATCTGATTCCAGATTTGGTTTGCCTGTTTCATATAGTTCTGCGACATTGCAACGTAGGGCGAAGCAATAGCGGCTCCTGTGGTTGGATGCTTGGAAATGTATCCATATTTTGTGACGATCTGCTCGCAGTGGATCCAACGGGAAATGCTCATGGCATACTGTTCCACAAGCTGTCTGCTGACGATTTTCTCGCAGGAACGTTCTTTCAGCCATTGATAGGTTTCTGTATACACATCATCTGCAAGGAGTTTTGTGCCGTCACGCTGTAATTCTTTCATGAAATCTCTGACAGGCGGTGTTTCAGCGGATTCTATATCCGCAGGCTGCATCATAACTTCCGCCGATTTTCCCTCAGCAATTTTCTCCGTGAGTGCCTTTCTTGGTCGTCCTGCACCCGGTCTTGCACCGCCTCGGTTTGTACCGTCTTTCGCCATGATGTCATCACCTCCCAAAAATCAAAGAAATTCAAACAAAAATGTTAAATCGGGCATAAAAAATGCCGACTGCAAAAGTCGGCAAAGTCAAATGTTATCGGTGTTTTTCAGTATTTTTATATCTGAGGGGGCAATAGGGTGTTTGAATACCCGTTTTTGTGCGTGAGAGGGGCCACCGGTCAATGTTTTGTCTATTTTTAGAGGTTTTTATACCCCCGGGGGCTTTTCAGTATGTATAAACAGGATTTTTATCTTCCGTCCACGTCTTTTTGTCGTGACATGGCTTGCATAAGGCTTGCCAGTTGGATTCGTCCCACATCAAAACAGGGTTGTTACGGTGTGGAACGATATGGTCGACAACTGTTGCAGGAATATATCGTCCTTGCTGCATACAGCGTACACACATGGGGTGCTTGCGGAGGTAAGCTTTGCTGAGTCTACGCCACTTGCTGTTGTAACCACGCTTGGATACTGACGGTCTGTCAGGCTGTCTGTGTTTCTCGCAGTATCTTTGTCCTGCATCAACAAGCTGTGGACAGCCAATGTAACCGCAGGGGCGCTTACTCTTCTTTGGCATTGCAACATTCCTCAAGGTATCTGTCAAGCGACTTCAATGCTTCGCCGTGAAGATTCTTCACAAAGCCTACGCTTGCTTTCAGCTTGTAAGCAATCTTATGCCAGCCGTAGCCAAGACAGTAGCGGTAATGGAGAAGCGTATACTGCATTGGATCATCAACGTTTAAGAGTTCATTTATCAGATGAACACGATGAATTGCATAATCAGATGCTTCGTCCATAAGGTCGATGATAAGTTCCTCAACGGTTTCAATGGCATTCTGATTTGAAAGATTGTTGATGGCATTCTTCAGATATTCAGCCTGTCCATAACATTCCTTAGTTTCGCTTTCAAGTTTCTGAATTGTTCTTAGATATTCTTTTGCTTTCATACTGTACCTCCGTCAGGGTATAAAAATAGCCACAGCAGATTTCTCCGCTATGGCTCGTCTCTTTTTAATTTTCCAGTTTATATGATAACACATTTTATCAAGAATGTCAATGCAATTTCAGTCCGAATTTGTCCGATTTAGTCCGAAGTTTTCAAATGCTTTAAACCACGTTTTCTGAACTCATAAATCATTGTTCTGCTGTAACCGATAGCGTTAGATATTTTATTCTCTGACTGCTGTAACAGGTACCAACGACGTAAAACTTCTCGTTCATTATCATCAGTTAACTTGCTGATTGCCACAGTAGCTTTCAATCGCATTACAGCTAATTTGGATTCTTCCTGTTTCATCTCATTTTCAAAATCAACTATTTCTGCAATTACTTCTGCCATTCTGTCAGTTTTCTTGCTTCCGGATGTTGCACCTGTATTTTCATAGCTGATACCTGAAATATCAAGGGATTGTTTTATGCGATGATATTCTTCCTGCATCATTCTGACTTTCTTTTCCTGCGAAACCATATTCTCAAAGAATTCTCTCATGAAACGCTCCTCCTTACCATTTGCATAAGTATCTCGCAATTACAATCCGATAGCACCTCAAACCAAGCCGAACAGAAAAATCTTTCAAGGCTGTATGTAGCCGAATCGTTCCGGCACTTTAAAGCTGTTTTGTAATCGATAACCGCTCTTCCTACAATTGCCGCTGCTAATTCTTTGTAACCTTCGTCCATCATTCCTCCAATTCCGCCTTGACCGCTGACATCAAGGCTGTCTGTGTTTTATCTTTTTCAGTAAGTGCTTTTAGAATCTTCTCGTCAACTGTACCTTTCGTGATAATGTGCTGTATGATGACGGTTTCTGACTGCTGCCCCTGTCGCCACAATCTGGCATTGGTCTGCTGATACAGTTCCAGACTCCAGGTCAGTCCAAACCAAACAAGGAAATTCCCTCCTGCCTGTAAATTCAAACCGTGACCTGCACTTGCAGGATGTATCAATGCGACCTGCAATTTTCCACTGTTCCAGTTCTTTATGCTTTGTGCTGATTTTATTTCCTGATATACAATTCCAATCTTGCTAAGCTTTTCTGCAATTCTTGTTCTGTCGTGCTTGAACCAGTAAGCCACAAGAACAGGTTTCCCATTTGCGGATTCAATAATATCCTCCAACGCATCAAGTTTTCTGCTGTGTATCGGGATTATCTCTCCACTATCATCATAAATTGCACCATTTGACATTTGGCACAGTTTGTTTGAAAGTGCCGCTGCATTTGCTGCTGTTATCTCTGTATCCTGAACTTCAAGAATCAATTCATCTTTCAGTTCTTTATACTTTTCTTTTTCGGTATCCGACATCTTCACGGTATATTCCGCAGAAACCAGTTCCGGCATTTTGAGGTGGTCAACCGCTTTCATGGAAACTGTGATGTCAGAGATTTTTTCGTATATTCGCTCTTCCGCATCAGGCAAAAGCTTATAGGAATACACGATATAGCCGTTCTGCTTATCCGGCTTGAAGTATTCGTTTCTGTATTGCCCGATAAATCTTCCAAGCCTTTCTCCCATATCAAGCAGACGGAACTCAGCGAATAGATCCATAAGTCCGTTGCTTGCAGGAGTACCTGTCAGTCCTACGATTCTTTTTACCTTAGGTCTGACTTTCATCAAAGCCTTGAAACGTTTGCTCTGATGGTTCTTAAACGAACTTAGTTCATCAATTACGATCATGTCGTAATCGAATGTTGTGTTGCTGACAAGCCAGTCCACATTTTCACGATTGATGATGTAGATGTCGGCATCAGCGTTCAAAGCTGCAATGCGTTCTTCTGCTGTTCCGACTGCAACGCTGTATCTCAGGTGTTTCAGATGATCCCATTTTTGCACTTCTGCCGACCATGTATCTCTTGCTACTCTCAGCGGTGCGATAATCAGAACTTTTCTGACTTCAAATAGGTCATATATCAGATTGTTGATAGCTGTAAGGGTTGTGATCGTCTTGCCAAGACCCATATCAAGCAGAAGTGCTGCAATTTTGTGTTCTTCAATAAACTTAACTGCATATTTCTGATAATCATGTAGTTCCATCGTTTTTCACCTCCAAGATGATTTTGTCGATGTCCTCCAAGGCATCAAGGACGTAAACCTGAAAGCCTAACCGCCTCAGAAGTCTGTGCCTTGAAAGCTGTAGAGGTCTTGGTTTCTCTCCTGGTGCTTTCACTTCCACAAAGGCAATGTGTCCTTTTGGCATCAATACGATACGGTCTGGAACTCCTGCGGTTCCGGGTGAAGTGAACTTCCAGCAGACTCCGCCATTTTGCTTTACTGCATTTGTAAGTTTTGATTCTATGTACTTTTCATTCATTTTAACCTCCCGTATGGGAACAACCGGTACAAAAATTCCTTTACGCGCATATACGTACACGCACACGCTGTATAAATATATATATAATAAACTATTATTTGTACTATATAGAAAAAGTTGTTTCAGTTGTTCCTCAAAGTTCTTTTTTCTGCTTAACAGATGGATTTTGAGTGGAACAAATTGATGCGGAACAACTTCTGAAGAGTTGTTCCATACAACCTGTTCCGTTATTTTCTTTTATAGATTCTTTGCTTGCCATAAATAGAAAGTCTCATTGACGATCCTGTTTTCTCCCATGATGTAAGGCGAGCCATAATTGCACTTATAGCATAACTGTCAGAAGGTTTAAAATCCTCTTTCAGTTTTCCAAAGCATTCACACCATATTTCAATATTGGAAACTGTTGTTCTTCGTACTGTGCCAAGAGGATGTGTAGGGTCATCTGAATCATTGATATAATTTCTTCTCTGGTAAATGTCCATACTGCTCCAGTCATTGGGAAGAAGTGTATCAAGATAAGCTGCGACAAGTCCCTCACGGTCATCAAGTTCCATTGCTGCGGACTGTTCTTTTTTTGCATATTCTTCAAGTTCACCTGAAAGGTAGAGAGATTCACCATCTTTTGCATAAATGAGTGCTTCCGCCCACATCATATCAACATCATACTGTGTAAGCTCCCAAGGTTTCCATCTTCCTGTGCCAGGAGTTTTAACCGTCCAGAAACGGCGGTTACCCGTTATATCACGTAAAAAGCCTGTTTCCGAATTTGTTGTGCCAAAGAAAATACACTGCCTTGGATGAGGTGTAACACGTCTGCCAAAGGATGCACGATACTTATCATCCTGACGTGATATAAAGGCTTTTACCTTATCAATATCCGCCTTTTTCATTCCTGCAAGTTCACCGATTTCCATAATCCAGTAGCCTTGAAGTTTTTCAGCAGCCGTCTTGTCATTCATATCTGAAAGGTTTAAGCTGTCAGAATACCATTCTCCACCAAGTTTTGAAATAAAGGTGGATTTACCAATGCCCTGTGGTCCGTTCAGAACCACAATATTATCAAACTTAATTCCCGGTGCATAGACACGTCTGATTGCGGCACACATGATTTTTCGAGATACTGCACGAACATAGGTATTATCTTCAGCACCAAAATAATCAATCAGCATAGTGTCAATGCGTTCAATACCGTCCCATGCGGTTAAGCTGTCAAAATATTCCTTAATTGGATGATAGGAACGGTCGTCCGCCGCCTTTGCTACAGCTATATCATAGTTTCGTGCTGAAAATGTACCATAGTTTGCATCCACATAGCAGATCAGCTGTGCATCATCTGCATCTCGCCAGAATCTGGCGGGATGTTTCCATGGTACTTCTCCACGGATCTCAAGACCGTCTGCAAGCTGATTGAATACAATATTCTTCATATAGGCATCATGTTCCATGATCAGACGAATATTATGCAGATTATTTAAAAGAGCACCATTCTTGCCAAGATGCAGTTTTTTTGTCCAGTTATCATCATCAGCTGAAAAATCATTCTCAGCGGCTTTTTGACGTTCTGTTGTTGCAAGTTCTCTGACTGATGGAATCTGCATTGCAAAATCACACATTGCTTTGAAAGAGCCTTTATCGTCCATATCACCAAATTTGTGTATACGAACAATATCAAAGGCATTGCAAAGTTTCAGATATGCAGGGTCTTTGGCGTGGTGGGAATATACAAATTTATCCTCCTTGATTTCAACACCCGCCATACTGCTTGATGCGATAAAATGCCAACGGTTATCGTTATCTGTAGGTTCATAAACATCCGACAAAAATTCTGTAATTGCAAATGAAATCGGATAAAAAACACGATTGAACAAACCGACAGCACCTTCTTTTTCTAATGGGTTCTGTACTTTCTGCTGTGTTATCTGATTTGCTTTGCTTTCACGAGAAGATGTCGGAAGTCGGGTAGGGTCATGCCATTCAGGGTGTGCTGCTAATATATCATCGGGATTAAGCCAGTCCTTATCGATTTCATTGAATATGTATTCACCATTCTGCGGACAGGATGGCCAATACATCAGCTGATTTGGCTGATAGGAACATTCATCAAAATAATCAATACCCAAAATCTGTGCCAAATATCTTGTAACAGCTACATATTCTTCTGATGTAATATCTCTTGTAATAGGGAAAACAATACGTACTCTTGGATTATCGGGAGTATGACTGTGTGTAGTGTAAAGACAAGCAGTATAAGGTGCAACAGATTCAAAGCATTCAAGAAACTGAGTACTGATTTTATCACCGTCCAGTGCAATCAGAGAACGACAATCCACACAATCGATACGGCGTAAACCGCCATTCAATGCACCGCCAACAAAGCCACCGTGGTCTTTTGCGGAATCACGCTGTGCCTTATTCATTTTTGCATATTCTTCCACTGTTTCTGTTGTACGGATTGGCACACGCAAACGGTTTTTCAGGTCATCATAGCTGATACTTTTATTTGACCATTTTTTTGAGTTTCTGCTGTTACCATAAGCAACTTTTAAATTTCTCATTTTTTCTCCTCCTTTAAAATCTTGCTCTGCGAGCTTTTTTGTAAGCATTAAGGGTAGCAAAATCATCTTGTTTGCACAAGTAACTGCTATCATCTCCAAAAAGTTCAAATTTTCCATTTTTGTTGATTCCCGGATGTGCTGCAAAATAATCGCCATCAACAGTTCTGAAATTTAGAAAACTCACACTATTTACTTCTTTGTCATATGCTTCTTTCTGAATAAAGTGACACAATTCATTAGCAGTAGTTCCGTCAGGAATTTTACCAACTACCAGTATAGGCATACCATTTTCATGGAAACTATGTATTTTTTCTGCATCCTTTTCTGTCAGATTACCTTTTACCTCAACATAAAGGTCACCTTTAATTCTGCCTTCAAGACCATGAAGCAGAAAGTCGGGGAGATAGCGTATACCGTTTCCAAGGTCATACCCCTCAGGTTCATATTCCCAGTCAACTCCACAAGCATCAAAGAATACTGCCCATCTTGCCTCTAAGCATGAGCGAAATAAATATCCTTTGTATTCAGTCTGTATTACTTTCATTCCTTTTCCTCCAGTTCTTCCGTAAAATATCGGATCTTCATATGCTTTCTTTCTGCACGTTCAATTTCAGCTTTCATACCTGCGGAAATTGTATCTCCGAACACCCACAATTCAGCACATTTGCTCATCAGTACAAGATTCATGAAGATTGCAGTTTCACGTTCTTCAGAAACAGTATCGTCCATAAACTGCGTAAAATAGATGTGGGGAGTAATCGGCAGACAGTGCCTGTTCACTGCAAAACGGCTGTATTTACGTGCATTTTCGATATTGGTGTTAATGCAGCCGTGAGAATATGGGGAACAGATATATACGATTGGTCGGAAGGCGGCAGCTTTTGCTGCTGCTCTTTCTTCTTTTTCGATTTTGGTGAACACTTCATATTCCGTAGGGCTGTAGTATCTTTCGCTGTTATATCGGCTTGCCATATTTTCCTCCTAATCTTTTTTATAAAATTCGCACTCATATCCGTCAGCACGAAGAATCAGACCTTTTGCCCATTCTGGAGTTCTTGCCATCTGCTGACATATTTTTTCAAGTGACATATCCTTTGACGCTTCAATAATCATTTCATCGTGTACATGGGCTACAATAAAGCAGTGGGAGAGTGTCTGCATGGAATACATCAGCAGATCTCTTGCAATTCCTTGTGTGCAATTCTCAACAAACTTCGGACCGTAGCTTTCAAGCCTGTCCCACTTTTTCTGAGCGTTAATGCCCATATATGTAACAGATTCACCGCCGAACTGGTTCTCTCCAATGCGTGGCTTTGCGTAAGCAAGTCGTCTGCCACTTGGAAGTTCAATAAACAGAAAACCTGATTCATATGAGAATTTAAGTCTATGTGTTTCTGCTGATGTTTTTTCTTTGATCGCCTTTTTTACGGCTTTATCTACCGCCCACCAAAGTTCTGTAATATGCGGTGAAGCCTCACGCCAATCGGTTACGATTTGTTTCAGTTCCGCATCGGATAAGCCGAGAGAATCCGCTCCCATCGCTTTCATAGCACCGACTGATCCGCCGTAGCCACAGTTGTGGACGAGTTTTCCTGAAACCGTAAATCTGTGATTAGGACCTGCATTCTTTAAATCATATACACGTGACCGGCTTTTACTGATAAGGACCTCATCTGCTGTTTTCTCATTTGCGAAAATGTGGTTCTTCCATGAATACTGCAGTGCAATTGCACCGTTCCCTGTATTAACAAGCTGAGAACCTGTTGCAGCGGCAATACCGAATGGAATGGGTGTTATTCTGCCTTCAACCCACACAAGATGGTCGGGTGTTGCCGTAAGTCCGTCATAAGAAATGACATTGCGTTTTCCTTTATAGATCACACCCTGATGCTGTATCCATTTCACACCGTCCCATACTTTATCGGAAACAGAAACTCTTTCTATTGGTTTCAATCCATGATTTGTAAGAACAAGCTGCCCCTCTGCAATGCAGGCAAGTTCTGCCACTTTGCCTTTCTGCCTCAGATGTCCGTTAACGCCGTGCTTTACAACAGGAACACCGAACATCTTTGATGCCGATGCACAGTAAATGTCCTCGCCGTTTGCAAATGCCCGCATTCGCCATTCTTCACCTGCAAGCCATGCGATCACTCTTGCTTCAATGGCAGAGAAGTCTGTAACGATAAATTTCATATTCGGTCTTGGAATAAATGCGGTACGGATAAGCTGTGACAGCGTATCAGGCACATCATCATACAGCATCTGAACACTGTCAAAAGAACCGTACTTTACAAGTTCTCTTGCCTCTGCCAAATCAGGCAAGTGATTCTGCGGAAGATTTTGCAATTGTATATTTCTCCCTGAATTTGACACAATTCTGCCATTTGCCATGAATCGATTATGTGGTCCGGCATTTAAAATATCATATGTTTTCATTACGTTTACTCCTGTTCTCAAGAAGGGCCTTTGTTCTTGCTTCGATATAGGCTTTGTACGCATCAGGATTTCCTTTCAGTTCTGCCCACCAAGCTTTAACCCCTTTACTCGCAGCAGCACCCTGTTTTTTTCTATCTATCGATGCTCTTGCTTTTTCCGTTATCTTATATTTTTCTTCATCAGTAAGATTAGAAAAGTGACACTTTTGTGCTTTTGAAATTTTTTCACCAATGATTGCTCTTTCTTCTTTATTCCTGCCCTGCCAAACCTCTTTTATAGCGTTACTTCTTTTTTCATGTTGTCGGTACTTACTTATTAATCGTTCCTTTAACGGTCTGTTATCCACTTTTAAGTAACAAGGCGGCGTCTGTCCCTTTATACGTCGAGCAATTCTGATTGCCCGATAAGACAATTTATAGGCTTCTTTTGGATGTTCATGTCGCCATTTCTTGCTTTTGAGAATCAAGTTATCATAGTTTGTCCAGTCGTTCTGTTTTTTACGATCTGACAGTTTCTTAAGAAAAGCAGACTTAGCTTCAGGATCGGCGTTTAATCGTTCCCAAAAAATTCTGCCTCCTTCAGCTGCATCATTTATTCCACCGGATGACAGATTCATAGAAAGCTCTGCGGGAGTTTCAGAAATATAACGTTCCTCAAGCATCAGGGCATTAAAGTGATTAAAAGTGTGGCATATTTCTTCAACATGAAATTTTTCAGCACCAAAATATCTTATAGCATTGTAAAATGGATGCTTTGGTGCTTCACCATTTATTGCACGTTTTTTATGGTGCCTCCATCTCTCAGAAAGATCCATACTTGTATAGCCTACATAACATCTGTTATCAGGAGCAATCACACGATATATTATATATTTTTTCCTTTCCATAAAGGTATTTTCATCTCCTTTGCCTCAATAAGAGGAATTTTCATATATTCATCAATAAAGACCTGATGTTCCGGTGTAGCAATTATCTCGTCCCACTCGATAACTTCCTTTTCACCACTGAAAACAACACCTTCATGCTTTACCCAATCTTCACCATCAAAAACGAGGTCTGTAAGTAAAACATCTTGTATCGGTTTTTCATACACATTTTGATTAACGTCCTTTATTAGAACCATTGTTGACTCAGCTATGCAGAATCTTCCTGTTCTTGATGCCCCATAAAAGCTGAACATCCCTCTTGCACGATTATCGTTGCAAGCTGTATTTTTCATAGCGGTATACTTTTTCACAGAGGATTTTGACAACTGCAAACGCATCTGAAGTACGGATTTCACAGGCTCTTTTGCAGTTTTGATGAGTTCCTGCACCTGTGCTTTCCCGAGAGAATCCGACTTGTACCCCTGTGTTTCAAGCCAATCCAGCAACTGATATACAGAATTCGGATTTTCTACGCCTGTCAGCCCTTTCATTTCAGACGTCAGTTCTTCTTTTGCCTCTGCATCAAGGCTAATTGCCTTATCTGCAAGCTGCATATCTACGAGAATGCCTCTGTCGTTGATTTCCTGGTCAAGATAAAATTCCTGCCAGATAAAATCGGGGACAGGAAAACGGCTGAGCTTCTTGTCAATTTCCATTTCAGCCTCCACGTCACGCTTGTTGTACGCTTTGAAAATCTCCCATTTATCGGGATAATCTTTTGGATTATGAAACTGCGGAACACCGTCAATCGTGTCATATGGCACACAAAAGAATTTAATGAGAGCCTTGCCCTCTGTCATTTTTTGCTGTTCAATACCCAGAACCTTTCCGACTTCTGCAAGTGATGACGGCAGCCCGAGCGTTCTTGCATGAATCATAGAACAATGCCAGCTTTCGGGATTTAAGAAATCTCCGACAGTATCTTCGTCAATACTGTAACTCTGAAAATATTGAGGGTGATTTTCACGAAGATATTTTGATAAACACACTCGTTCAAAGTTGCAATTAAATGCTCTTTTAACTACATTTTCGTCTGCAAGAGCAGCGAGAACACTTTCAGGAATTTCTTCACCGTTTGCCGTATCCACTACCTGAACAGGCTGTCCGTCTATGGAGTATGCAAACAGCAGAATATCAAAATATGGTGTATCTGTATAGGCGTAGACACCGCATTTTGATATGTCCTTATCGGATTTTGTTTCAATATCGATTGTTATCATAAAACCTCAAACCCACCCAGCATTTCTGCCAAACGCCCACCCGTCTGAATTTCTTATATTCCAAGCAGCCTGAAAGTTTCTTTGCCTTTCGGTGTAATGAAAGTCTGCGTATCCGTAAAACCTATTTTGGTATTTGTAAATTCTTTCAGTTCAAAAAGTCCGTCTTCCACATAAGGCATATACGGCTTTAGTTTGCTTTTCCTATCACGATAGACATACTTGTGGTCAAGCAGAAACTGAATAAATTCTTTCTGCCCGATATGAAATTCTTTTGCAGTATCACGGAAATTGGTAAGTAATCTTCTATCAACCAGTTCATCAAAATATTCCGCCTTTGGCTGCATAATATGATTGTCAACAGTAAGCTGAGAAACAGAAAGCTGCAATGCCTTAACACGTTCATTTGCAATAGACAATACTCTCTGCATTACCATTTCAGGGCTGTTCCAGGCTTCTTCGACAGAAATGAAGTACTGACGGAATTTTCTTCCTATGTCGGTACGCTGAATCATACAGAGTTCCTTTGCCATTGGAAGTGTCAGCATATGATCTGTTGCAGGTCTGCCTCCGGTACTTTCGCTCAAAAATGAGCAAAAGTCAATGCCTTCTTTAAATCCGTACTCACACATTCTTGGAAACCAATCCTTGTACGCAGTTTTAATGCCAAGGGCTTCATGAAGTTCACGTCCTGAAACAACAGGCTTTTCAGGGTTATCATAGTTTACCTTAATCAGTTCATTCATTTTAAATTATCCTTTCAATATCCCACCCAGCATCTTAGCCAAACGCCCACCCGTCTGTGTTTTAATTTTTAGTCAAGGAAATCGTCATCATCTGCGAAATCTTCTTCCGCACTGCTGTGTCCGCCGAGGGGTTCACCGTCACGGAGCTTCTGGACATTCTGCAAACCGCAGGCAATGCCTCGTGAAGTTTTGGTGTTGAATGCATAGAATGTGATACTGGCTCTGCCATAAATACCGCTGTATACTTCACTGTGTGTCAGAATTGGCTGACGGTCAGCGTCAACGATACCCGGTGCAATGATAGAATTTGCATTGATGAAATAGCTGTTTGCATAAGCTTCATCGTCCGGTCTGTCAATGTCGCCATCTCTCAAAGGTGTTTTGATGGAATTGAGAGATGGAACAGTCTTACCGTTGCTGAGTTTGCTTTTGCCCTCATCATAAGCTGCCTGAATAGCCACTTTTACCTTTTCAATTGTCTTGGTGTCAGACTTCGGAATGATGAGAGAAACGCTGTATTTCGGCTTGCTCTTTTCGTCCATTGCCTTAGCTTCCCAGAGATTTGCATAACTGAATCTACATTCTCCTGTTACTACCTTTGTCGGGTTTACAAATTTCTTTGCCATAGTTTAATCCTCCTGAAAATCATTTTCTGCCGAACTCCATTCCTTTCGCTTATCCGATTCAGGAACAAGTATCGGTTTTCCTTGCGGTTTACATACATATTTGCTGAGAAGCTCATCAAACTTCTTCCTGCCTCCCAGCATCTTGGTCATTTCCGTAATACCGAGAATTTTTGGTTCACTGTACGGGTCTTTTCCTGCCTTTTTCACAACAGCCGCAGCCATTTTTTCATCGGTATACTTGCGGTTTGACCTGCCCTCAACGACCTTATAGCCGTTCCACTTTTTGCCTTTTAAAGCTTCGGAAAGGGCATATTCCTTAACATCTGCCGCCCATGCTGTAAGACTGTCTGCTCTTTCAAGGATCATTGCAATTTCACTGTCCTGAAGCATATCCGGCGGTGCAAAGTCATATTTTGCAATTGCCAGATTGTATTCCGCACGTTTGCGGCAGGTAGCTTTTACCTTGCAGAACCTGCAATGTTCTCCTGCACAGAATTCTCCCTCGCCTTTGGCAGCAAGTTCTGCTTTCGGTTTGAGTTCATTTTCCGCCCAGTTCATTAAATCCGATACAGACATTGAAAAATCACTGATATTTTCGATTCTTGGCTGAAATATCACCATTTTCACTTCATTGATGTCATACAGAATGTTAAACATCTCCAAAGCACCAAGAGCATACAGTATCATCTGCGGATTATATTCTGCCTCAACTGCAACGCCTTTTCCATATTTGAAATCAATGACAGTAAGTACATCATCTGCAACAATGATACAGTCGCCTGTGCCAAATCCTCCGGGAACATATCTGCTGAAATCAAGCCTTTGTTCCACCATAACAACAGGCGATGAATATTGTGACATCTGTTCTGCTATGTACTGAGCATAGCTGTCGGTGCAGTCCTCCATTTCCTGATTATAATAATCAAGATTTTCTGTGGGATTGTCCTCCTTGATGCCAAGAAGCTGATTTACCTTGTATTCTGCAAGTTCATGAGCGTCTGTACCCTCTTTTGCGTATTCCGTTGTTATATCAGGAATTTCAGCATTCAGCTTTGCAGATGGCGGACAATTCAGCCATCGTTTACTCGATGAGGCGGAAAGAACAGCATGAGTTCTGTTTTCATGTGCCAATCGCCTCAGCCTCCTTTAAAAGTGCAGGAAGTTCCGCATCATCAACAGCTGAGAGTCTTTCAGCACCATGCTTCTGAAGCAGTTCCCTGACCTCATCAGAAAATCCAAGTCGTGTCAGTTCTGCAAGCTTCGCTCTGACTTCCGAACGGTCGATAGGCTTTTCAGGTTCTTCAGTCTGTTTTGGTGTTTCAGATGAAGTGCCGATTTCTTCAAATGTGTTGATGTACTCTGATGTCATTTTTTCTGTCAGCTTTTGCATTGTGACATTCAGAGCATTCAGCGTGTTGATAAGTTGCATGATTGGTTCCATTTGATTTTCCCTCCTTTGCTCGTTGTACAAGAATTGTCATGTTTCTTGCCAGTCGTTCGGATACCACACTAATTGCAAACAAAAGTGCGATAAGTTCTTTCTGCTTGTCCATAGGTTTACCTCCCTTCACTATACATAGGACAGATATTTTTGTTTTGAGTACCATTTTCAGAAAAAATCTTTCAAATAATTTTTCAGAAGCTCAAAAAGTGCCTTTTTACGTTTATTTACGCCTTTCTGAGAAAGATTAACCTTGGTGGCAATTTCACGTTCAGATGCCCCGTTACTGAACATTTTAATGATAGTTTGATCCTCGTCACAAAGTTCTCCGACTCTCTCCCATAAAGCTTTCAATAGTTCTGCGTCCTCAACAATTGCATCGGGTTTTTCACTTGTAGCTTCAAGATTTAATCCGCCGTTTTCTTCTGCGGCTTCAATGGAAAGCATTGCATTTTCATTGCGGTGTTCACAAGAAGCACAGTTTCCTGTACAGCGTACAATTTTTCCTTTTCCATTTGGAATCCAGCATCTGTCTTCTCTTTCAAGTGCTTTTTCTTCTCTCCAGACAGAACGCATATATTCGTCATAGATTTCTTTGTTTTCCACTTCAGAAAAATAGACTTCTGTTACGACACCATTGCGTATGATCTTCTTGATCATATCCGGTGTGATCCTGATGATCTCGCCATTTACAGTTGCATAGATCTCGTTCTCTCTGACATACGCTTTTGTCATTTCAATTGGCACATAATACATAAAAAATTCCTCCGTTTTCTTTTGAACGGAGGAATCCTGGCTGCAAATGGGTATAGCAAAGCTGACCGCATTTCGGACGGAGATTTCTCCGTTCTGATATGCAGCCACCAGCTTGAAAGGCAGCCGTGTTATTTACTTGTAGTCAACATACACCTTCAAGCCACCAATGATCAGTTGGTGAAGTGGATATTGATAAGCAGTTTAATGTCGTGCTTGGGACGGGTTCTACTATATATAACGATTGAAAAAAAATATCCTTTCTATATAAAGACAGAAAAGTCAATATCCCCTACAAAATACATAGAACACGATATAAAAGAAAAACATATATTTCTAATATTGTTATGGAAAGCAAAATCTATTTTGACGAAAATAGAAGTATAGCTTCACAAGCACATAAAAAAGCCGAGCCATCACATAGGCATAGTTATCCTATACCCATAATGATGACTCGGCTGTTTGTTCTCGATAGCTTGTACGGAACGGTTAGCTCGAAAGCCACTTTATTTGATTATCCGGAAATATACGGTTCATGAATCTCACATTCGGATTACGACTCGGCTTATTTCCCGGATTGCATTGCGGCGGTTATCTGAATCAGTATTGCTGATAAAGGAACTTTTTCTTTTCCTTCTTTATTTTGGATCTCCACGATCCATTCACGATTGTCTTCTTCCTTGATAAGGTCAAAAAGTCTTGGTTTGACTTTCTTTTGACTGTTGATGTTACGAATGCTTATTCTTTGCATATGAACTCCTTTCAAGAAATTTATTTCTTATATAGATCAGCCTCCTCTAAAATAAATAGAACCTTTTTTCTTAAAAGTACTTGACATTTTGATAAGTATATAGTATAATAATATTGAAATTAGAACGTTCGTTCGCATATTATTATACAACTGTTTTCTACGTTTGTCAATAGGAAAATGGAAAATATTTTCTTATAGTGGAAAAACATTACTGAAAGTAGGTAATATTATGGAGTTACAAGGGAATAATTTTGGCGAACGCCTTTTGGAGGCAAGAAAAGCAAAAAAGCTGACCCGTGAAAAGCTTGCGGGACTTGCGAATATTTCTTCTAAAACAATAGCCAACTATGAATCCGGGGAACGATACCCGACAGTCGATATTGCTTCAAGACTTGCGGCTGCACTTGGTGTTTCTGTGGCAAATCTCATTGGAGAAGAAGGAAGTATCATCGAAAAAGCAAGAGAGGAATATGGCAGCAGAGGAGTACGTGACCTGCGTGAACTGATTGACGATGTTTCAGGCTTGTTTGCCGGTGGTGAATTGCCGGAAGAAGATAAGGACGCTTTGATGAGAGCATTCACGGATGCATATTTTACAGCAAAAGAGAAAAACAGCCGTTTTACGCCTAATAAATACAGAAAAGACTAATCTCATCGAAGGGAGGTTTTGTATGCCGACGGTGCTACAGATAGCAAAAGATGCTGAAAAGCTTGTAAAAAAATATAATACACGAGATCCATTTGTAATAGCAGAAGCTTTTGGAATAAACATTATGCCTTTGGAATCAGTAAAACTGGCAGCCTGTTACAGATATATAAAGAGGAATCATTTCATTTTTCTGAGCGAGAATCTTTGCGAGGAGGATGCTTATAATGCATTATGTCACGAACTTGGGCATTTTCTTTATCACAAATCACTTGCAAAAGGCAAACAGGGACTTCTTGAATTTTCACTCTACAATATGACAAGTATAACTGAAAGAGAGGCAAATATCTTCGGTGCAGCCTTACGTATTGACGACAGGGAACTGATTGAACTTATTCATACATATGGTTATACGATTCAGCAATGTGCCAGCGAACTTGGCACGAATGAAGCTTATATTGCCCTGAAATGCGATATCCTTATAGAACAGGGATACGAACTCTATCCACAGGAATATGACAGAGATTTTTGGAAGAAATAGAAACCAGCCGATGTATTTTGAACTGACCCCAAAAAGTTAGACAAAGATTCAAAAGAAAATTTATGCAAAGCGACTAAGAGGAATCTTGGTCGCTTTTGTTATGCAGCTTCCTGTCTGAAATCTATAGGAGATAGACCATTAAGCTTAAGCTTGATGCGTTTGTTGTTGTACCATTCTATGTATTCATGAAGCTCTTCAATGAAATGCTCGACAGAATGAAATTCCTGCAAATAGAGAAGCTCTGTTTTCAGCAAGCCGAAGAAGTTCTCGGCACAGGCATTGTCAAGACAATTCCCCTTTCGGGACATACTCTGCCGGATGCCTTTCTCTTTCAGCATTTTCTGATAGTGCTTGTGCTGATACTGCCATCCTTGATCGGAATGAAGAATCAGATTTGTATTGTCCGGTA